>OGRO01003966.1_pt1 | contig 10154 bp, 12 predicted proteins | sample 1553451 | NCBI WGS metagenome assembly OGRO01 (sample SAMEA2580021, study PRJEB22360) | human gut metagenome
TCATGAAGCACGATCCCCTTTATGCGCCCCCGGAACTGTGGGTGCTCAAGAATGTGGGCAGTTTTTCCTTCGAGTTCATGGGCGGGGGCAAGGCCGTGGTCTGCGGTTATGACTGCGAAGGGCTTCCTTCCGTCCTTGGCGAACGTCCCTGCGTGGGCATGGTCGGCGGCATAGTGTATGTGCGCGGCGCGTTTTCCGAGGACGCCGCGGACGATCTCGCCGTATCCGGGCTGGAGTCAGATGACATCGCCTACCTTGACGCCGGGCTGGAAACATTTTTGTCCGCCGTGGGCAGGCCGGAACTGTACGCCGTCCTCAGCGATTGGAGCGAGTGGCGGAAGATTTATCCCCTCACCTTGGGGGGACATTCCCTTGGGACCGATCCCATGCCGATGAAGGCGTTCCGGGCCAAGGAATGGATACAGGGCGGCATTTTCAGCGACGTATGCCGTGATGATTTCGTTGTGAACGCCACCGTAGCGCGCGGCCTGTACCGCCAGCGCGTCCCCTCGTGGGACAACGCCGCCTGTGCCGCGCCCTGTGAGTTCCGTTGCCCGGCTTCCATTCCTACACAGCTACGGTACAACCTGCTGCGCGCGGGCAAGGTGGAGGAAGCCTACAAGCTGGTGCTCGACTATACGCCGTTCCCCGGCTCAGTGTGCGGCGGCGTGTGTCCCAACCCGTGCATGGAAGGGTGCACGCGCGGCGGCATCGACGAAGCCGTCCAAATCGGAGCGCTCGGGCGCTGTTCCATTGATATGTCCCTGCCCCGTCCCACCGGGCCTACCGGCAAAAAAGTCGCCGTGATCGGCGGCGGGGTCGCAGGCTTGAGCGCCGCATGGCGGCTTGCCCGGAAAGGGCATGAGGTCACCGTCTACGAAGCTGACGACCGCATGGGCGGCAAGCTGGAGCAGGTCATTCCCCGCGCCCGCCTTCCGCATGAGATTTTGGAAAAGGAACTGAAGCGCATTGAGGACATGGGCGTCCGTTTCGTGACCGGCAGCCGGGTTGACGCGGACGGGTTCCAGCGGCTCCGGCGGGAAAGCGATGCGGTGATCGTCGCCACCGGAGGGCATATCCCCCGCGTGTTCCCGTGGCCCGGGCATGAGAGGATTGTGGCGGGGCTCGACTTTCCTTCAGCCCTCAACAAAGGGATGACCATCGACTTCCTTAAGGCCATCAACAAGGGCGAGAACCCTCGTGTCGGCCGGAATGTCATCGTCATCGGCTGCGGCAACGCGGGCATGGATGCCGCAGCCGGGGCCTATGCGATGGGCGCGGAAAGCGTGACCTGCATCGACGTGCAGAAACCGGCGGCCTTTGCCCATGAAATCGCGCACATCGAAGCGCTGGGCGGTAAGCTGCTCTGGCCGGTGATGACCAAGGAAATAACCGATGGCGGACTCATCACGGCGGACGGGACGTTCATTTCCGGCGACATGGTCATCATCACCATCGGCGAATCCCCGGATTTGGGCTACCTGCCTGAAGGCGTGCGGAAATTCCGCGATTGGGTCATTCCCGGGGCGGATATGAGCCTTCTCGAAAACGTGTTTGCGGCGGGCGACGTGATCAAGCCCGGGTTGCTGGCGGACGCCATCGGAACGGGAATCAAGGCGGCTGAGGCCGTTGACGCCTCGCTTCACGGTGTGGCCTATGCGCCCGTCGAGAAGAAACCGGTACCCTCAGGGCAACTGAGCACAGCGTATTTCACCCGTTGCCCTCATGGTGAGCTGCCTGCCGCGAACCGGGATTTTGACCGTTGTGTCAGTTGCGGGACCTGCCGGGATTGCAGAATGTGCTTGGAATCCTGCCCGGAGGGGGCCATCAGCCGGGAAACACTGGCGGGGGCGGCGCGTATCGGTATGTTTCCGATCCCGATCGGTGCATCGGATGCGGCATCTGCTCCGGCGTCTGTCCCTGCGGCATTTGGACGATGCATCCCAATGTTCCGCTGGAGTAGGGGAGGCACACGGAAGATTGGGGAGGGAGAAACTTTCTTCAGAAAGCTTCTCCCTCCCCCAAACCCCCTTCTCTCCCGCTTCAAAGGCTTTCATCATTGAATCCCTGCCGACAGGAGGGGAACGGGGGAAAAGGCCTGTGATAGTGCATGATTGATGCAGGAATAGTGGCTTCCTACCCTCAAGGGCGTATATTCGGCTATGGGAGGAAACCTCCTTGCTTTTTGGGGTGACGGATACGGCTCATCCCGTTGGGATGAGCCTCCCTATGTGGTGTACCCGCACGAGGGCAAGGTACAGTTCATCCCGTTTTTCCTTTGATCGGAAGGAAAGCGAAACGGCGCCAAAATCGCCGTTGGGTTCGATCCTGCTTGGTACGCTCGCACGCGAACGGCCATTGCCGTAGACCGTTTGCCTCATGTTTAGAGGCGGGTGGATTTCGCGTATCTCGGCGAGAGCTATTTTATGCCTCATGAATTCCTGAAACAGATAAAGGGGGTTGAAGTGCGACGTCCAGTTTTGGACTTTGATGCCGCCGCCCGGAAACTCCAGCATACCGTTTTCTGCGTCGATGACGTACCGTTGGCGTTCACCCTGAAGAGAAGCAGGTTCACAATGCCTATTGCGATGAAAAAAATAGGGAAAAATGTCATGTATGCCTTGCTTCGACATGCCGTACGGGACAAGCAGGCCTATCACCGGAAAGGACACCGCACCTAGGAGCGAACGTGTCACTTTGGCCCAATCAACCACGCTGCGGCTGCAACAGAGATTGTCTTGCACCATGTCAGCCATGACACGCTCCCCCCTCACACGTGAAAGCATAAAAGCGGTACGATCGTATCTTATTTTGTTTATTTCGGTGCTATCGTATCGAATTTCTGTCAATACATTGTGTACCTTGATGGAATGAAAACCTATCCTCATTTATTGGAAACCACTGGCATTACAATCGAAAAAAATCCGAAAAGAACGAAAGATGACCAAAACGGCCCTCGCGGCCTTTTCGGATTTGCAGGATTGCTATGTCCGTGGAATCATAAAAGGAAAAAGGAATCCCACCATCACCGCGATCTATTCCATCTGTGAAGCCCTTGGCCTTTCTCCTCTGGAGTTTTTCAAGAGGGTGACTGATGAATTGAACGGACTGAACAAGCCAAGAAAAAATCTCCAGTAAAGGCAAGCGACAGTACGGAAACGCCCTTTCATGATCACAGTATGTTGTGGAAAAAGGAAAAAGGCTCCGCACGTGTGTTCATGCAGAGCCTTTTTGCGGCGGAACTCTTGCCGCGCGGCCTCCCTGTCGCAGTTTTTGCGGGGAGGGGCTTTTGGGAAAAAGCCTCTTTCTCGGTATCTGTTACGCCTTCGCCTTGTGCTCCGCCGTGCAGGAGGAAATGGTGGCCTTGGCGACGTTGTTCGAATGATAGCCGATGTGCTCGATGATCCCGAGAATATCCACATAGACAAGGCCCGTTTCGGAGTCGCATTCCTGCTTGTCCAGCCGCTGGATGTGGCGGTTGCGGAGTTCGACTTCGAGGCCGCGCAGCTTCCCGGCGATGGGGGCGACTTCGCGCGCCTTGTCGGGGTCGTCGTTGATGAAGCCGTCCAGCGCGGTCACAATGGCGTGATGGGCTTCGGCGTACATGCCGGAGAGTTCCGTCATGGCCTGCAGGGAGAAATCCTTCGGCCTGTTCTGGCGGTACGCGTAGTACTCAAGGAGCTTCTTGCCGTAGTCGCCGATGCGCTCGATGTTCCCGGAGCTGGCGACATACAGCGTCAGCACGCGGGCCGCGTCATCGGAGATCCCGGCCTGCATGATGTCTTCGGCATAGGCTTTGACGGCCTTGTGCAGTTGGTCGATTTTGGCTTCGGTCTCTTCGATCTTGGGGATGAGGTCTTTCTTGTCGTTGAAGAATACTTCCTGAACCGAATCAAGAAGGTGGATGACCAAAAAGCCCATGTAGGCACATTCGTTTTTGACCGCTTCCACAGCGATGCCGGGGGTGGCTTCGATGAGCTTAGGATCAAGATACTGGGCCCCTTCGACGACCTTGTGGGCCTTGTCGGGCAGGAGCCTGCGGATGAGCGCCGCGAACGGCTTGACGAAGGGCAGGAAGATGATGGTGTTGAAGATGTTGAACAACGTATGGGCATTGGCGATCTGGTGGGCGATGCCCGTAGCCGTCATGGCGATCAGCTCTTGGTAAAGCGGAAGGATGGTGAGGAAAATGCATACGCCGATGACGTTGAAGAGCACATGGGCGGCGCAGGCCTGTTTGGCGGTCCGATCCGTGCCGATGGAAGCGAGGACCGCGGTGATGGTTGTTCCGATATTGTCACCCAAGATGATGGGGATGGCCGCGTGGAGGGGCAAGAGGCCCTGTACGCCGAGGGCGATGGTCAGGCCGACCGTAGCGGCGCTGGATTGGACAAGGAGGGTAAGCAGCGTTCCGGCCAGAACCCCCATGAGCGGGTTGTGGCTGAACATGAGGAATAATTCCTTTTCATTCCGGAGGAAACTCATGGAGGATTCCATGGTCTGCATTCCCACGAAAAGCAGACCAAAACCCAAGAGGCCGTTGCCGGCGTACTTCTGTACCTTGGAGCGTCCAAAGAAGGAGAGAAGCACGCCTATAATAATGAAGAGGTAGGCGTAGTCTTGGACTTTGATGGCGAGGATCTGGCCCGTGATCGTGGTCCCGATGTTGGCGCCCATGATGACGCAGATGGCTTGCGTCAGGGTCATGAGCCCCGCGTCGACGAAGCTGACCGTCATGACCGTGGTGGCGCTGCTGCTTTGGATGAGAACGGTGACGCAGGCACCCACCAGCACGCCCATGATCGGCGTTTTGGTCAGTGTTCCGATAAGCTGTCGCAATCGGTCCCCGGCTATCAGCTGTAGGGCCTCACTGATCAGCTTGATGGCGAAGAGGAAAAGCCCAACGCCGCCAAGAAGCTGAATGATGCTTTGTACAGACATGAAGACGCTCCTTAGAATTTGGTTCGACTCTTGCCCCATGAAAAGATGAACTGTCAAGGAAATTCCCGGCGAATTCGAATACTCGGCATTCCGAAAAGGGGGAACCGTATTTTTTTAGAGTATCATGATAATAAAATACCCTTTATTTATCGCGTGTTATTTGCCAGCGTCGTTCGTGGTGTGGAAAAAATGCCGATTTTCCCAAAAAAAAGCTTGCCAGCCATCCTGAATTTCGCTAGTTACATCGCTGCACGACGCGGAGAGGTGTCCGAGCTGGTCGAAGGAGCACGATTGGAAATCGTGTGTACTCAAAAGGTACCGGGAGTTCGAATCTCCCCCTCTCCGCCATATTTTCAAGGGCTTACTGTAATTCAGTAGGCCCTTTTTCTGTATCCGAATGAGAGCCATGCGTGATTTCATGCGTGATGCTTTCAAAAATGCCTGCGGCTTCCCTGTCGACCTCCAAATCATGCAGATAGATTTCCGTGGTGCGGATGTTCATATGTCCGAGCACCTTTTGTGCCCGGCGCGGGTCTTTAAAATGGGTAGCCATGAAATGGCGCAAGCTATGGGCCGCAAAAAAGGGAACTCCCGCTTTCGCGCACAGACGCTTCATAAGGTACTTGATGCGCGGCGTGGTCCGTGGGTAGGGCAGCCCGCTGCCGGGGGCTTCAAAAACATACCGTTCATTGTCGCGTAAGGCATAGCGACGAAAGAGGACACCATATAGGGTAGGGCTCAGGGCGATGATGCGCGATTCCCGGTTCCCTCCTCGGCGTTTGCTGGTCCAGAGCCGGACGGTCCTCTTTTCCAGATCGACGTCTTCCCATGCCATTTCTCGGACTTCAGAGATGCGCCCGGCGGTATGCAGAAGGCAAATCAGAAAATCCCGTTCAAAGCCGGTAGCGCAGGCCATGAGTTTGGCGACGTCACCTTCCGGCGGGATATACTTCACGGTTTGCACAGTGGCGAACGGCTCAGTCTGGCGTGCGATATTGATGGGAGCATATCCCTCCCGCGTGGCCCATGAGTAAAGCGCGGATAACTCGATACGGTACTTGTTCGCTGATTTTCCGCTCACAGCTTCCTTGGCCGCTTCGAGAAAGGCTTCCAGATCGTTTTTGGTGATGGTGGAGAACTCGGTTTTGGGGCCGATGAACTTGTTCAGCTTCCTGAGGACGCTTTTCTTATAGATAAGGGTGTTCTTTTTGCATCGGCCTTCTCTTTTTTGGAGGTAGAGGGCCGTGACTTCATACAAGGCCAAGCGCTTGGGCATAAGTGCGGAGTCCTTGGCGGTCGATTCCCATTTGAGGGCTTCCAGCCTTGTCAGGAATCCACCCCGGTACGCGATCCGCTGCCCTCCTTCGAACACTTCTGCCGCGTATCGCATACCATTCTTCGTCTTGTATTTCCTGATGGACATGAGAGACCTCTTTAAGCGTGTCGCTATCCCATAAGAAGCGGACGGAACGAAGCGTCTTGCCGCGCCCCACGGGGATGTGAGGATATATTTTCCAGATTCGTCGGAATGTTTCCCGGCTGATTCCAAGCCGTTCGCTCATTTCGTCAGCGGTGAGCGTTTCCATGCACGCCTCCTTATTAGCCGCAACGTTTCACAGCAATTTCCCCTGTGTGGACTGCATCCATCGGGGCTACTCCGGTTCGCGGGGGGCGGGGATGGGGCCTGACCATTGCTTATCACGCCATTTCGTTTTTCGGATGTTCGGGAAAATGATCCGGGCATTTTCCTTGTCATTTTCGTCCCTGCACCAGTACCACCCCTGCACCTTCGGCGGCTCGTCCGTCCACACCAATGCGCGAGGAAGTGCGTTCCATTGCCTGATAACATATTTCTCGTCATTTATAGGGGCGCAAGGTCCGTACATACCGCACATAGAGCAGTATACGGCGACTTTCGTATCTATACGCACAACGACATTGAGATTCCCACACGCCGGGCAGAGCTTCAGCTCTTCGGACATGCTTCCTCCACTACCTTGCGCTCGGCTTTCTTGATCCAACAGTGCGGAGAGCCCTCGGGACGGTTGCAGGTAAAACTTCCTTCGCAAGGTAGAAGAGTGCTGCATGGACTCGCGATGGTGTTTAGCTTCGTTGCCAGCCAAGCCGCTACTTTATCCAACCGCTCCACCTTATTGCACAGCGCGATCACGACTTCCGGGGTCACAGCCTCATCCCATGCCTTCCCGTCCGCGCCGTTCATGTCGGCCTCGGCTATGGCGCGAAGGCGGGTTATATCTTCGGGGGTGAACATTTTTTTATCTCTCCGCGTGTTGTTCAGGCAGGCGCGCCCCTGCCTTAAATCATGTGGTCGGACGCCTTAACGGGCTTCATGAGCATCACCCCCTTCGGGGGCTAGTTGCCCCTACCATCCACTCACGGAAAATGAGAATGGGGGACTCCTTTGCGGTTCACTTCTTCCCCCGCCGATGGTGGCAGAAGGGGCACTCTCTGAGCTTGTGGACGGTGCCGCAGACGGGGCAGGCTTTGGGCGTGAGGCCGTCGCTGAGGGGGGCCATTTTGCAGGAGCCGTTGATCTGGGCGAAGTTCTTTTGCTTGCGGGGCTTAGGCGCTTCATCGAACATCACTGTTCCTCCGCGTCCACGTCGATCACGTCATCGTCCGCACTGGGAGCGGCAAGGGGGTTTTCGAGGAAGGAGCCTTGCCGTTCTTCGGCGGTCATGGGACGGCGGAGGACTTCCCGGTGAGGCGGCTCGGCCTCGAACCAGACCATCTCGCACTTGTCCCAGTCCTTGAGGAGATCGCAGTGGACTTCCCGTTCCGCCTTTCCCTCGCGGTAGAGCTTGGCGGCGGTCTGGGCGATCTTCTCCTGTTCCTCAATGAGGCGCTTGTAGCGTTTACGTTCCGCGTCGAGGGCGTCCTCGTACTCCTCGATCTTCGCCAGCGAATCGGCCATTTCCCGCCCGTATTCCAGCCGTTCGGCGTCGGTTAGCGGGTCGGTGACGGTGATGATTTCCTCGCGCACGTAGGTCGTGTTCGGGCCTACCATGCGGGCATTGGTGGCAAAGAGGGCTATTTCTTGGCTCATGGCTTTCTCCTTTGTGCCGGGTACGAAGCCCCCGGCGTGGCTTTTATGGTGACGCCCCGGGGGGAGGCGGTAGGGGGTTAGAAAGGCATGTCGTAGGGTTCGGCGGATTCGGAGGGGAAGGCGGGGCCGCGATCCTCGCCGGGGTAGGGCTGGCCGTAGGTGTCTGCTTCGGGCGGGGTACGGCGCTTGGCCTTTGCTGGGTCGCCCTTCACGGGGCCGTCGGGATTGATGATTTCCTGTCTAGCCTTGATGAGCCTGTATTCTTCCTTGTCCGGGGTGATCACGCTGGTGATGTAATTTTTCCAGTATTCCTTGCCGTCCTTTTTGTAGGGCTCATTACTGATGCCGAGCTTGGCCGGGAATTCCATGCCTGAGAGGTCGGCCCAGTCGTTGATGCGCCTTCCCCTGACCGAGCGGTCATCATTGTCTTTGGGGCTGATGCCCCGGTGCGCTTCGATAATGGCCCGAATCTGCGCTCCGCAACGGTTGCAGGCCTTGATCTGCCCTTCGTCAAGGCGGGCGGTCTGATAGCCCGTAGGCAGCCACAGGGTGTCGTACCATTTCACCCCCTCGTACATGCCGCCGATGACGGTGAATTTGCACCAGAGGCCACGGAGCCCCTTTTTCGTTTCGCTGACGAGGGGATGGTCGGCCACCGCGTATTGCGGCGTTTCCACGCTGAGTCTCACCATGACTTTGGAGCCGCCGGGAACCGGGCCGTAGTTATCGCTCTTCTGTTCGGGTTCGTTGTTGAAATCAAACATTCCGGTAGGCTCCTTCGGTCGCTTCGGTTAAGGCGGTATGGTACGCCGCCCATGTGGGGTCGTTGCCGATGAAAATTTCATGGTCGAGCGGCCAACGGCTCTTGGCCTGATACGCGGGCCGTTCGGCGGTATAGATGACGCGGTCGCCGCTTCCGCTGGCCTTGGCCTTCTCCCCTTCCTTTCTGACCACGCGGGTCTTGTAAGTAAGGAAAAGGATCATCTCGGCCCATTCCATCCACAGGGCGGCCCCCCGCTTGTGCAGCTTGAGGGAATAACGCTGGTAGGCGTCCGAGTCCGGGGGATCGACGGTCACGGGCACGGCGTGGGCGATGGCCACAATGCTCATGCCGCGCAGTGTGCGCAGTTTTTCGAGCTTGGCCTGAATCGTGCGCCACACGTCGTCAACCTTGACGTAGCCCTTGCCGTTCTTGGTGCAGACATAGTCCCAGACGAGAGGCTCCAGCCAGTCCAGCGAGTCGATGACGAGCGTCTTGAAGGGATGCTCCCTGCGCAGGGCGTTCATGGCGGCGTCGAAATCCTGCAAGGTCGTCATGACGCGGGGAAAGGTGGGAATATCCAAAGCCGCCGCACCGTCTTCCGTCCGCAGGAGGATGGGGGCGGGAAACGTTCCGGCAAAGGTGGTTTTGCCGATGCCGGGAACGCCATAGATGACGATTTTCATAGGGGCGAATCCCTTGCTGCTGATGATGGCGGAAAGATCAAAGGGGTTTGCCAGTTCGCTTGCCTCGCATCCCAACAAACGCGCTGCCTGCACCGCCTGTTCTTGGGCTGTCTGTGTCATAGGTGTGTCTCCGATTACGTAAGAATTACTGAAAGTTCGGTGTGTTCTTCTTCATGTTCGAGAGATTCGGGCGGGCGCCGCGTGCGAAGCCTGCGCAGGTGTGAGGCGCGGCCAGCGGCGATCATGCGTTCCTCTTCCGTCCAGCCTTCTCCGTCCTCGATGTCGGGATAGGCGTCATCTTCCCAGCGGTACGGCATGTTCCCCTCCCGATAAGCAGATCATGAGCATGACCAGCAGGAAAATGACGAGGGCAAACTTGAAGCCGCCATCCCGTTTTCGGGGGAGGGGAAAGGGCATCAAGCCCTTGCGGTTTTTGGGGGCCGGGCGCGGAAAGGCTACCTTTTGAGGCCGGAGATAGGCTTCAGGGATCATGCCGCCACCTCCAGCGCGTCGAGCACGGCGTCGATGCCGCCCTCGATCTCGTCCACGCGGTTGCAGTCGATGATAAGGCCAAGGGGAGTGAGTTCCCCGTCGTCCCACGAGGCCCGGCGGAGGGCTCCCCATCCTTCCCCCCTGCCTCCCGTCTTGATGAAGTGGCGGACGGCGGAGAGGGGGGTGGAAAAGGGGTGGGCTGAGGGAG
>OGRO01003971.1_pt1 | contig 10133 bp, 9 predicted proteins | sample 1553451 | NCBI WGS metagenome assembly OGRO01 (sample SAMEA2580021, study PRJEB22360) | human gut metagenome
TGTGGCACGTTTGATATCATTGGATGCACCTGTTGTAATATCTCCGAAGATGATCTCCTCGGCCACACGGCCTCCGAGAAGCGTTGTGATATCCTCCAGCATCTTGTTCTTTGTGTTGAACATCTCATCATTATCCGGAAGCGGCATGGTGTAACCGGCAGCGCCCATTCCTGTAGGAATAATGGAAATGGTGTATACCGGGTCCATATGCGGAAGCACATGGAACAGGATCGCATGACCTGCCTCATGATAAGCAGTGATCTTCTTCTCTTTGTCAGAGATGACCTTGCTCTTCTTCTCTGCACCGATCCCGACTTTAATGAATGCTTTTTTGATATCTTTCTGCATGATATAAGGACGGCTTTCTTTGGCTGCGTCAATGGCCGCCTCGTTGAGAAGGTTCTCCAGATCCGCACCGGTAAATCCGGCTGTTGTCTGGGCAATCTGGCGAAGATCCACATCATCTCCCAGCGGTTTGTCCTTGGCATGGACCATCAGGATCTCTTCTCTGCCCTTAACATCCGGACGTCCCACACCGACTTTTCGGTCAAAACGTCCCGGACGGAGGATTGCCGGGTCCAGGATATCCACACGGTTGGTAGCTGCCATCACGATAATACCTTCATTTACTCCGAAACCATCCATCTCTACAAGAAGCTGGTTCAGTGTCTGCTCTCTCTCATCATGGCCGCCACCCATTCCGGTTCCTCGCTGGCGGGCTACCGCATCGATCTCGTCAATAAAGATAATGCATGGCGCATGGCGCTTGCCTTCTTCAAAAAGATCTCGTACACGGGACGCACCGACACCTACAAACATCTCCACGAAATCCGATCCGGAAATGGAGAAAAACGGAACCCCCGCTTCTCCTGCAACTGCTTTCGCAAGAAGGGTTTTACCGGTTCCCGGAGGACCCACAAGGATTACTCCTTTCGGAATTCTGGCACCTACTTTGGTATACTTCTGCGGGGATTTCAGGAAGTCAACCACTTCCTCCAGATCCTCTTTCTCCTCCTGAAGACCTGCAACATCCTTGAATGTTACTTTCTTATCATCAGGGGTAGACATTCTGGCTCTGCTTTTTCCGAAGTTCATCATCTTCGCATTGCTTCCACCGCCTCCGGACATCTGCCGGTTCATCATCATAAAGAAAAAGATAAGGATCGCACCGGTAAGTACCACCGGAAGAACGGTTCCGATCATGGAACTGTCTTTGGGCACATTGCGGATCGTCGGATCAATGTCATATTTTTCAAGAAGCTCTTCTGCCTCTTTTACATCGGTTACATAGACTGTCCTCTGACCGTCTGAAACAATGTTTGTCGTTACATAACCGGTGGGCACTTCTCTGTTCTGATGAATCACTGCATCCGTTACTTTGTCTTCTTCCAGAGCCTTTTCCAGCTGACCCATTGTGTAACTGCCCTGGGTAGATACCTGGTCATTAAGATACAGATATCCTGCGATCAGTGCCACAATAAGCAGAAGGTACAGGCCTATCTTACCTGAATGCTTGCTCACTTGGTTAAATCTCCTTTCAGTCCTCCAGTTCCACTACTCCGATGTAAGGAAGGTTTCTGTATTTCTGGGCATAATCAAGTCCATATCCTACCACAAACTCATCCGGAATATTGAAACAGCAGTAATCTACCTCTACGTCTGTCACACGTCTCTCCGGTTTATCAAGAAGCGTACAGAGTTTAATGCTTGCCGGGTGTCTGCCTTTCAGGATACGCAGCAAATAGCTTAATGTTCTTCCTGAATCAATGATATCCTCCACGATCAGGACATCTTTCCCCTCCAGAGGCTGGTCAAGATCCTTGACGATCTTTACAACACCGCTTGATTTCGTGTCATCACCGTAACTGGATACAGACATGAAATCCAGAGTTACCGGCCGTGTGATCCTTTTGGCAAGCTCACACATAAAGAAAACTCCGCCTTTCAGCACACAGATCATGTGTACATCTTTTCCCTCGTAATCTTTGTTGATCACATCTGCAACTTCCTGGATACGGGCATCTACTTCTTCTTCACTGAGTAAAACCCTGATTTTTTCGCTCATGTTAAAACTCCTCCTTGGTAATGTAATTCCAACACTCTCCCTGTAGTGGAAGTGATCTTATACTGTTCGTTCATTCGTCCTCCCGGTATCCAGAGGATCTCCGATCCTGCGGCAACAACCGGAATTTGATCTCTTAACCCTGCCGGGATCTTCTCATCAATAAAGATCCGGTTCAGTTTCTTTCTACCTCCGGCGCTGTTTACAACAAGATAATCTCCCTGTTTTCTGGTACGAACGCATGGACTACCTTTTATTTTATCATAATCCATCCATTTCGTATACTTTTTTTCTTCAATCTTCTGATTCTTATAGTGGAAAATTTTTGTCTCAAAAATTCCAAACGGACATTCCAGGATCCCGGACAGCGGAATTTCAAAAAACATTTCCGCCGGATTCCCGGAACCTTTTTTTTCTGCTGACACACCTTCTGTGGTCCCCGGTCCGGAAACTGTCTTTTCCAGGCGAACGCCTCCATAACTCCGGACAGCCTGAATATTCCCCGGAAGCTTTATATAGCGTCCGGTTTCTTTTTTTTGGAGGGAAAAAACCTGCCTTACATGAAGAGACGTAAAATCCTTTCGTTTTCCCGACAGCCGCTCAAAAGCTTCCATAACCGCATACTCCCGGACAATATCCGGTTTCTCAAAAAATGCACCATCCAGCAGGTATCCGGTTTTCTGTCTGCATTGTTCCAGAAGTTCTGCGCCCTTTCTGCGAAGGTATCCGTCTGCTTCTCTCAGTATTCTGGCTGTTTCCGCCATATGTTCTACCGTTTTTCCGTTAATTTCCTTTTCCATGGCAGGAAGCACATGATGCCGGATCCGGTTTCTGGTATATCCATCAGAAAGATTACTGCTGTCCGTAATATAGGAAATCTCGTTCTCTTCCAGATAATAGACAATTTCCCTGCGTTCTAAACATAAAACCGGACGGATGATCCCGTCACTGCAGGGATGTATCCCGGAAAGTCCCCGAAGTCCGGTTCCCCTTGCCAGATGATGCAGCATGGTTTCTGCCAGATCATTACGGTTATGAGCCAGCGCAACGCAGAACCGACGCTCATTTTCTTCCGGGAATTCCGAAAAGGCAATGCGCTGTTTTTCCTTCGCAAAAGCCTGTTTTCGGACGATCCGTCCGGTTTCTTCTTCTCCCAGCCTCCATTTTCTGGAAAGTTCCGGAACCGGATAATGATAGGACTGAAAAGGAATCTTCCACTCCTGGCAGATTTTTTTTACAAGGTTCTCATCTCTGTCCGCCTCATCTCCCCGGATTCCATGATGAACATGGACTGCCTCCAGGAAAAATCCAAATTCTTCCTGGATACTTTTCAGGATATGAAGCATGGCAATGGAATCTGCCCCTCCGGAGACTCCTGCCGCAACAATGTCTCCTGCTTTCAGAATCTGATTTTCTCTGATATATTTCTTTACACGTTCGATCATTTTTTCTCCTGTGTTTAACCAAATCAAGTAAGTCCCCTGCTTCAATTGCGAATATCCGCTTGACTAATCCTATTTTTTCCATAAACCAGCCACAACGACGGTCATATCATCCCGTGCACGATAGTCACTGTATCCCAGAACCCTCTCCAGAATTCCACGACCGATCTCTTTTGGTTCTTTTTCATGGACATCCATGATGATCTCTTTCATGGTCTCTTCCTCATGTTCTGCTGGCAGTGCATCCAGGACGCCATCCGTCATCATGATCAGATAATCTCCATGATACAGTTTTCTGGAAGCCGTATCAAAATCCAGCTGCTGGATCAGGCCCGCTGCCAGACTTTCGGAAGCAATGGACTCTACCCAGTGATCTCTTTTTATAAAAGTGGAAGATGCTCCCGCTTTCAGGAAATTACAGATTCCCGTATAAAGATCTACCGCACAGATATCCACCGTAGAAAACATCCCTTCCCGTCCTTTCAGAATCAGGGCGGAATTCACCATTCTGGCCGCTGTCTCCTGGGAAAGTCCGGATTCCATAAACTGTTCCAGAAGTTCCACTACGATCTCACTTTCCCGGAAAGCTTCCATTCCGGATCCCATTCCATCGGACAGGCAGAGAAAAAACCTGCCATCCTCTTCCTGACGGCAGATATAATTATCCCCGGAAACCTTTTCTGCTTCTCTTGTAAGCCTGGCTACCCCGTAAAGGATCTGATAGCTGACATCTTCCACAAAATGTACCGTATGGAAATCTCCATTTACAATACTCCTGCTTCCCTGTTCCGGCGTCATGGGGCTGCCACATATTCTGGATAAAATCTGTGCGATTTCTGTCATAGAAACACACTGCCCGCTTCTGGCACGTAAACTCAGAAATATCTGCCGTCTTCCCTCAATCTTATCCATCACCCAGACATTTTTTATGAGTACGTGTTTCCTGCGGAAGGCTTTTCGAAGTTCTTCCTGAAACCTGGGATCTGCCGGCATAATATCATAAAGCTCTTCTGCCATATGATCCATGATCCTGGAAATCTCTGTCAGCTGCTGAGCCACAGCAAGCCGGCTTTCGATCATCCGGTTGTCCCACACAAGATTCTGCCGTTCTTCCCGGAATCCTTCGTTCAAAACCTGAAAATACTGGGCAGAACGCCCACAGGCACTCATCCATTCACTGCGAACCTGACGAACAGCCTCTTCATCCCCCTCCTCCATGACTCTTAGCATATGCTCGCTGTTCCGCATGGTTTCTCCTGCACGCTCGCCCCAGCAGATCTCTCTCTGATAACATCTGGAGCACACACAGGCGCTAGTATCCGAAATGATCCGGTTCAGCTGTCCTCCACTCAAAAATTCCTTTCTGTAAGGCATTCCATAGAATGTATCCGCAAGTTTCCGGAAGGATGCTGCATATCGTTCCACCTTCTCCTTCTGGGGATGGCTTTCACTGAGCGGCATCATCTCTTCTTTTGCCTGTGTTCTTCCCGAAAAGACAGTTTTTGCCATGTCCCGGAGTATCAGCAGAATGCTGACTACGAGCATGGCAATGATCCATTCCTGCATATTTTCCCCTCCCCTTATAACCTTCACTGACTGATTATTATAAAGGAGGTATTCTGAAATATCTGTCAAAGTAACACGAAACTTATAGAAAACTTTTCGCCAAAATGCTTCTGCATTCGCTGTGCTAGTTTTCTTCCTGGAACACGATCTCGTTATCCTTCACAAGTCCAAGCTTCTCACGTGCTGCTTCTTCCACGTATTCATCGGTTTTCATATATTCTTTTTCGGCTTCGATCTCCTTGGTGCGTTCTTTCTCACTGTCAATGGATTTCTCCAGTGCCACAGCCTTGGAATCGTAGTAATCCAGACGTTGCTGCAAAGTCTTGCTCTGCACCATAAGGCTTCCAAGCAGAACCAGTGCGATCACAGCAATGCCTGCCATGCCAATGTAATTGTATCCGATTTTCTTTTTTTCTTTTCCCTTTCCTGGCTTCTTCAATCTGTCTGCTCCTTTTTACCTTTTTTGGTTTTCTTTTCCTGTTATGAGCTTATACATCCAGATTTTACAACTTCTGCAAAAAAATATCAACCAGTTTACTGTCTTTTTTTGTCTTTAATGAAACAGTCTTTTTATAAGGGATTCTTCCTGTTTCTCTTTCTTTCTGCCCAGATACGCAAGGCTGTCAATTCTGCCTTCCAGGCTCAGTTCTCCATGTTCCAGATCCAGATGTTTCACATGAAGAGTTTCGCCTTTTATGGATAGTTTTCCATCTTCTGTATGCAGCAGGATCTCTTTTTCGTCGAAAGAGATCACATCTCGGATTCCTGTGATCGTGCCGCCTTTCTGCCGTTCTAGCATCAGTTTGTGGATCGCTGCGGATTTTTTTTCCTCCAAAGCCAGATTCTCCTGAAGCGATTTCTCTTTTAATTTATGAAAAAAGCTTGGAAAATAGACCTCTTCCCGGATGCTGTAGTATCAGATATAGCGGAACATACTCTCTACTTCATCTTTTTTTACGGTGTCTTTCACTTCCAGGACTTCCACCTTTACGTTACGGCTTCCAAACTGGATTTCCACGGTATCGCCGGTCTTTACCTGCACGGATGCCTTCGCCGGCTTGTCATTTACCAGAACTCTTCCCGCATCACATGCCTCATTGGCTACTGTACGGCGTTTGATCAGTCTGGATACTTTCAGATATTTGTCAAGACGCATATTTTTCCCTCCTTTAACAAAACTTTCATAGTAAAAAAGCAGGAGAAACCGGTTTCTGGTTCCTCCTGCCGTTATCACTGAATCAACAGATTATTTACCGTTAACAACGTCCTTTAAAGCTTTTCCTGCTTTGAACTTCGGAGACTTGGAAGCCTCGATTGTCATGGTCTCACCAGTCTGAGGATTTCTTCCCTCTCTTGCAGCTCTTGTGCTTACCTCGAAAGTTCCAAATCCAACAAGCTGAATCTTCTCGCCTTTTTTCAGTTCATCTGTTACAACATCGATAAAAGATTTCAGAACAGCTTCTACATCTTTCTTGGAAAGATTGGTGTCTTTCGCCATTGCTGCTACTAACTCTGTTTTATTCATGGTGTTTCCTCCTATAATTGATGTTCTCTTATTTTTTTGGCTTTGCCTTATATATATAAACCTTTTGGCTTATAATGTCAAGGTTTTTCGCATATTACAGGCGGAAGGATGCCCCATTTATTTCATGGAATCAACCATTTCAAGAACTGCCTTGCCCATTGCGTCGGATTTCTCGTCTGCATCTGCAAGAGAGGTTCCTTTTACTCCATAGTAGAATTTCACTTTCGGCTCTGTACCGGACGGTCTTACGCATACCCATGCATCGTCTGTAAGCTCATAGTAAAGAACATTGGAATTCGGAAGGCCTGTCGGTTTCTTCTCTCCTGTAGCAAGATCTGTGATCTCATCCAGCTTGTAGTCACGGACAGCAGTTACTTTATGTCCTGCAAACTCTGCCGGCGGATTCTGACGGAGTGTTGTCATAATCTCCTGGATCTTCTGGAGTCCCTCAATGCCTTTCATGGTAACTGCCTGGATCGCATCTTTATAATATCCAAACTCCTCATACATGTCGATCATTGCATCCCAGAGAGTCTTGCCCTGTGTCTTGTAGTAAGCTGCTGCCTCACAAAGTGCCATAGTTGCAACGATAGCATCTTTATCTCTTGCATAGGTTCCGATCAGGCAGCCGTAGCTCTCCTCAAATCCGAAAAGATATGTACCCTTGCCACTGTTTTCAAATCCAAGGATCTGCTGTCCGATGTATTTGAATCCGGTAAGTACTTCGATGAGGTTTACACCGTATCCCTTGGCGATCGCATCTGCCAGGTTTGTTGTAACAATAGTCTTTACAAGAGCTCCATCCTCCGGAAGGCTTCCGTTTACAGCCTTTCTCTGGCTCAGCTCATAGTTTGCGAGAAGGCATCCGGACATGTTTCCGGTAAGGTCATGATACTCGCCGTTCCTGTCTTTTACACGAACGCCAAGACGGTCTGCATCCGGGTCTGTCGCAAGTACGATGTCTGCATCTACTTCTCTGGCAAGCTTCAGGCCAAGTTCAAATGCCTCTGCTGCCTCCGGGTTCGGATAGCTGACTGTCGGGAAATCTCCATCCGGAAGTTCCTGTTCCGGTACTACGTATACGTTCTCAAATCCAAGCTCTTTAAGGATTCTTCTGGCCGGGATATTACCGGTTCCGTGAAGCGGTGTGTAAACGATCTTGAGGTTCTTGCCCTCTGCCTGGATAGCATCCATATGGATGATCTGTTTCTTAAGCTCTGCCATATAAGCATCATCAACAGCCTGTCCAATCACTTCGAAAAGACCTGCCTTCACTGCTTCTTCCTTGTCCATGGTCTTTACGGTATTCCAGTCGGAGATTGCCTTTACCTCGCCCATGATCCCTGTATCATGAGGTGGTGTGATCTGTGCGCCATCTTCCCAGTAAACCTTGTATCCGTTGTATTTGCTTGGATTGTGGCTGGCTGTTACCATGACACCTGCCGATGTACCGAGATATCTTGTGGCAAATGACACTGTTGGCACCGGAAGAAGCTCTGGCCAGATATTGACCTGCACTCCGTTTGCGGCAAATACAGATGCTGCAACCTTTGCAAACACATCAGACTTGATACGGCTGTCATAGCCGATTGCTACTGATGGTGCATCAAAGTTTGCTACAAGGTAGTTTGCAAGGCCCTGTGAAGCCTTTGCCACTGTGTATACATTCATGCGGTTGGTTCCCGCTCCGATTGTACCGCGGAGTCCGCCTGTACCGAATGCCAGATTTCTGTAAAATGCATCCTCAATCCTTGCAGGATCATTTTCTATTGCCTTAAGCTCTGCTGCAACGTCTGCATCGGCTGTTGCTGATGTGAGCCACCTATTGTATTCTTCGTTATACTTCATAAGTGTTTTCTCTCTTTCTTTTATTTTTTAGAATTCATCTTGATGTATGATATCATTAATAATAGTCCACCTTTGTATCCATGGTTTCTTATCTTGTTCATCGCCTGTCCTCTTAATTGTCCATCCATAAATGATTTAGATAAATTAAAAATAATGTCACCGGCTTTTATTGCTAATAGATATGACTCTCGTTTAGATTCTGTAAAAGATAAGGTATATACTAGAGATTTTTTTAGATGTGACTAAAAAAGAGAGAAACAGACGAAATACCTCTTGTTTCTCTCTTATTGAGTAAACATCAAATCCTGTGCCATGACTAATTAGTTTTTTGCCACACGACGGTATGAATTTTTCTGTAAATTCAGTTCTTCTATAATAACTGATGCGGCTTAACAGCAGTTTTCTGTGATTAAACCGTTGTTTAATAACAAAAATCAGCTCGTATATAGTATGTCAAGAGCGCCAAAAAAATCTGGGCATTTATTTACTCTTGACCATCCAGCTTTTATTGCTCTGCCATTTCCAATAATATTAAAGTATCGGTGTTTCCCACTCTTCTTGATTAATTATCATTTTTCTAATAATACTAATTCCTTTTGCATCAAAAGATGGGCTAAGACCTGCCTCATTTTCCCCTCGTACTGTATACACATACTTTGTTCCCTCTGTACATGTTTTGTCCACATAGCTTGTTCCTGTTGCCTTCGTTTCCACCGGATACCAGTTTCCACTGCCGCTTTTGCGGTATACTATATATGTTTTTGCTCCGTTTGCTGCTTTCCAGTTTATGGTTATTCCATCCACACCATTTACTGCACTTACAAGTGTTACTGTCTCCGGTACACTCACTTTTGTCCTTACCGCGCTTACTCCTTTTGCATCAAAAGATGGGCTAAGACCTGCCTCATTTTCCCCTCGTACTGTATACACATACTTTGTTCCCTCTGTACATGTTTTGTCCACATAGCTTGTTCCTGTTGCCTTCGTTTCCACCGGATACCAGTTTCCACTGCCGCTTTTGCGGTATACTATATATGTTTTTGCTCCGTTTGCTGCTTTCCAGTTTATTGTTATTCCGTCCACTCCATTTACTGCACCTACTATAGTTACCGTTTCTGGATAATTATCTGCCATAACATAATCTTGCCCCCCCATTATACATACAAGCAAAAAAAATATTGCCCCTACTAAGTTAATTTTTAATACTTTTTTCATTTCAATCCTTCTTATTTTGTAAAATTTTTATATAATTATTATACGTTCTATATAAATTAATTACAATATCATTATTCTTAAAAAATCATCATTATTTTATTATTTTTCGCATTTTATCGATAATATTATAAATTTCAGAATAAGCCATTCACGAAATTTTCTAAATAAAGTTCGTAAACGAGAAATACTGCCCCTGGCTATTTAGTCTATTATGTGCATTAGGTAATGCGGCATGTCGGGACAGGCGTCTGATGTCTGTCAATCACTTACATCAATTTTTTAATATGAATACAATGCTCATAAAATGGCTGTTTCTTATTTTCCTCAGCCAGCAAACTATTCTGAGCCTTTTTCTTTTGCTAAGTTTTTCATAAGTTATTTGACACTATCTCCTAATATTATTAACTCAGTCTATCCCTTAGTTCACATTTTAAAAATTGATATCTTTTTCCAAAAAACTCGATTTTCTTCTTAA
>OGRO01003978.1_pt1 | contig 10122 bp, 5 predicted proteins | sample 1553451 | NCBI WGS metagenome assembly OGRO01 (sample SAMEA2580021, study PRJEB22360) | human gut metagenome
GGTCAGTCCCGCCGCGTGCGCCGCCGCAATCGCCTCGGCGCACACGGCCGCCGTGCCGGCGCTCACCGCGGCCGAAATCCCCGACCAGTGGAACCACGAGGCGCCGCGGAAGATTCCGTCCCAGTCGATCATCCCCGGTTGCAGGGTGTCGAAGGCCGAGTCGGCGCGGTCGTATACGACGTGCGACGAGCGCATCGCGGCGGCCTCCTCCATGTAGTAAATCCCGAGCCGCTTGCCGCCGCGCAGGATGGCGTCCGTCCGTACGCCGTAGCGGCGCAGGTCGTCGATGCAGGCGTCGGCTACCCGGTTGTCCGGCAGGCGGGTGACGAATTCGCTTTGCAGGCCGTAGTTGGCCAGCGATACGGCGACGTTGGCCTCGCTTCCGCCGTAGCTGGCGCGGAAGAGGTTCGTCTGGTTGAAACGCAGGTAGTCGGGCGGCGTGAGCCGCAGCATGATCTCCCCGAAGGTAACGATCTTTTGTCTGTCCATGATTTTTGTGAAATAGGAGTTACAAATATACGTAAAAAGCCGGACAATCGCAAGCCGGATTGCGCCCGCTTCGGGAAAGGGTTCCGATAGAGAAAGGCCCGGTCGTCGGACCGGGCCTTTCGGAAAAAGCAGGATGATATGCCTGCCCTTTTTGGGATGGATTTTTAGTTGAGGACCGTCACTTTGAGCGGCGTCACGGCGGCGGCCTGCGCCTGCCCGATCTCTTCGATCCACTCCTTCATGTCCTCCACGCCGCCCTGGCTCCAGCCCGAACCGGCGTAGTAGGTCAGCGTCCGGCCGGGTTTCACGGCCTTGACGGCTACGGCGTGGCCCAGCGTGTCCGTAAGCATCTCGGCTCCCGGTAGGATCACGCCCAGGTAGATGTCGCCGTCGCGTGCGGGGTTTTTCGAGTCCGAAACGGCCTCGCATAGGGCCATCCAGCCTTCGCCGCGCTGCATCTGTTTCACGTCGTGGCGCACGAAGCCCGCGGCGATCGGCATCTCGGCGAATGCTCCTTCGTAGATGTTGTCCATGCGGTTGAAGCGCTGGTTGGCGTCGAGCGAGATGATCTTGGTGAGCGTCACGGGCGTGCCGTCGACATCGAACGGGGCGTAGGTCAATTCGACCGAAGTGCGGATCGGGCCGTTGTCGAGCGTCCGGGCCGTGGCGTAGTTGTGTCCCATCATCCAGAATTTACCGCCGGCGAAGGGCAGCGATGCGCCCGAACCGAGCGTCACGCCCACCTTGTAGCAGTCCATGCCGTCGCCGTAGTTGTGGTGGTAGTTGCCCCGGGCGTACCACTCGTCGATCACCAGTTTGTCGGTGCACTTCACCCATACGTCGATGCCCGGAGTGACGAGCTTCTCGGGAGAGGTTTCGAGCGCCGGGCCGTAGAGGCGGTAGGCTACCTTGTTGTTCTCCCAGGCGTAGTCGTCGTAACGTTCGGGAACCGTGCGGCCGAACGCCTCGGCGGGGTAGTTCTCGCGCTGGCCTGTGACCAGTTTGAACCGCTTGCTTTCCATCGGGTCGGCGTCGGTCTGGAAGATCAGCGCCTGCGGCTCCGTTCCGCCGCGGAAGAGGACCTGCGAGGGGATCTGCTCGTTGTCGTCGTTCAGGACGACGATGTTGTCCGGCGTCACACCTTTGAGCGCGGCGACTTCGGACCAGGCGATTTCGACGGTTTCGTCATCGCGTTCGGTCGGGGTCGTGTTGGCGACTTCGACCTTCAAAGCGGGTGTGCAGGAGGCCGTCAGGAGGGCTGCAACCCACATAATCGGTTTTTTCATAAAATTAGAATTGAAGTTTTTCCGTTGTTTGTAGGCAAATTTACAATTTTTCCGTATATTGGTCAACCAAAACGGCAAATATTCTATTTAATTCGGTAATTTTTCATATTCCGAGTGGCGGAAAGTTACTAATTTTACGTTATGAAAAAGAGCCTGATACGTATAGAAATTTAACCGCGATAGCTTTTATTTTTTATGAAACAGTTCAACGACGACAACTTCCTGTTGCAGACCGAGACTGCGCAGCGTCTTTACCACGACCATGCGGCCAAGATGCCGATCATCGACTACCATTGCCACTTGATTCCCGCGTATGTCGCCGAGGACCACCGCTTCGACAACCTGTCGAGGATCTGGCTCGAAGGCGACCACTACAAATGGCGCGCCATGCGCACCAACGGGGTCGATGAGAAGTATTGCACGGGCAAGGATACGACCGATTGGGAGAAGTTCGAGAAGTGGGCCGAGACGGTTCCCTATACGATGCGCAATCCGCTCTACCACTGGACCCATCTCGAATTGAAGACCGCCTTCGGGGTGACGAAACTGCTCAACCCCGCTTCGGCCCGCGAAATTTACGACCATTGCACGGCGCTGTTGCAGCGTCCCGAATACCACGCCCGCGGCCTGATGCGCCGCTACAACGTCGAGGCGGTCTGCACGACGGACGATCCCGTGGATTCGCTCGAACACCATATCAAGGTCCGCGAGGACGGTTTTGCGACCAGGATGCTCCCCACGTGGCGTCCCGACAAGGCGATGGCCGTGGAGGTTCCGGCCGATTTCCGCGCTTATATGGAGAAGCTTTCGGAGGTTTCGGGCGTCGCGATCACGAAATTCGCCGATGTGATCGACGCGCTGCGCGTGCGTCACGAGTTCTTCGGGTCGGTCGGCTGCCGCCTTTCGGACCACGGCATCGAGGAGTTCTACGCCGAGGATTATACGCAGGCCGAGATCGACGCTATTTTTAATAAGGTATACGGCGGGCAGACGCTGACGCCCGAGGAGATCCGCAAGTTCAAGACCGCCATGCTGGTCGAGTTCGCCACGATGGACCATGAGGCCGGCTGGACCCAGCAGTTCCACTACGGCGCCATCCGCAACAACAACAGCCGCATGTTCGGCCGGCTGGGTCCCGATACGGGCTTCGACTCGATCGGCGACTTCGCGGTCGGCAGGCAGATGTCGAAATTCTTCGACATGCTCGACCGCAACGACCGCCTTGCGAAGACCATCATCTACAACCTCAATCCGCGCGACAACGAGCTGGTGGCCACGATGATCGGCAATTTCCAGGACGGCCGCTACGGCGCCGGGAAGATCCAGTTCGGATCGGGGTGGTGGTTCCTCGACCAGAAGGACGGCATGGAGAAACAGATGAACGCCCTCTCGACGCTGGGTCTGTTGAGCCGCTTCGTGGGCATGCTGACCGACTCGCGGTCGTTCCTTTCGTACCCGCGCCACGAGTATTTCCGCCGCACGCTGTGCAACCTCGTCGGCAACGACATCGAGCAGGGCCTGCTGCCCGCCTCGGAGATCGACTTCATCGGCCGGGAGATCATCGAGGGCATCTGCTACCGCAACGCCAAGGACTATTTCAAATTTTAAGCTGTCATAATACCATGAAAATCGTAACATTAGGTGAAATCATGCTGCGTCTTTCGACGCCCGGAAACACGCGCTTCGTTCAGTCCGATTCGTTCGACGTCGTCTATGGCGGCGGCGAGGCCAACGTGGCCGTTTCGTGCGCCAACTACGGCCACGAGGCTTACTTCGTCTCGAAACTCCCGAAGCACGAGATCGGCCAGTCGGCGGTCAATGCGCTGCGCAAATACGGCGTGAGGACCGATTTCATCGCCCGCGGCGGCGACCGCGTGGGTATCTACTACCTCGAAACCGGGGCCTCGATGCGTCCCTCGAAGGTGATCTACGACCGTGCGCATTCGTCGATCGCCGAGGCCGATCCGCAGGATTTCGACTTCGATGCCATCATGGAGGGCGCCGACTGGTTCCACTGGTCGGGCATCACGCCCGCGATTTCGGACAAGGCCGCCGAACTGACCCGTCTGGCCTGCGAGGCCGCCAGGCGTCACGGCGTGACGGTGTCGGTGGACCTGAACTTCCGCAAGAAGCTCTGGACCAAGGAGAAGGCGCAGTCGATCATGAAGCCTCTGATGCAATACGTCGATGTCTGCATCGGCAACGAGGAGGACGCCGAGCTGTGCCTCGGGTTCAAGCCCGACGCCGACGTCGAGGGCGGCGAGACCAACGCCGAGGGCTACAAGGGCATCTTCCGCCAGATGGCCGCGACGTTCGGGTTCAAGTATGTGATCTCGACCCTGCGCGAGTCGTTCTCGGCGACGCACAACGGCTGGAAAGCCATGATCTACAACGGAGAGGAGTTCTACGAGTCGAAGCGTTACGACATCGACCCGATCATCGACCGCGTGGGCGGCGGCGACTCGTTCTCGGGCGGCGTGATCCACGGCCTGCTGACCAAGCCGACGCAGGGAGAGGCCCTCGAATTTGCCGTGGCGGCATCGGCCCTGAAGCACACGATCAACGGCGACTTCAACCTCGTATCGGCCGAGGAGGTCGAGTCGTTGGCCGGAGGGAATGCCAGCGGCCGGGTGCAGAGATAATTAAAAATGAAAAATTAAGAATTAAAAATTATGGCTCGCTTCAATAAAATGCAAGTTCTGGAGGCCATCGGTAAGACCGGCATGGTTCCCGTATTCTATCATGCCGACGCCGACGTGGCCGAGCAGGTCGTGAAAGCCTGCTACGAAGGCGGCGTGCGCGCTTTCGAGTTCACCAACCGCGGCGATTTCGCTTCGGAGGTATTCATCGAGGTCATCAAGTTCGCCGCCAGGGAGTGCCCCGAAATGGTGCTGGGCGTGGGTACGATCGTCGATGCCCCGACCGCGGCCCTGTACATCCAGTACGGCGCCAACTTCGTCGTGGGTCCCTACCTGAACGCCGAGGTCGCCAAGGTCTGCAACCGCCACCTGGTGCCCTACACCCCGGGCTGCGGATCGGTCACCGAGATCGGTCTGGCTCAGGAACTGGGCTGCGACCTGACGAAGGTCTTCCCCGCGGGCAACGTGGGCGGTCCGTCGTTCGTCAAGAACGTCAAGGCCCCGCTGCCGTGGTCGAACATCATGGCCACCGGAGCGGTGGAACCCACCGAGGAGAACCTCACGGCGTGGTTCAAGGCCGGCGTTTATTGCGTGGGCATGGGCTCGCAGCTCTTCCCGAAAGAGGTCGTCGCCGCGAAGGACTGGGCGGCGATCACCGAAAAATGCCGTTTCGCTCTGGACGTGATCGCCCGGGTGCGTTAAAACCGATTCCGTAAGTTCGGTAGTTCGGCGGCGGCCCCGCTCCGCCGCCGGACGCCGTTCCTACGGCTCACCAATTCCTGAACACTACTTAATTAAACCCCATAATGACAAACAACAAATCGACTCTCGCTGGGAAGATGACGCAGTATCGCTGGATCATCTGTGCGATGCTCTTCTTCGCAACGACTGTTAACTACCTCGACCGTCAGGTGCTCTCGCTGACGTGGGACGAGTTCATCAAGCCCGAATTCCACTGGAACGAGTACCACTACGGGCTGATCACTTCGATCTTCTCGATCGTCTATGCCGTCTGCATGCTCTTCGCGGGCCGTTTCATCGACTGGATGGGCACCAAGAAAGGTTATCTGTGGGCCATCGGCGTCTGGTCGATGGGAGCCTGCATGCACGCCCTTTGCGGCATCGCCACCGAGGCATGGGTGGGGCTTCCCGACGCCGCCGCGCTGCGCGCCGTCGAGGCCGGGTCGGCCCTGGCCGCGACCATCGCCATGGTCAGCATGTATTTCTTCATCGCCGCGCGCTGCATCCTCGCCCTGGGCGAGGCGGGCAACTTCCCGGCAGCCATCAAGGTGACCGCCGAGTACTTCCCCAAGAAGGACCGCGCCTACGCCACCTCGATCTTCAATGCCGGCGCTTCGATCGGCGCGCTGTTCGCCCCGCTGACCATTCCGCTGCTGGCGAAGGCCTGGGGCTGGGAGATGGCCTTCATCGTGATCGGCGCCCTGGGCTTCGTCTGGATGGGCTTCTGGGTCTTCATGTACAAGAAACCCTCGGACCATCCGAAGGTGAATACCGCCGAGCTGGAGTATATCGAGCAGGACCAGCACGAAGTGGTCGACGGCGAGACGGTCGGCAAGGAGCAGGAGGGCGAGAAGATCTCGTTCTGGAGAACGCTCTCGTTCAAACAGACGTGGGCCTTCGCCTTCGGCAAGTTTATGACCGACGGTGTGTGGTGGTTCTTCTTGTTCTGGACTCCGTCTTACCTGAATACCCAATTTGACATCAAGACTTCCGATGGACTGGGAATGGCTTTGATTTTCACCCTTTATGCCGTAACAATGTTGTCTATCTATGGCGGTAAACTCCCGACTATCTTTATTAATAAGACAGGTATGAATCCTTATGCTGCCCGTATGAAGGCAATGTTGATTTTTGCTTTCTTCCCGTTGGTGGTATTGCTGGCACAGCCATTGGGTACATTCTCTCCGTGGTTCCCGGTTATCCTTATCGGTATCGGCGGTGCTGCCCACCAATCTTGGTCGGCTAACATCTTCTCTACTGTAGGTGATATGTTTCCGAAAACCGCTATTGCAAGTATTACAGGTATCGGTGGCATGGCCGGTGGTGTGGGTTCCATGTTGATGCAGTTCGGTGCAGGTCTGCTGTTTGTTCATGCCGATGAAACGCACATGACATTTATGGGATTCGAAGGCAAGCCTGCCGGATATTTCATCATCTTCTGTGTATGTGCAGTGTCCTACCTGATAGGCTGGTGCATCATGAAGGCACTGGTTCCGAAGTACAAACCGATTATAGTGGACTAATCAGAAGTCTCTATATAGATATTCAGAATCATGCGGAGTTTGCAAACTGCATTACATGCCTTGCAAACTCCGCACAAAAAAAGCCTTTTCTCACGAAATGGCTTTTCTTCGTTCAATTACAGTCAAAAACAAAAAACTGTAAATGGAACACAATTTAAGATGAAAAAAAGGGAAGTCTCACGACTTCCACAATTCTTCTAACCTTAAATCTAAATCTCTATGAAAAAAACGTGATGCAAAGATAATGGTTTATCTCACACAGCGTTATTAATAAACTCTATAAAGAAGCAGAAAATATTTAAGATTTACTAAATAAGACGGTTACGAATGGCAAACTACAGACAAGAGCTCGGCATAAATAGGATTAAGTTTCAATAGTTGCGGCACTCCTGTCATAAACATCTGCTTGCGGGCACGAGTAAGGGCTACATTCAATTTCCGGTCAATCCGAGTACCGTTTTCCTCCGTCATATTTGCCAGAAACTTCAACTGATAAGCCCGGTTCACACAGAAAGAGTAGATAATGACATCCCGTTCGCTACCTTGGAAGCGTTCCACGGTGTCTACCAATATATCCTCCAAAGGAGCAATACCCAAAGCGGCAATCTCTTTCTTAATCAAGGCTATCTGACTGCGATAAGGAGTGATGACACCTAAAGTGACAGCCGGGTTGAAACCGGAAACAGCTGCATACTGCCGATAGATAGCCGCTGCCAACCGTGCCACAATCCGCGCCTCCGAATGGTTCATCTTGGCCGACTGTGCCGGCGGTTCGACTGCGGCAGGCAGAAAAGCGACACGACGAGTCAGCAAGCCGGCAAACTCACAATCACACAGCTCAGGAGCAAGAGTCAGCTCTCCCTGCTGGTGCGGCAGACCAACCGGTTCCAACAGACCACCGTAAAAAGCCCGGTTAGGAAACAAAGCTACCTCGATATTCATACGACCCTGACGGCAGAGCATGTCGTAGGAGGGATGAGGGATAAAAGATGAAGAATGAGAGGTTGATGCCTGGCGATTGGCACTTTCCTTGGAGAGATTCCTATAAAGGCGTTCGAAAAGGGAATCTTTCAAATTATACAATCCGATGGCCTGCAAAGCTTCGTCACACACTTCCGACTGCTCGGACGACTGCAAGACCACTGCGGGTAGCTGCTTATGGTCACCTATCAAAATAAATTTGCCGATGGCATCCGCGCCTGCGGGATTGCGGGTACAGAGTAACCCCAGCAGTTGTGGTTCCAAAATTTGGGTAGCCTCATCCACAATCGCTACATCAAAAGTCTTCAACCGGAAAAGTTCGGTCTTGGATGAGAGCGTGGCAACCGTACCGACAAAAACACGGCAACGGGCAATGCGCTCCTGCACCTGCCGCCGAGTGGCACAAGATTCCAACACATTCTCAATCAGATACGGGCGGAATGAGTCATCGCAAGACAACTCACTGCCTAAACGGATAAAGTCTATTTCAGGCTCAATGGAAGCCAGCGCCTTACTGATTTCATCTACAGCACGATTGGTATACGAAAGCAGTAGAATCTGTTTCCCCTCCCGGTAAAAGGCTTCTACCATGCCCCGCAGCGCGCGAGAGGTCTTGCCAGTACCCGGCGGACCGATTAAAAGGAAATAGTCGCGAGCAGCCTGCGCTTTCAGAATAATCCGCGAAAAATCATCCGGAGCGGTCGCAATACCAGTATCCAAAGAAGCATCGAACTCGGGAGGGCGCTGCCCCAACAACAAATCACGCCGTCTTTGAGTGGCAGAAAGGAAAGCGGAAAGTCCCAGATACATGCTACGAAAGGAGGTGTCCATATAGTCGTGCTCTATGGCATAGAGGCTAGCAACAGGCAATACACCCGCATTCTGCTGGGTGGCACGAAGACGGATACAAACCTCGTCATCGGATATGCACTCTATATTACCTTTAAACACCATCTTGTTGGTAACGTTGTCGGTATCCGTATTCCGTTCGTAAAGAACCACCGCATCACCCTGGCGGAAATTGGGCAGAACCCGCTCCTGCCGGGAAGCAACCATTTGCTTCGTTCTGAGTGACAAATACGGTTTATGCGCATCTGCCGCATGATTCTCGCAAATAGCCAAATCGTACAGAATTTCACCTGCCTCACATTTCTCAGCCAGTGTGGAAAGCCAGAGGGCGGCAGCACCGGTACGTCCTTCATAATCCACATCTCCAGATTTGGAGGTATAGAGTTCCTTGGTTATAAAGTTATAGAGCGTATAAAAATAGCTTTGTTCCAACGACGAAAGCGAACGGATGCGTTGCGCTACGGCATCGATGGAAGGGTAAAGGAAACGTTTCCACAAGGTATTGTCCAAACCGCGCTCGTTCAAGGTGTCCGGATGAATGTCTTTCAGGCGCTCTGCCGTATACTGCGGGCTGTTCCGTAACTGGATGCCATATTCATTGGCTACAATCCGGTTACGCACATCCATCACACGGCGCACCATTGCCCACGAAGGACGCGCCGGATAAAGCAACGGATAACGGGTATAGAGCAGGTAGGCCTTTACACGTCGATGGTCCATTCCCATAGAATACTCCAACACAGCCTGATAGAGCAACATCTGCACCTTATTGTTTTCTTTAGGCTCCACCTTACCACGGATGGAATACTCGTCCGCCTTACCGGACTTCATTTCAATGAACGAGGTCATATCCCGCTGCATGTAGTCCAGACGCCCTTGCAAACCCAATGCTTCACAGATGTAAGAGGGTTCCAGCACGGCATCAGTCCTATCGAGTTCATAGCCGGATGCACGGAATGTTTCTGTCACCGTCCGGCGGATATTGTCGAAATGGCGCTTGCAATCGGAAAAGAATTCAGCTTCCTTCTCCCGGTCGCGCAGGTCGGCACATGCTGCCAGCTCGATGGGATAAGAACGGAAGGCCTTCTTCATGCATGCCAAATAATCGGGTGCCTCCTTGGCATGAATCCACTCGTCCAGAAAGAGGTTGGCAATATTACCCAACAGTAACGGACGGGTATTGTCCGGCGACTGGAGCCGTGCCAGGATATAGTTGGCAGGATGATGTCCGTAATCCTTAAAGCATTCGGCAAGCGAACTGATGTCTATCAAGTAATCGGGCTCAAGTACAATAAAGGAAGGAGTAAGTATGCCGGCTTCGTCCACCGTAACATCCAGCAGATTGACCTGGGCATGCCGCCACAGAATCCGGCAGATTTCTGCAAACTCTTCATTAATCTGAGGTACATTGTAACGGACACGTAACGGCTCATCGGCCACAGTGTCTACTGGCAGTACATATAAGTAAGTATCATCGGCATACTGAAAACAGACGCGCATGCGCTTTATCTGCTCTTTGGCGGGCGGCGCCACTATATAGGTGGCATCCGCACGGGGCAGCAGGCGATAAAGCCCGGCAGGTATCTCCTCCCCTGTCAAGCGCTTGACAAAGAA
>OGRO01003980.1_pt1 | contig 10120 bp, 9 predicted proteins | sample 1553451 | NCBI WGS metagenome assembly OGRO01 (sample SAMEA2580021, study PRJEB22360) | human gut metagenome
CAGCATGTTTCGGGGGATTCATGGACTGTACGTTTTGTCGGAAAGAAAACTTCAGGAGGTGTAGCAAATGATTATTATTGGCGAAAAGATCAATGGTTCGATTCCTTCCGTGGCAGAAGCAATCGCCAACAGAGACGCTGAATTTATCAAGGATCGTGCAAGAAAACAGGCAGAAGCGAATGCAACGTTTATTGACTGTTGTGCATCTGTTCCGGAAGAACAGGAAGTTGAAACTCTGAAATGGATGATCGACTGTATCCAGGAAGTAACAGATCTTCCGATTTCTGTAGACAGCCCCAGTGCAGATGTTCTGGCGCAGGCGTATAAATTCTGTAAAAGACCGGGACTTTTTAATTCTGTATCTGGTGAGGGAGATAAGATTGATAAGATCTTTCCAATTATGGCGCAGGAGGAAAATAAGGACTGGCAGGTTATTGCACTGTTAAGTGATGACAGTGGAATTCCGAAGAACGCAGCGGACAGACTTCGCGTTTTTGATAAGATCATGGCAAAAGCCAAAGAGTACGGAATTTCTCCATCCAGGATCCACATTGATCCGCTGGTAGAGATGCTTTGTACATCTGAGAATGGAATTGAGACAAATATTGAAGTTATTTCTACTGTTCGTGAAAAATATCCTTCTATTCATATCACAGCGGCGATCAGTAATATTTCATTCAATCTTCCGGTTCGTAAGCTGATCAATCTTGGCTTTGTGGTACTGGCTATGAACGCCGGACTGGACAGTGGAATCCTTGATCCTACAAACAGAGATATGCTTGGACTGATTTATGCGACAGAAGCTCTTCTTGGAGAAGATGACTACTGTATGGAATATATCGGGGCATACAGAGAAGGACTGATCGGACCTGTAAAAAAATAAAAAATGGGCTTAAGGCAAGTCTGGCCGATTGCGGAGTCTGTCAGAGAAGACTTAAGGAACATACCGAAAATACAGTCAGGTACGGAAACAGACTGTATTTGGAAAAAAGACAAATGAGTGCAAATTAATTTCAGGAGGTAAAATCTTATGAGTAAAATGGATGAAGTTTTTGATCTGGTAGTGAGAGGAAAATCCAAACTGATCGCAGCAGCGGTACAGGAAGCCCTGGATGAGGGAAATGCGGCACCAGATGTTCTTGACAATATGATCAAGGCAATGGGCGTTGTTGGTGAGAAATTCAAAAATAATGAGATCTTTGTTCCGGAGATGCTGGTAGCAGCGAGAGCTATGAAAAAAGGTGTAGATGTTCTGAAACCACATCTTGCAGGTGGAAGCGCTGGTGTAGCAGGAAAGATGATCATTGGAACTGTAGCAGGAGATCTTCATGATATCGGCAAAAACCTGGTTGCAATGATGATTGAAAGTGCCGGCTTTGAGGTAATTGATCTTGGTGTTGATGTTCCGGTAGAGAAATTTATTGAAGCAGTTCGTGAGAATCCGGATGTTAAAGTAGTAGGTGTTTCCGCACTTCTGACAACAACCATGCCGGCTATGAAAGAAACCGTTGAAGCACTTAATAAAGAAGATTTCCGTAAAGACATCAAGATCATGGTCGGTGGAGCTCCGATCACTCCGGAATTCGCAGAAGAGATCGGTGCAGATGCTTATACAGCAGATGCAGCTTCCGCAGCGCAGGTTGCAAAATCACTTGCCGCATAAAGTAAACAGGCAAAAAGCGGGTATTCGCAATCCGCTTGATTAAGGAGAAACTGGTTTGTGCAGGAATCTCCGGTATAATAGCAGATCAAGATCCGCAGAAACTATAAAGATACGATAGTTTCTGCGGATTTTTTTCTAAGACTGTATTTGTAAGATGACAGGGGGTGGCAGATTTGAATACATACAGGGTGCTTTTTACAAAAGAAAAAACAGAAGTTACGGTAAAGGAAGGAACTACAGTACTGGAGGCAGAACGGATCGCAGGCTTATCCCCGGATGCACCATGCGGAGGAGCCGGAAAATGTGGAAAATGCATGGTAAAAATAAACGGAGCTGTGGAAAAAGCCTGTCAGACAAAGATAACTGCAGATACTGAAGTAGAAACCCTTGAAAAAGAGTCTGAACACAGAATCCTTGTAAAAGGAACAGAGAGAGCCGTGACGTTTTCTCCGGAACTGGAAATTCTGGATATTGAAATCCCGCCATGTACAGTGGGGGAAAACAGTTCAGACTGGACAAGGCTTTGCGAGGCGATAAACAGCCGTCGGAAGAAAGACATCATTTTTCAGCCAAAACTGGAAATACTGCCTGCAATCAGCCGACTGATAAAAGAAAAAAATGGAAAAGCAAGAGCGATTGTCAGCGAGAACCAGATCCTGGATCTGAAAGAACAGGACGGCAGACCGGTACTGATGGCAGCTTTTGATATTGGGACAACAACGGTGGCTGGATATCTCCTGGATGGAAGAACAGGAGAGCAGCTGGCAACAGCCAGCGCATTAAATACACAGACAGAATATGGCGCAGATGTGATCATGAGAGCAAATTATTCGCTGGAGCACGGTACAGAAGAACTTTCCACATGTATCCGGGAGCTTTTAAGAAAATTGATCGGTGCACTTTGTGAAGCGGCGAAAAAATCTCCGGAGGATATTTATCAGGTCAGTGTTGTGGGAAATACCTGCATGCATCATCTTTTCCTGGGAATTGTACCGGATTCTCTGGTTCATGCACCGTATAATCCGGCCATCAGTCAGGGGCTGATGTTTCCGGCAGAAAAATTCCATCTTGGTATTCACCCGGGAGGACAGTTGGTAGCTTTACCTGTTATTGCAGGTTTTGTGGGGGCAGATACTGTAGCATGTCTTCTGGCTGTGAATCTTGAAGAAGAGAAAAAGATGACGCTGATGATCGACATTGGAACAAACGGAGAAATTGTTCTTGGAAATGAGAAACGCCGTATTGCATGTTCTACTGCGGCAGGGCCGGCTTTTGAGGGAGCTAAGATTGCCTGTGGAATGCGGGGCGCAGATGGAGCGATCGAACATGCACATCTGGTGGATGGAAAACTGGAATGTAAGGTAATCGGCGGAGGCAGACCAACGGGAATCTGCGGTTCCGGTCTGATCGATATCATAGCATGTCTTCTGGATGCGGGGGTGATCGATGAAAGCGGAAAGCTGCTGGAAAATCCGCGGGTGGTTCAGATCGATGAAAACACAAAGAAAGCATATCTTCTGGCTGATCCGTTGGAATCCGGGGATGGAAAACCGGTATATTTAAGCCAGAAAGATATTCGGGAAGTACAGCTGGCGAAAGGGGCCATTGCTGCAGGAATTGCTCTTCTGGCAGAACAGATGGGGATTACTCTGGAACAGGTGGAGCAGGTTTATATAGCAGGAGCTTTTGGAAATTATATGGACCCGGCGGGAGCATGCAGGATCGGAATGCTTCCCGGGGTTCTGAAGGATCGGATCATTCCGGTTGGAAATGCGGCCGGTGAAGGCGCAAAGCTTGCACTTCTGAATAAAGAAGAACTGAAACGGGCAGAGAGGCTTGCACGTCATACGGAATTTCTGGAGCTTGCGGCATTACCTGAATTCCAGGATCAGTTTGTAGATGAACTGGAATTTCCTGAGATATAAAATCCACCAGAACCGAAACTGAATCGAAAAGCATGGGGAGGAAAACATTATGGAGCTGGAAGAATTAAAAAATATTGGAAACAGCATAGGATTTTTTAAAGTAGAAGAACTGAATATAGATAAGATTAAACTTCTTCCGGAGGTGCGCCAGATGTGCAGCACGGATAAATGCCATATGTACGGACGCAACTGGAGTTGCCCGCCTGCCTGTGGAACACTGGAAGAATGTGCGGCAGATATTTCCGTGTACAAAAAAGGAATCATTGTGCAGACAAAAGGGGAACTGGAAGATGAATTTGACGGAGAGGGAATGATGGAGACGGAAGCACTTCATAAAGAACATTTTGTAAAGATGCATGACCAGCTGAAAAAATTTTTCCCCAAACTTCTTTCCCTTGGGGCCGGATGCTGTACCAGATGTGCGAAATGCAGCTACCCGGATGCACCCTGCCGATTTCCGGAGAAACGTTTTTCGTCGATGGAAGCATATGGAATGCTGGTAACACAGGTCTGTCAGGACAGCGGGATCGAATATTATTACGGACCTGGAACGATCACTTATACCAGCTGTTTTTTCCTGGAATAAAAATCTTTATGAGGAGAAAGTCCCAACCGGTCAGCAGTTCTGTCATATGCAGAAAAAATTTCCGGTTCTATTTCTGCGAAAGCTTTACATAGGATTTTGGTAGCTGTATAGCTGTGGGAAGTGCGCATTCCCGGTTCTGTACATTGCAGGAATCTGCGGTGGATGGAATGAAATCAGTGATCAGAAACCTGAGAACAAAGTCTTTTTTGGAAAGGCGGGATTTTATGGTATATGAAAGGCTGGGAATTAAAAAAGTATGGGATGGAAAGAAAGAATACTGTTCTGAGAAAAATCCGGAGAAAAAAGAAGGAAAATCAGGCAGATATACGGAAATATTGCAGATTTTTCATATGACGGTAATGATCCTGGGAATCTTTATGGAAAAAATCTCCCGTGTACAGGCTATGGGAGGAAAACGGGCAGGGATCTTTGAAGCGTATGCAGCAGCTGGCAAAGGAAGCTGGATATGCAGAAACAAAGTGCGTTATATCGTGAATAAGAACGGAAGCGGACATGCAGTGGCGGCAGTTGCAGGCGGAAATAATGGGATGGGAAGAAGGGCCGGAGAATCAGGATTTTACCCCAGACAGGCTAGATCTCCCGGAAAACGAACTGCAGGAAATAAATACCGGGACAGGCGGCTGCTTATAGACTTCCCGGAAATATCAACAGTCCCGGAGGTTCAAAAAAGAAATGTCTGTTATGCGTATCGGGGCTGCGACAAAAATAAAGCTATTTATGGGGCAGAAAAAAGACGACACAGGATCCGGGATCATTCGGATTCTGTGTCATCAGAAAGAGATTTGTACAAAATACCTTAACCAAATCAAGTAAGTCCCCTACGGGGTTGCGAAAAGCAATAAACAGTAGATGGAGATTTTATAAAAAATGCACCGTGATCGAGCAGATCTCGCTATTTGTGGCAGTACGCATATTCGGGCCCCATATGCCTGCGCCGGAGGTAACGATGTTGTGCATGGTTCCTTTTTTCAGGTAACCGCAGGAATTTTCCCAGACCAAGCCGGTGATGATGTTCAGAGGGAACAGCTGGCCGTCATGAGTATGACCACAGAGAGCAAGGTCTGCCCCTGCGGCTGCCACTTCATTCAACTGACCAGGCTGATGATCTATAAAAATAATGGGGAGTGTTTTGTCAAGGGAGGCTGTAAGCTGGTCAGGTTCCTTCCGTGTGTCGGACATTTTGCGGCAGCGGGACGGATCTTTGCGGCCTGTCAGATAGAACCGGTCATCAATGAGAAGCGTTTCATCATTGAGTAGCCGGATATTGGCGGATTTCAGAAAATCCCACATTCTGGGATCGTCATAATCTTCTTTCGCATTACGGAAAGTAAAACCGGCCAGAATCGGTTCGCTGAGATCATGGTTGCCCCAGCAGGCATAAACTCCGTATCTGGATTTCAGCGAACGAAGAATGGCCGCCGTTTTTTGGGGATCTTTGATCCCCTCATATTCGTTGTCAAAAATATCACCGGCAATGCAGATCAGATCCGGATCTTCGGCGTTGATCTTTTTTACAAGAAGTTCGGCATGTTTTTCCCCGATGCTGTATCCGAAATGAATATCTGCAAGCAGGACGATTTTCAGAGAATCCATTCCCTTCACCTGCTTGTCTACTTTCACATCATAAGTTTTTGTCTTAATATTCCACTGGTTTAAAATTCCATAGAGACTGATACCAATGATCAGAAGTGTACAGACTACGCCCGTGATCACGAAGGCTTTCCGGGAGTACAGCCAGGCCGGGTGAAGCGTGTGCTTCAGGATCAGTCTGCAGAGATCAGTAGTTACGATCACGATCAGGATGTAAAGAAACGTTCCCTGAAAATAATTGGCTGTATTTTTCAGGAAACGATGGATTTCAGGCGGCTTCCGGATAAGAAAACAGGTCAGAAGAGAAGTGGACAGAAAAATATAAACACCCACAAAACATACCCGGAACGCAAAGGTCTGGAAAAAATGGGTGCAGGCACCCATCCACAGGATCATCCAGCGGACGATATAAATATTGATGAGGATATATAGTGGTGCGAGAAAGATGGCAAGCATGATATGAGATACCTCCATAAAAAATTTCAGTTAAATATTTTATCCGCCTGATCAGAGAATTTAACCAAATCAAGTAAGTCCCCTGCGGGGTTGCGAAAAGCAATAAGCAGTGGGTGGGGACTTGCTTGTATCAGGAAGAGTGTAAGCTCCTCCTGATAAACTGCGGAGCAGTTATTTGGTGTAGAGCTACGTAGCGAAGCGGATTGCGAATATTCGCTTGAATGGATGGTGAGTAAGGTCTGATTACTGCAGATCCCCTTCGAATTGATATAGTATACAGCAAATAATAATTTTTTGCAAAAGAACATATATTAGGAAAAAGAACGCTTATGGTGTTTTTATGAAAAAATATGCGCTTCTTCGATATTGTCTGGTGTTTCTGGCAATTGTTCTTCCTTATTTTACGGCAGCGGCTTTTCACGGGACGGAGATGGTCCTGGCAGAGAGGAAGCCTGATATGGAAGAATATCTTCCCATCCTTGTTTTTTCACAGATTTCCCCGGATATGAAAAAAGAAACCATAAAAGCGCAGACTGTGATCGCACGGTCGAATATTCAGAGGCGGATCGGGGAGGGAAAAAATCTTGCGGAGATCCTCTGGGAAAACGAAAATGCAGGAGAAGTCTGGAGATATTTTTTTACAGAAAAAAATCAAATCTATCAGCAGTCAGCGAAAGAGACGGGAGGGCAGGTACTGACATATGAGGGAAAAGTAAAGCTGACACCCTGGCATAAGATCAGCGCGGGGAAAACACGCAGCGGAGCGGAGGCTTTTCATGATGAGGCGTATACATATCTGAAACCGGCAGATAGCAGCGGGGACAAAAAATCTCCGGATTATATGAAAGTTGTGGAAATTCCGGCGGGTCAGTTTTCCGGAGAGCTGAAGATCAAAAAGCGGGATAATGCCGGTTATGTGACGGAGCTTATGGTTGGGAAAACTCTGGTGGAAGGAGAAAGTTTTGCGGCGGGAATGGGGCTGGAATCGGCGAATTTCAGCTTGCAGAAAAAGAACGATACTTATTATCTGCGGGTGCGTGGCATCGGCCACGGTGTTGGTTTTTCTCAGTTCGGCGGAAATGAGATGGCGAAAAACGGAAGCAATGCGGAGGAGATCCTGAAAAAATATTTTCCGGATATGGAATTAAGAGTTGAGAATCCGGAGAATTAAAGGAAGTCGAGAGGATATTCCTGATTCGATTAAGCAGCAAAAGAAATGTATTATTATGAAAGAAAAATATTCAGAAAGTGAATAGACAGCCATATTCTGGACACTCTATAGATACAGAAATAGTGACTGGAAACGGTAGCAGAGTGAAATGAAGATATCCGCTTTACTGCTTTTTCCGTTGCTGAAAATGAACATATCAGACAGAGGTGGAAAGAATATGAAAAGTAAAATCGTGAGAGGCATTATCAACGGCGGAGTTTTGGCAGCAGTGGCTGCACTTGGAATTACCGTTTATCAGCTGGGGACAAAACCTATTGTAGAAAATTCCCAGGAGGAAAATTCTGTACAGATGGAAGAAGAACTTTCGGATGGGGAAAACGCAGAGGACGCGGCAGTTACCGGAAATGGCTGGGAAGATGTGGCGCAGGATGAGATGACCGATGGAGCAGCCGGAGATGAAACAGGTCTGTCAGGTGCTTCGGAAAATGGGGCAGATGCAGACGGTGTAACCGGAAGTATCCGTGAGACTGCAGGAAGCGGTGCAGCTGAAAATGAGGGAACAGCAGGAACAGACGGTAATACAATGGCAGATGTAAATAATGGGAGTGGTGCAGAGAATAAGAGTGTATCTGCGGCAGCAGGGGCAGAAAGTGCTGGCAATAGTACTGCTGGAATCGGAAATGCAGCAGATAACGCCAACGCCGGAAATGCAGCAAATAACGGAGCAGAGACTTCCTCCGCAGATACAGCCGAAACTTCCGCGGCCGGAATTGCGGCGCAGACCTTGAATTTTACAGAGGATTCCATTATGGAGTGGCCGGTGAGAGGAACGGTTCTTGTGGATTACAACATGAATGAAACCGTATATTATCCGACGTTGGATCAGTATCGGGTCAGCCCGGCTATTTCTCTGCAGGCAGTGGAAGATGCACCAGTGTATGCGGCGGCAGATGGTCAGGTGCTTTCCATTACACAGGATGCCTGCACAGGAACGACTGTGACCATGGAGCTTGGAAATGGCTATCAGGCGGTGTACGGACAGCTGAAGGATCTTACAGTGGCAGAAAGTGACACGGTAAAAGAAGGCGAAGTGATCGGAAATATCAGTGCACCGACCAAATATTATTCTGTGGAAGGCCCGAACCTTTATTTCGCAATGAGAAAAGACGGCACGCCGGTGGATCCGTTTGAGTATCTGGAGTGATGTGGCACGCCTGAGCAACAGGTAAACTGAAACGGCAGGAAGCTGAGACGGCAGAAAAACTGAAACAGCAGATATGATCGATCGGGAATGAGCGCTGAAACGGATACAGTAGAATATCCTTTTTAGAGAAATTGGTTATAGCGGAAAACGTTGCAGATGAAAGTAAAACATGCGGGATGCGAGTCACTGGCATCCCGTATACAACAGAATAACTGCGAAACAATAGAAAAGCATCTTTTTTACCGGAAAGAAAACGTGTATAATCTATCTATAAATATCTGTAAAACGACGGAAAATGACAGACTTAACAGGACAGAAGAAGAGGTACATAGGTCATGAATATTAATGAAATAGCCAGACTTGCCGGAGTTTCCAGAGCTACGGTATCCAGATATCTGAACAACGGATATGTAAGCAGTGAAAAAAAAGAAGTCATCCGCAAGGTGATCCAGGAGACCGGATATCAGCCATCCTCCCAGGCACAGACATTGCGGACAAAAAAAACGAGTCTCATCGGTGTTATTCTTCCAAAGATCAATTCCGATACCATAAGCCGTGAGGTGGCGGGGATCAGTGACATTCTCACACGGAGAGGTTACCAGCTGATCCTCGCCAATACCAACAACGATGTGGAAGAAGAGCTGAAATATCTTTCTCTGTTTAAAGAACGCCAGGTGGACGGAGTGGTTTTTATTGCCACCATGTTTACCAGAAAGCATAAACAGATGCTGAAGGATTATAAGGTGCCGATCGTGCTTCTGGGACAGCATCTGGATGGATATCCCTGCATTTATCAGGATGATTATAAGGCAGCTTTTATGGTGACAGAGAAGCTTGCAAAGAAAGGAAAAAAGTTCGCTTACATTGGTGTCACAGATAAAGACGAGGCAGTTGGTGCACGCCGTAAAAAAGGTTTTATGGATGCGCTTCATAAGGGAAAGCTTGAGATCCTTCCGGAGAAGATGAAAACAGGAAGCTTCACCATGGATTCCGGCTATGAGATGGCGAAGGAACTTTTTGAGGAGGATCCATCCATTGATTCTCTGGTATGTGCCACAGATACCATGGCAGTTGGTGCCATGACTTATCTGAAGGAGATCGGACTTCGAATTCCCGATGATGTGCAGATCGCAGGGATCGGTGACGGTGTTCCGGGTAAGATAGTGGAACCGAAGCTTACCACGGTACATTTTTATTATAAGACCAGTGGAATGGAGGCGGCAGCCATGCTGGCGGATCTTATTGAGAACGATACCGGAATCAGCAAGGAAATCAAAATGGGATGTGAACTTGTGGAACGGGAATCTCACAGGTAGCAGAGAATATTCCCGCAGACAGAGGATAAAAATTATAAGTTATTGCGGAACAGGGGCAGATCTTTTGGAAGAAAAAGACCTGCTCTTTTTTGGCGGGTTTCTGTTTTTCCCTGACCTGTTGCTCCCATGCGGCAAGGTCACGGTTGTACTGTTCTACAACGCTTTCCATTTCTCGGAAAGTACGCATG
>OGRO01003982.1_pt1 | contig 10119 bp, 15 predicted proteins | sample 1553451 | NCBI WGS metagenome assembly OGRO01 (sample SAMEA2580021, study PRJEB22360) | human gut metagenome
TTTCTGCACAGCCTTTTCCGGTTCTTCCTGTGTCAGTATTTTCTTCATTCTATGTATTGGTTTCCGCTGCCACCTTTTCCCATGTCTTGCGGATTTCTTCTGGCTTAACGTCATCGGTGGCATACAAATCACCACAAGCGGCCTCAAGACACATGCTCATATGCGCTGCTACCAGGGTGGACAGGCGTTTCACCTGATCCTGACTCATTTCAGGCAGGATCAGCAGGCCCTCCAGCCCTTGATGGCTTGCCATAAAACGGAAAGAAGCAGATAGCTGACTGTCACGTACACAATCCAGTCGCTCCAGACATGGCTTAATCGTCTCACGCAAATAGCGGGAATAAGCCTTTGGCCTGCCCAGGCTGCTGAAGTATTCGATACGTTGCATCAGCGGCTTGCTGATATGGGTGGGCTGGGCGCTGACGTCCGCCAGAATGACCATGTCCGGGTTAAAACGCTGCTGCTCATGCGCCAGCTTTGCCCGACTAATGAGCTTATCCTGCTCCATTTCGCGCTGGACAGGATCACGGGATTCATTAAAGAAATAACGCTCCCAGACCTGTTCACTCAATTCCTCGCGGCGCAGCTGTTCCTGCTCGTTATCGGCAGCATACAGAGTGATCAGGTTTGAAAGCGCAGAAACCGGCGCAACTTCCGCCGGGTCCAGATAAGGGTTTATGGCCTTTTTCGGGCCGTTCCATGAAAATGCTGCAGCGGCCTCGTTAAAGCCGCTAGAGTCGCTCATATCGGCATGACTCATACACGCACCTCGTACACAGCAGAACTATCCACGCCACGCGAAGGATCAAATCCCACCCAGCAGCGCGCCCCGGAAACAGCAATGATTTCTGTTGCAGATTTACTCTCGCCAGCCGACACGCCGATGCTGCGTTTTGCCTTGATGTAGTGGTGAGTGAAATTGCGATACAGCGAACGGATCAGGGATGTGTCACTGTTAGAAACAATGACTGGATGACCTTCTGATGATCGATATTCAAGAACAGATGCCAGGTGATACTGGTCATCTTCAGTGAAGCCGTCAGTGTGATAGCCGGAAAACGTACCGTCATAAGGCGGATCGCAATACACCACATCCCCCACCTGCAGCATCGCCAGCGTTTCATCAAAGCTGGCGCAGATAAACGTTGCTCGCTGGGCTTTTTCTGCAAATTTGCGAATTTCTTTTTCAGGGAAATACGGATTTTTATAATTCCCGTAGGGAATGTTGAAATGCCCGCTCTTGTTATAGCGACATAACCCACGGTAACCATGACGATTGAGATACAGGAAATATACCGCTTTCATGAAATCAGTAATTTCAGTTGAGTAATTAAACTCCTGCCTTATGTTGTAATAAGCCACCTCCCTGTTTGCGATCTCAAATAAAACTCTGGCGCGAGATATAAACGCCTCGCAATCAGCGGCAATCTTTTTATAGAGGTTGATTAAATCAGGATTAATATCCGCAACCAGATAGCTGGGGTAATCCGTCGCCATCATCACAGCACAGGAACCCGCGAAAGGTTCAACCAGTCGCGGGCCAGCAGGAAGGTGTTTTTTCAGTTCGGACATAATGGCGGTTTTATTTCCCGCCCATTTCAGGATGGTGCTCATACAGCACCTCCTGCAATAACATATCCTAAAGCTTCTAATGGGGTTAATGGGCGAATTGATAGCATCACCCATTGTTCTGAAACTGCCATGACGTCATTAACCGGAAGCACATGAGAGATAACAGCGGCCCATTCCCTACCCGTAAATACGCCATGCTTCCATTCGCAAAGAGAAAGAACATCACCAACTTTATAGCCACGATCGTCTTTACGAAGTTCAGCCGTCTTTTGACCTGCAACCACAGCGTTGAAATACTTAGGTGCAATTTTTAATTGATGGATACGCACTGCCCTTGTCATACAGCACCTCCGTTGTAATGTTTGCCTTTCAGCTCTGCGATTTCCTGACAGGTAATGCAAAGCTGCACACCCGGAATGGCACGGCGGCGTGCTGGCGGAATTGGCGCTTCACACTCAATGCAAAGCACGCGGGACACGCCCGGCGTTTTGGCACGGGCAGCACGGATATGGCGCTGGCGTTCTTCTTCAACGCGCTGCTGTACGAGATCCATTGCATCAGCCATTAGTGGATCTCCTGCGCTTCGTTCTGGATTGCTTCAGCAGTTACACGCAGCAGTTCTGCTGCTTCGACGTGGTTTAGCTGGCGGGATGTGATATGACACGCCAGGCTATCAAGGCGAGCTGCCATTGCTTCAGCCCTTGCCCGGCGTTCTTCCAGACGAGCCTCTGTCAGTAAAATATTAAGCCCTGCATCATCCGGTCCGGTTTTAGTCGTGAGAGTTTCAATATTACGCATAATCAATTCTCCTGAATTTAGATAAAGGGATACCCGGCGGGTTTACGCCATTAATTTCATTAGTTGGTTAATTCGGCATGGTTAGCCGTCTGGGAAATAAGCTCACCACTGCACGAAAATGATTCATTGCTTTAATCAACTCCCGCTTTTCGTCAGTGGTCAGCTCATTAATGCTGATGCTATGACGTTCAGCTGGAATTTTTGCCATAAAGAATATGGCAGCCAGTGCTCGTTTATTTTGTTCATTATTGATATCCCGTGGATCACGCATATCTTTAATAAACCGCTCAAGCTCTGACTCAATATTCAGGCCAAATACTTTCGCCCTTAATTCCGCAATGTGATTAAGTCCATTCAGGCGTTCACCGGGGCTTAATGGAACAGTCGCCGCAGCGCCTTCAATAGCCATTTGTTCCCCCGTTTTTTCGTAGATAGTTCTGCCAGCAATTCATCTTGTGAACGGCACGGATGCCTGCGTTTACCATCCTCACCCATGATCCAGCCGTGACCGTAGTGCATTGCCGGGCTTTGTTTTACCAGCAGCGATGCAAATGATGGTTCTTTCGTCAGCATAAGCACCTCACAGCAAACCGAATGAAGCACCGAGGCCAGTCACGGTATCAACTGCACTCGCCATCGCAGGATTAGCCTGTAAACGGGCCTGCAATGAAACAGCAGCCAGCGCCATCAGTCGTGTTACAGAGTTAATGCTGCTGATAGCATCACGACGACCGGCACTAGTTTTTACATCACCAGATACCGCACCTGCTGCAACACGTCCGATCTCTGCAGTTGCGCTCATGACGTAATGCGGCAGTTTCTCTTTTGCAACCTCATTAATCGGTACACATGGCAGGCAGTGAATCTGTGCCAGAAAACCATCTACCAGCGTTGAATCTTCAGTCAGATCGGTAAGCAGCCAGATTTCTGGTGCGGTTAATAAATGAGGTTGAGATGGGTTCAGCTTGTTCCGCAGAATCTGCACATTCATGCCAGCACGTTCTGCCAGTTGCACCAGGTTGTGGCGCAATGCGAATGCACGACAGGCTTCATCAAAATGTGGATGTTTGGAAACTTGGTAATCAAACATGGTCGACACCCCTGATGTATCCCAAAATGGAACTAGTTGAATACAACATTGCAATCAGTAAGTGCATCAACGGTAAGAGCAGCAAGGTTGATCATCACCTTTTCTCTTTTCTTGTCTTTCCGAAGGCGATGCCGAGGGATGCGACCGTCAGCCAGCATATCGTTAATTGTGTCGATTGAAAGACCAGTAAGTTCGCTATAACGCTCAATTGTGACATGTGGCGTATTCAGAGTTATTGAAATGTTAGGGGTCATGATGCAACATCTCCTATTGGCTTGTGGTGAGCCTGTAGTAATCGTGACAAGTACCCAAATGGGGACAAAACTGATACTAGGATCGCAAAAGAGATATGTCAACATCAAAGTACCCAAGTGAGATCAAAATAAATCCCAATAAAGGTGGTAAGGCTGCGATTGAGCGATTAGTCGAAGCTTATGGCTTTACGACACGACAGGCTTTAGCTGATCACTTGGAAGTATCAAAAAGCACTCTGGCGAACAGGTATTTGCGGGATACGTTTCCTGCAGACTGGATAATCCAATGTGCTCTTGAAACAGGAACCTCACTGAAATGGTTAACCACCGGGCAAGGACTTAAGCAAAGCTCGCTGACAGTAGCCACAGAAGAGCTTCCCAAGTTTCGCCTTACCGCAGGCAAAATGATTGAAGATGGTTCATATGTATTCGATTCATCATTTCTTCCTGCAAATCTTTCATCACCAATTGTTATTCAGGATGGGCTTGTCACATACATTTGTGATCAAAAATTTTCTGAAGTACTTGATGGACACTGGTTAATCAACATCGACGGAACCTATTCCATTCGAAAAATCACAAAGCTTCCAAAAGGTATGATTAAAATTACAACTACAGAGAATAGCTTTGAATGTGCATTTTCTGATATTGAAGTGGTTGCTTGTATAAGAAGTACAATAGTTTCAAATTGATATAGTAAAAGGATTTAAAAATGAATTCATTTTCCATCGTTATATTCTTATTAGCATTTCTCGCCCCTGTTCTAGCTATAATATTATTTAAGCAAAGTAAAGAACACAAAGCCGCCATAGATAACCTGACGGCTAACAACATAGCCCTTTCCAGCCAACTGAGTGAAAATCAAGAAAAGTTAGCACAGACTGCACGAGATCTATCAGAGCTTGAAGGGCGAGCAGCACCATTATGGCAATACGAAGAATTGCACAGCGCAGTGATGGAGGCAGAGAATAAGATAAAAAATGCAGACTCAATAGCTAGGCAAAAAATAGAAGAAGCCCAAATAAAGGCAGCTAAGACAGTAAACGAAGCAAGTTATCAAGCTCAGATAACAATAAGCAACGCTAATAGCGAAGCTATAGCAATCACCAAAGACGCTCGCGATGCACGCCTGAAAGCCAAAGAACGTCTTGATAATGCCAACAGTAAAGCAAATGAGCTGATCTCAAATGCTAATGACAACGCAGTAAAAATTATTTCCGATGCAGAAGAAAGAGCAAAAGAGATTGCTGGTTCAGCATATGAAGCTAAAGAGTTTGCAGAAAAATATGAAGCAGTTGCCAAATCAATGAAAAATAAAATTGAAGGTTATGGCGATGAATGGATCATCCCTAACCGTAGTGTACTTGATGAATTGGCAGAAAATTATGAGTTTACAGATGCAGGCAAGGAATTACAAAAAGCCAGGGAGTTAACAAAATTATTAATAAAAACTAATAAAGCAGCTTCGTGTGATTATGTTGAGCAAAACAGGCGTAATACTGCTATCAACTTTGTTTTGGATGCCTTCAATGGAAGAGTTGACAGTATTTTATCAAAAGTCAAACACAACAATTTTGGAAAACTTTCCCAAGAAATAAAAGATGCATTTCAACTTGTAAATTATAATGGCTCTGCTTTTAGATCCGCAAAAATAAGTGACATCTATCTTCAGGCACGACTCAACGAGCTAAAATGGGGAGTTGCAGTTAATGAAATTATGCTCGAAGAAAAAGAGGAGCAAAGAAGGATTAAAGAACAGCTTCGTGAAGAGGAAAGAGCTCGTAGAGAGTATGAAAAAGCGATAAAAGAAGCCGAAAAAGAAGAGAAAGCTATTCAGCAAGCTATAAATAAAGCAACGAAAGAGCTTATGCTTGCAAATGAAGAACAACGCTTAGCTTTAGAGCAAAAAATAGCTGAACTACAGTTAAAATATGAAGAAGCTGAAGCTAAAAACCAACGAGCTATTTCTATGGCTCAACAAACTAGATCAGGCCATGTTTATATAATTAGCAATATTGGCTCATTTGGCGAAGATGTATATAAAATTGGAATGACACGCCGCCTTGAACCACTTGATCGTGTTCGTGAACTTGGGGATGCTAGTGTTCCTTTTTCGTTCGATGTTCATGCGATGATTTATAGTGATGATGCACCGTCATTAGAAAATCATCTGCATAAAGTCTTCAACGAAAAGCAGGTCAATAAAATTAACTCACGAAAAGAGTTTTTTAACGTAAATATTAAAGAAATTAAATCGGTTATTGAAGATATGAACATCAATGCCCACTGGACAATGTTTGCAGAGGCGAAAGAATATAGAGAGTCACTAGCTATTGAGCAGGAACGCAAAGCAGCCACTTCCGCCAACGATGAACTACATGTTGCTTAGCAATGTATGTTTCATAGCAATCACACATTGATTGCTGGTTGTATATACAGTTAAATTTAGCCCTCTGATATGAGGGCTTTTTTATGGCAGTACGAAAACTCACCACAGGGAAATGGCTTTGCGAATGTTACCCCGCCGGACGTAATGGGCGTCGTGTGCGTAAACAATTCGCCACCAAAGGCGAAGCACTGGCCTTCGAGCGATACACCATGGGGGAAATAGAAGCAAAGCCCTGGCTGGGCGAATCAGTGGATCGTCGGACACTGAAAGATATGGTTGAGCTATGGTTCAAATTACATGGCAAATCTCTTACTGCCGGACAGAATGTCTACAACAAGCTGCTGTTGATGGTTGACGCCTTGGGAAATCCCCTTGCAACTGATCTCACCTCAAAAATGTTTGCTCACTATCGCGATAAACGCCTTACTGGTGAAATCTACTTCAGTGAAAAATGGAAGAAAGGAGCAAGCCCAGTTACTGTTAACCTGGAGCAAAGCCATCTAAGCAGCGTTTTCAGAGAACTTTCCCGCCTGGGTGAATGGACACTTCCAAACCCATTAGAGAAGATGCGCAAATTCACTATCGCAGAAAAGGAAATGGCATGGCTTACACATGAGCAGATTATCGAATTACTGTCTGACTGCAAACGTCAGAACCCAATTCTGGCACTGGTAGTCAAGATATGCCTAAGCACAGGCGCACGCTGGCGAGAAGCAATAAATCTTACCCGCTCACAGGTGACCAAATACCGAATTACCTTTGTAAGAACGAAGGGGAAGAAAAACAGGAGCATCCCTATCAGTAAAGAGCTTTACGAAGAGATCATGGCGCTTGATGGGTTCAATTTCTTTACAGACTGCTATTTTCAATTTTTATCCGTGATGGAAAAAACGTCTATCGTGCTCCCTCGCGGTCAACTGACACACGTTCTGCGCCATACGTTTGCGGCGCATTTCATGATGTCGGGTGGAAATATCCTTGCTTTGCAAAAAATCCTCGGACATCACGATATAAAAATGACTATGCGTTACGCACATCTGGCACCGGATCATCTTGAAACGGCGCTCCGTTTCAATCCTCTGGCAACGCTGCCAAGTGGCGACAAAGTGGCGGCAGCGGTTGGCATTACCCCGTAATAACCACCACTGACCACCACATTAAGTTATTGTTTTTAATCTAACTTATTGTTTTTATTAACCCATTTAGATAAGTGGGTTTTTTGTTGCCTAAAATTTATCTACTACCCTGCAACCCTCTCAACCATCCTCAAAATCTCCTCGCGCAATAGCGGCTTACGGTCGGTGACAAAATGCAGCGTCATCCCCTCAATAAACGCATCAAGCGCGCGGGTGGTTCCGGGTTCAAACCATTGTTCGAGCGTTTGCTGACTGCGTTGCATCCAGTTTTGCATTACCGTTTTTAATAGCGGTTTTCGACTAGCCAGCGCGTAGAGCTGGTACATCAGCTCCATATTATCCGGCGTTGCCACCTGTGAGCTGTAGATCATATCGGTGATAGCCTGGCATGCGCCTTGAGCATCACTAACATCGCTAAAAAATGCCTGATATTGCCGGGACATGATCTCAGTAAAACTGCTGAACGCCTCCAGCAACAACTCATCAATTCCTGAAAAATAGTAGGTCATCGACCCCAACGGTACCCCGGCAAGGGTAGCAATTTTGCGGTGCGTAACAGCATGTATTCCATAAAGTTTCACCGCCTCCAGCGTGGCCTGGATAATTTTTTCTCGCCGTTGCGGATCGTTAGCGCGACGCATGTCATTTCCTCTCTCTGCAATTGTGTACAAATGTACACAACCTTGCTAATGTTGTCTTCCCTCTTCTTATTTTGACGTGATCTATGACCCTAAATTCTTCACGTAATGCATTGAAACGCCGAACCTGGGCGCTGTTTATGTTCTTCTTTTTGCCGGGCCTGTTAATGGCGTCCTGGGCAACCCGTACACCTGCTATCCGCGACATTCTTTCTGTCTCGATCGCTGAAATGGGCGGTGTTCTCTTTGGTCTGTCGATCGGTTCAATGAGCGGTATTCTCTGCTCGGCGTGGTTAGTGAAACGCTTTGGGACGCGTAATGTCATCCTGGTCACGATGTCCTGCGCATTGATCGGGATGATGATACTAAGTCTGGCACTCTGGCTGACATCGCCCCTGCTCTTCGCGGTTGGTCTCGGCGTCTTTGGGGCAAGTTTTGGTTCTGCGGAAGTGGCGATAAACGTTGAAGGTGCCGCCGTTGAGCGAGAAATGAATAAAACGGTTTTGCCGATGATGCACGGTTTTTATAGCCTGGGCACGCTGGCAGGCGCTGGTGTCGGGATGGCACTGACGGCCTTTGGCGTTCCGGCAACGGTGCATATTTTATTGGCGGCGCTGGTAGGCATCGCACCTATTTATATCGCCATTCAGGCAATCCCTGACGGTACGGGCAAAAATGCTGCCGATGGCACCCAGCATGGCGAAAAAGGCGTACCTTTTTATCGCGATATCCAGTTGCTGTTGATTGGTGTTGTGGTGCTGGCGATGGCCTTTGCCGAAGGTTCTGCCAACGACTGGTTACCCTTATTAATGGTTGACGGTCACGGTTTTAGTCCTACTTCCGGCTCGCTGATTTATGCCGGTTTTACCCTGGGGATGACCGTTGGACGCTTCACCGGCGGTTGGTTCATCGACCGTTACAGTCGCGTTGCCGTGGTTCGGGCCAGTGCACTAATGGGGGCGTTGGGTATTGGGCTGATTATTTTTGTCGATAGCGCCTGGGTCGCAGGAGTGTCTGTTGTACTTTGGGGACTAGGTGCCTCGCTGGGCTTCCCGCTGACCATTTCTGCCGCCAGCGATACCGGCCCCGATGCACCAACCCGCGTCAGTGTGGTAGCAACGACCGGTTATCTGGCTTTCCTCGTCGGGCCGCCGCTGCTGGGCTATCTCGGCGAACATTATGGATTACGTAGTGCAATGCTGGTTGTACTGGCGCTGGTTATTCTCGCGGCTATTGTCGCGAAAGCCGTCGCCAAACCCGATACCAAAACGCAGACGGCGATGGAGAATAGTTGATGAGCATTAAATTAATTGCGGTAGACATGGATGGTACTTTCTTAAGCGATCAAAAAACCTATAACCGTGAGCGGTTTATGGCTCAGTATCAGCAAATGAAAGCACAAGGCATTCGCTTTGTGGTCGCCAGCGGGAATCAATATTATCAGTTGATCTCTTTCTTCCCTGAAATTGCTAATGAAATTGCCTTTGTGGCTGAAAACGGCGGCTGGGGAGGGAGCGAAGGCAAAGATGTTTTTAATGGCGAGCTGTCGAAGGATGCGTTTGCTACTGTCGTGGAACATTTGCTGACGCGCCCGGAAGTGGAAATTATTGCCTGCGGAAAAAATAGCGCCTATACCCTCAAAAAATATGACGATGCCATGAAAACGGTGGCGGAAATGTATTATCACCGTCTGGAATACGTCGATAACTTTGACAACTTAGAAGATATCTTCTTTAAATTTGGCCTTAATCTCTCTGACGAACTGATCCCACAAGTGCAAAAAGCATTACATGAGGCCATCGGCGATATTATGGTGCCGGTCCACACCGGCAACGGCAGCATCGATCTGATTATCCCCGGCGTACATAAAGCCAATGGCCTTCGCCAACTGCAGAAATTATGGGGAATAGACGACAGCGAAGTGGTGGTCTTTGGCGATGGCGGTAACGATATTGAGATGCTGCGTCAGGCAGGCTTTAGTTTTGCAATGGAAAATGCCGGCAGCGCGGTCGTCGCAGCGGCAAAATACCGGGCAGGCTCCAATAACCGTGAAGGCGTACTGGATGTGATCGATAAAGTTCTTAAACACGAAGCGCCATTTAACCAATAAAAACGGCAGCACGCCCGGCAACACAATGCCTGAATGAAGGCTGCATAATTCGCGGAAATTAACCCGCTGCATTATTTCAGGCGAAATGATTATGAAAAATTGTCTACTGTTGGGCGCGCTTTTAATGGGCTT
>OGRO01003986.1_pt1 | contig 10104 bp, 8 predicted proteins | sample 1553451 | NCBI WGS metagenome assembly OGRO01 (sample SAMEA2580021, study PRJEB22360) | human gut metagenome
CTGGGGCACATCCCCAGCTTGCCTTGGGAATCGCAATTGCCCCTGAAACCTTATCTCTCATTGCAACCTTTCATTTTTGAAGGCAATTGCAATTCTTTCAATTTGCTCTTAGATTCCTATTGCTGCTTATTACCCACTCTTTGCAGGGGACAGCTGTCCCCTGCACCCCTCGCCGAACTGAGCCAGCTCGACCGCAGTTGCCTGCGGCTCGTTGCTTGCAGACAATCTCGTTTATCGGCTGTTTCCGCCGCCGCCAAATCCGCCGGAACTGCTGCCGCTGCTGCTGTGGCCGTCAGAACTGGAATGTTCCGATTCTACCTTGACACGAGAAACATGACGGGTGAGAAACTGGTCTTGTTTTGCCCCATATTGTACCTTTCCGGATGGGATGTAAATCCGTGCAGAAGGTTTCGATTTAAAGCGGTAGTGCGAATGAATAATGCCCATGGCAACCAGTGCAACCACCAACCCTACTAAAAAGCTAATGCCAAATGCAATCAGAGTTTGTTTTTGGGCTGCATATGCCGGCTTGCTGTCCGACCAAATAACCTGATTCGTTGCATCGTCCAAATACAGATATTGGTCATATTGGTTATCATAAACATAATAATGCTTTGGAATGCCCTCTTCATAGTAGGACTTTAATTCCTGACAGAAAATCTGAACCGCTGTATATGGGTCTTCTTCGCCCCGTTTCATGTGCGGATTCATCTCGCTGAAAATTTCTGAAACACGGTCATCACCGCCATTGGTGAAATAAAGCTGTGCAATCCCGTGTGTAGCAATAAAGTCGTGCGGTGCATAGTCCGTATCATCAATATATGAGCCATATAAATCCAGATACAGAGCAATACCATCTGTTTCTTTTTCATCACCAAATCGGTCTAAGTAGTCGGCAACGGCATATTCTCTTGCATCACTTTCACTGGAGAGTTTATTTGCACCCAGTCTGACACAAATGTTCATCTGTAGATCTACTGCCGTTTCATAAACCAGTTCATCCAGTTCAATGGCTTCTTCGCTGGTCAGAACATCCGCTTCATCGTAAACATAGCATTCACTGAGCTGCAAACCGGAATCCTCTGCACTTACAGATACTGGCTGTATGACAGCAGACAAGCTGCAAACCACAGCTGCTGTGGTCAGAATGGGTTGCATGATGGAAAATCGCATTACAAACTCCCTCCAATCAGACCGCCCAGCACCCCAATGACAACCATCAGAGCCGCACAGAACGTGAGTAACTTTGCCCAACTCAGCGGTGGCGTACCAGAAAGTTTTTTCGTCTGTCCGTTCATGGCAAAGTGATAGGTTTTTCCGCCATGCTGATAGGACATGAACCAGACGGGCAGCAATACATAGTCGTGCTGTAAGTTGGTCATATTGACATGCACCTGTTTATTTTTGATGCTGGTGTATTGGGTCAGGGTTTCATTGATGACTTGTTCGCTGGCAGTCTGGACTCTTGATTGAATCCGGGGAACAATCTTTTCCCAGTCCACATCGTATTTTTCTGCTAAAAAGCCGCTCAGATACTGCATAGAAAACGGCCGCATTTCCTGAATAGGGAATGGCTCAATGGCATCCATCAGGGCATCTTCAATTTTTGCTGCACCGTCTGCCGGAACACGTTCAAAGGGAATTTTTGCCTGACGGGAAACCGTGTATTCTGTAGTTTCAGTCACTTGATATTTTCCATCCCGCCAGGACTTGACAACCTGTCCGATACCAGACATGTTTGTATCTGCCAGACAGCTGGCAAGCCAGAACGGCACATATACGCCGCTCATCTTTTCCAGCTGCTGTTTGGAGCGGAAATCAGATGGCAGAAACCAGCGTTTCCGGCACCATGCCCGAAATTCTTTTTCTGCGGCATCTCGCTGCACAGCGAATGGCAACACATATGCCGGCTTATAATTGCCCTTGAGCCGTCCGGCAAGTACAACTGGATTGTGGCAGTAGTAGCAGAATGTTGCAGAGGTGGTTTCATCTGCAATAATCTGTGCCCCGCAGGATGGGCATTCATAAAGACGGGTATGTTCTTCAAATGCCGCTTCATCGTTTTCATCTTTTAAGGTTTTTGCGTCTGCATCTGCCTCTTTTTGTGCCGTTTCGTTTTGGGTGTGATAGCGTTCTTCCATTTCTGCTTCTGTGAAGTCGCTGGCACAGTATGGGCAGGAAAACATCTGCTTTTCCGGATTGAAAACCAATTCGCCGCCGCAGTTGGGGCATTTATATTGTACGGTATTCACAAGGAATCCTCCTTCATTGGAATTGAGTTATCCTCTCGGCTTGCCGCATTCGGTGCAGAACTTTCCGATGTTTTCTGCTCCGCAGCTGCACTTCCATTTTCCGTCTGCTGGTCTTGGTTTGCCGCATTCCGTGCAGAATTTTCCGGTATTCTCTGCACCGCAGCTACACTTCCACGCACCTGCTGGGGCTGGTTTTGGCTGACCGCATTCCGTACAGAACTTTCCGGTATTGGTTGCACCGCAGCTGCACTTCCAGCCGTTTGCCGGAGCAGCTTGCTGTTGTTGCTGCTGTTGCTGCTGCTGTGCCTGCATCTGCTGTTGCATCTGCATTTGCTGCAAGTTGGCAGCACTTGCTCCAGCCATGAAGTTTCCAGCACCCTGCATGCCCATGCCCATACCCATGAATGCCTGTGCAGCACCAGCGGTATTTGAGCCGGCAGCTTTCAGCCCTTCTGCAACTGCACCCTGTACATAGCCTTCCTGGATGGTGGCATCTGAGAGCATTGCCCCTTGATTTCGCATATTGATGAGTTTTTTGCTTTCTTCGTCATAGCTGATGCTGGCAATGCCGACCGAGCAAATTTCAACGCCACGCAGTTCTGTCCAAGTTGCATCCAGTGCATCGCTCAGATACTTTGCCAGTTCTGCACTCTTAGAAGGCAGGCTGGAGATCCGAACGCCATCCACAGACATCTTTCCGATGGCAGTTTGCAAAGCGGTCAAAAATTCTGCGTTAAACTGTTCGTTGATGTCGTTGAAGTCTACCCGTCCGGTGTTGCACATGCTGCTATTTTCCATGTAGAACTTCAGCGGATCGGTAACTTTGATCGAATACGTGCCGTGGCAACGCAGGAACAGTTCTGCATTATAGAAGTTATCGAAATATTGCAGGGCATTCCGAGTACCGAAACGGATGCCACGGATTTCCGAGAGGTTGACGAAATAAGCCCGCTGGGATTTTCCCGGCTGACCGCCGAATTTAAACCGTTCAAATGTTTCCTTGACAGAAGCCTTCAGTTCCCCGTTGAAAAGAGAAGGGGACTGCGACAGGAATACTTCATAGTAACCCTGTTCCGCAGTATAGTCAACGATTTTTCCGCCTTCTGTGAGGAATAGCATTTGATTTGCACCGACTTCAATGCGAGAACCATTTGAAATGATATCAGCATTGCCACGCCGGTGTTGTTTGCCGACCTGTTCGCCCTTGGTGAGAATGGTGGTAGGTGTCATATTTTCTGCCCGGATATAATCCAGCCAGGAATCAGAAAGTGTGCCGCCAACGGCACCGACTGCTGCTCGAATAAGACCCATAAAAATAACCTTCTTTCTAATTGTATTGGAAAACGGTGTGTAAAATTCGTTTTCTGTCCAAAAAACAAAAATCTTGGATATAAAAATTATATCACAATTTTTTAAAAAAAGCAAGCACTTTTTTGGTGCAAATTTGTCAACTGTGACGGGAAATCTGGAAGAAAGAGAGATTGGTTTGGGATGTTTTCTTGCAGGAATAGTGAATCTGCACAATTTACAGGCAAAATTAGACTGATTATTTATGCAATAAAATATGTTGACAAAGTCGAAAAGATGTGATATAATAATAAAGCTGTCGCACGAGAGTGAAGATTGTGAAAAGAAACGGGAAAGAACCGGAAAAGCATGGATGGGAATGACCGATTCACAAAAATGAAATAAAGTTCATAAAACGTTTACTTGACATTTTCGCAAAAGTGTGATATACTAAATAAGTCGTCAGGACAGAGCACAGAAAAAAGAAACATTGGTTTCTCAAGTATTTTTCTTTTGCAGACGTTCCTGAAACGGACTACTGTGGGAGCTTAGCTCAGCTGGGAGAGCATCTGCCTTACAAGCAGAGGGTCACAGGTTCGAGCCCTGTAGCTCCCACCAAATTGGTCTGGTAGTTCAGTTGGTTAGAACGCTGCCCTGTCACGGCAGAGGTCGTGGGTTCGAATCCCATCCAGATCGCCAACGCCTCTGTAGCTCAGTCGGTAGAGCAGGGGACTGAAAATCCCCGTGTCATTGGTTCGATTCCGATCGGAGGCACCAAAGAATATGTTGTGTTATCTGCAGAAGCGGATGAGGAAGCTGCATATTCTTTTCTTGCGGATTTAGCTCATCTGGTAGAGCGCCACCTTGCCAAGGTGGAGGTAGCGAGTTCGAGCCTCGTAATCCGCTCCATTGCATTGTATTATCTCTTCCATTAGAAAGACCGTTGGCTTCCCCCTAACGGTTTTTCTTTTTGGAGGAGATTTTTTGTTTTTATGAGGGAATTTATAGAGGTTGTAGGAACGGAAATCGTTTTGATGTTGGTTGGAATAGAACGAGCCATAGGCAAATAAATTTTTCAATTTGGTTTCCAATTATGAGCCGCAGGCAAAAGCAGGGGTGGAACCCCCTTTTGCCGGACGCTGAAGACCGTTTTCCCTAAGAGAAGTTCTTCTAGGAATACCACCCGAATCCGGTTCGGCAAGGCTGGAGCACATCCCCAGCTTGCCTTGGGAATCGCAATTGCCCCTGAAACCTTGTATCTCATTGCAACCTTTCGATTTTTGAAGGCAATTGCAATTCTCTCTTAGATTTTACTTACGGATTCTTGTGCAGTTTCATTTGCTCCGCAAATGTGGGCTGCTCGCCCACACCTCGGCAGCATTTTTGAAAAACTGCTGCACCGAAAAACTTTTTCGTTGCCTGCGGCTCGAATTTTACAACCACCGTATCATGTTTTCAATGCATAAAAAAACCTCCCTTTTATGGGAGGCTTTTTTGTTATGATTCTGCGTGCATATTTGCAGTTGATTCTTCTGATACGCCAACTTCTGCTTTAATCTTTGCAATCCAATTCTCTTCAATCAACAAAACGGTAAATCGAACTGAATCATAAGTTACCACTGGCGTTTCCTCTGCATCCGGAATCCGTCCCAATAAGTCAACTAAAAATCCACTCATGGTATCGAATGTTTTTCCCTCCGGTAAGCCAACGCCTAACTTCGGCAGAACATCTTCCGGGTCAGCAGAACCCTGAATAATATACACATGGTCGGAAACCATTCGCAATTCCTGCTCCGCTTCTTCTTCATCATATTCATCTCGAATGCTGCCCACGATTTCTTCCAGAATGTCTTCTACGGTTACAATTCCAGCAGTTCCACCATATTCATCTACCGCAATCGCCATCTGGGCATTGTGTCGGGTCATATCAGTTAAAACATTCTTGCATTTTGCCGTTTCTGGGACATAGAGCACTTCTCGCATGAAATGTTGAATGTTGAAATGCTCCACGTGTTCCGCTCCGACCAACGCCAGTAAATCCTTGACAATCAGCACACCGATGATGTTATCAATGTTTTCCCGATAGACGGGCATTCTTGAATAGCTTTCGTTGACTGCCAGATAAACCACATCTTTAATTTTCGTGTTGATTTCAACCCCAACAATGTTTCTTCGATGGGTCATGACATCGGAAACATCCACATCATCGAATTCAAGGATGTTGTCAATCATTTCTTTCTGCTGGGTGGCAATTAGACCGTTTTCTGTTCCGGCATCTACAATAGAGAGAATTTCTTCTTCGGTCACAGTTTCTGCAACCGCATCTTTTCCGCAGGCAGCAGAAATTAAAGCGGCAATCACCGATTCAAGCGGCTTTAAAAGACAGAGCAGAAAAGAAAATGCTTTCTGATGGCTGGTCAGCCGCCGTTCTGGGTCTTTACAAACTCGCAGCGGAAGTGCTGCACTGAGAATAAAAATCAAGAGCGAACCAACTGCTGTTGTCGCTAACAAAATCGCTGCAAAGCCAGCGTTTGTAATCCAGTCCGGCAGGGAAAGCCGGAAAATCGGAGCAAGTCCACCGGCAAGCAAACAGGGAAATAATGCATGAAATAAAATCTGCTGAGCCGTTCCGGTGCGTTTCAGCAACTTCGGCTTTTTCAGGAGATTTTGCAAGGTTGGGGAAAACTGCGGCAGGGCAATGGTTTTCCACTTGGGACGCAGTTCTTTCAGGGCAGCAATGCCCGAAGCAATCCAAAGGTGTAAGAGCAACAGCAAAATCGCTGCTGCAAAAAATCCGAATATCCATAATCGGACGGTGTCCATAAAAAATCCTCATCTCTTTCTTTTGGTTGTGATGGTATTTGTGGGGGCTCGTTACGCAAAAAAAGAGCCGATACGCAAAAACGCTGCCGGCAGGCGGCAGCGTTCCGTTTCGGCAGTGTTTAGCGTTCTTCGCAGATCAGCTTGATTGCGGTTCGCTCTTCTCCATCAATTAAAATATTTGCAAATGCCGGGATGCAAACGAGGTCAACGCCAATCGGAGCGAGATAGCCTCTTGCAATGGCGATTGCCTTGACAGCCTGATTGGCTGCACCGGCACCAACGGCCTGTACTTCTACCATTTTCTTTTCACGGATGACACCGGCAATTGCACCGGCAACAGAGTTCGGGGATGAGTGGGATGATACTTTTAAGATTTCCATAGAAAAACGTCCTCCAGTCATAATAAATTTTCAATCCTTCATTGTTTTTTGCGGTTGTTTAGCGTAACGCATAACCATTATACAATAGCAGCAGCAAAAAAGCAAGCCCTTTCTTTAAAATTTGTGCATTACCGAAAAATTAGACGCTCGATTTTCGTACATTTGCCACAGGATGTATCTAATTCGAGCAGAACTCCGTTTCCAAAACAGGGAGCAGGAGCTTCGGTGAACCGCTGTGCAAAGCGGAAGCGGAAGCGGTCGAGGGCAGGCTTGACGGTAACACCAAGAATGGAATATTCACCGCCAGTCATACCAACATCGGTTAAATAGCCGGTGTGGTGGTTCAAGATGGCTTCGTCTGCGGTCTGTACATGGGTGTGCGTGCCGATGACAGCGGAAACCTTTCCGGTGAGAAAATGCCCCATTGCCTTTTTCTCTGCGGTTGCCTCTGCGTGAAAGTCTACAATGATGTTCTTTGTTGGCAGGGTCGGCAGAAATTCTTCTATCACGGTAAACGGATTGTCGAGGGGATCCATGTAAGCAGTGCCCATCAGATTGATGACAGCGACCTGATAAGGACCATTGTCCCAGATGGTGCAGCCGTGACCGGGGCAGCTGTCTGGAAAGTTCAGCGGACGTAAGACGGTTTCTTTCTCATAAATCGAGAGAGCCTCTCGCCGTTGAAAGCAGTGGTTTCCGGTTGTAATAATATCCGCACCAGCGGAAAATAATTGTTCCATGGAGTGCTTGGTGATGCCGTTGCCCTGAGCAGAATTTTCACCGTTGACAATGGTCAAATCCACTTGATGAGTTCGTTTCAGCTGGGGCAGCCGTTCCTGTAAAAAGCAGCAGCCGGAATTTCCGACCACGTCACCAATGAGTAAGATGTGCATAGTTGGGTTCTCCTATTCTATGGTTGGGGAAAATTGTTTGTAAGATTGTTGATAGGGGGGTTCGCATCGTAGAAAAAGATTGCGTTGATTTGAGTATAGCATAGCAGACAAATCGCTGTCAAGGGGGTTCTTGCAGGATTTTGTCAGCGGATGTTCAGGCATTTTTTTCTTTCAGTAGCCGTTCGCATAAATGGTCGTGACAGGTTTGTTCCAACGTATCATCCAGTGGCGGCAGCTGAACAGCCGTTCCCATTTTCCGTTCCAGACAAGTTTTTAAAATATAGTCGGATAGCTTTGGATTCTTGGAGAGCAATGGTCCATGCAGATAGGTTGCAATGACTGTTTTTTCACAGTAGCCCTCTTCTTGACACTGGAACTGATTGCCGTTTCCATATAAGACCGTTCCAAACGGGCTGGATACGTCATGTGTCTGTCCGCCATGGTTTTCAAATCCTACGACTTCCAGCGGTTCGCCAGTAAGCTGTGTGCGGATGATGATATTTCCAATGCAACGCTTTCGGCGACTGTGGGGGGCGATAGTGTAATAGTTGAATAAGCCCAGCCCAGGCAGTTCGTTGCCGTCTGCATCTCGATAAAATTTTCCCATCAGCTGATAACCGCCGCAAATCATCAGGAAAAATACACCATCTGCATAGGCTTGTTGCAAGCCTTTTTTACAGCGGAGCAGGTCAGAGGAGAGCATCCGCTGTTCCATATCTGCACCGCCGCCCAGATAAATCAAATCATAGTCGGAAAAGTTCGGAACGGGGTCGTTTAAACGGTAGTGGTCGCACACAAACGGGATTTGCCGCATCTGACAGCGGTAGCTTAAAATCTCCATGTTTCCACTGTCCCCGTAAAGGTCGAGAATGTCTGCATACATATGCAAGACTTTAATTGGTTTCATGTGCAGCACCTCCATGATGGGCAATCCACCGCTGTAAAGCGGAGCGAGTCGGCTGTACAGCGGTATAGTTGGCGATGACGAATTTTTTTCCTTGTGTGGTGTTGAGTTCTGCAACTGCTTCATCCAAGTCTGGACGAACAACAATATTTCGTGCATCATAACCGGAACATTTGATGCGAACGGCGATGTCATAAGCACGTGTGCCGGAGGTGACAACACGGGTGACATTGCGGAAGGTGCTGAAATTGATGTCCCAAATCCAAGAAACATCCAGTCCGTCTGCGATGTTGTCATTCAGAACAAATAACAGTTCTTTTTCGCCCTGCATTTCATTCATGACACGCAGCGTCATATTTGCTCCGACTGGATTTTTGGCAAGGTTCAAGGTTACATCGTTGCTGCCCATCTGGAACGCTTCCATACGTCCGTTGTTGACGGTGTAATGAGAGAGGACTTCTTGCAGAATATCCGAATCCATTTGATACCGCTTTGCAACGGCTGCAACCGCAGTCATATTATAGATATGATAGATGCTGTTCAGAGCAGTGGTATAGGTGCGATTGCCAATGCGGAACGAGGGAACATCTAAGTTCACATCTTCTGCAACCGTATCCGGTGTTTCTGTGCCGTATCCGCAGTTTGGACAGTGAAATTTTCCGATGTGGGAATACTGATAGTAATCATAGACCAGTTCGGTTGCACAGAACGGGCAGAACTTTCCTTCTCCGGCTTCAAATCGTTCCTGTGTGGCGAATGCGTACGGTTCGACATGAAAATATTTCACATTGTGGTTGTTGGGGTTTGCCCGTCCGAGCCGAGCTGTGTTTGGGTCATCGCCGTTGAGAATCAGCGTGCCGGTAAAGGTCTTGCAGAAATCGTTTACTTTCCGAATAAGGGTTTCGACTTCGCCGTTTCGGTCGAGCTGATCCCGGAAGAAGTTCAGAACGACTAATGTTTCCAGATGCAGTTGAGAATAGACAACCGGAACATGGGATTCATCTGTTTCTAAGATGAGGTAATCTGCTTTTACATTGCCCCGCCAGTCGCAGTTTTGCAGCAGCAGGGAGCAGATGCCTGTATCTAGATTGTTTCCGCTGTGGTTGGTGATGATATTTGCCCCTGTTTTTTCAAAGAGTTGTGCCACATAGTTGGTGACGGATGTTTTTCCGTTTGTACCAGTAACGGCGATAATAGGGCAGTCAACAGTAAATAGACTGACACAGCGGTGTTTTGTGAGTGTCCAGAGGACACAGCCCGGCAGATTTCCGGCATTCTTTCCGAGCAGCTTCAGGATTTTGACCATGAGCTTTCCGAAAAGAATCAATAGTGTTTTCATAGTGTTCCGATTCCTCCGATTTTTAGGTTCTTATTAAAATGATACCGTGGAACGGCAAAAAAGTCAATAGGGAATTCATAAATTCCATTTCAGGTGATTGGAAAATTTTTATGGAAAAAGACAAGAACGGTCAAATTTTTGGAGATGGCTGCCGAGATACGAGCCGCAGGCAACTGAAAAGTTTTTCGGTGCAGCAGTTTTTCAAAAATGCTGCCGAGGTGTGGGC
>OGRO01003988.1_pt1 | contig 10104 bp, 9 predicted proteins | sample 1553451 | NCBI WGS metagenome assembly OGRO01 (sample SAMEA2580021, study PRJEB22360) | human gut metagenome
TGCCGCACCTCGCTCGCCGTATCGGCACTTAGAATTATGCGGTATTGCCCTAATTCTAAAATTGCTGTTCTATGGTTAGCATAGCATCTTATGCGGGCGGGTGCAAGGGGTGGGGGAAGGTGTGAGGATTTTTGAAAATCCTGTTTGGATTTTCAAAAGACGGCATGGGATGTGGCTGATATAATAAAGACAACGAAGCGGGAAGGCGCAGACAAAAGGATGCCGACCCCAAGAGAAGGAAAAAATACAGAATAAAAGGAGAAAAACACCATGAAAAAGCTGATCTCTCTGGTCACGGCAGGCATGCTGGCAATGAGCCTGGCAGCCTGTGGTTCAAGCGGTTCCGGCAGCGCAGCTGCTGGCGGCAGTTCTGCTTCGTCAGAGCCGACCACCGTTACGGTCTACTGCATGTCTTTCAATAACATCCCGGAAGACAGTGAAGTGACCCGCATTGAGAACCTGATGAATGATTACCTGGCAAAGACCTACCCGGACGATAACATCGCCATTGACATCAAGCTGTTTGGACCGGCAGAGTACACCCAGAAAGTTCAGCTGGCCATGCAGAGCGGCGATAAGATCGATGCATTCTTTGAGCGCGCGCTGGCAAACGACGTGGCTTCCGACATGCTGGCTCCGATGAACGACCTGCTGGAAAAATACGGTCAGGAAGTGACCGCCAAGCTGAAAGAGGATTTTGACGAAAACCCGTACACCGCTACCACCATTAACGGCACGATTTACGCGGTGCCTGCTAACAAGGGCATGGCCCTGAACGGCAACCTGATCTGGGATGATGACATTGCCCAGGCCGCCGGTGTGGATATGAGCACGGTGAACAGTATTGAAGATCTGGAAGCAGTATTTGAACAGGTCCACGCATATGACCCCAACATCGTCTGCTATGCACCCAATAATCAGGGCGACACCAGCCTGATCCGTCCCATCCTGCGCTCCGAAGAAAAAATTGACTGCCTGAATGACACCGACTATTACGCTGGTGTTAGCATGAACGGTGATTCCACCGTGACCAACCTGTATGCATCCGATGCCTTTATGGAAAAGTGCAAACTGATGCGGGAATGGAACCAGAAGGGTTACCTGCAGGCAGATGCCGCAACTACTACCAGCACCGCTCCTGAGCTCTTCAGCGCGGGCCGCTGCTTCTCCACCATTGACGCTTACGGCGGCGATTCTGCCGGTGCAGTGCTGAGCCTGTCCTCCGGTCACAACCTGAAGAGCAAAATTCTGTACAATTTCTACTTTGATTCCGCTTCCGTTTACGTTGACTTTGGCATTGCCAGCACCAGCAAGGTGCCTGAAGCAGCCATGAAGATGATTAACCGCCTGTGGACGGATGAATACCTCATCAATACCTTCCTGTATGGCGAAGAGGGCGTTGACTATGTAAAGCCTGACGCTGACCACTGGGCATACCCCGATGGAAAGGATGCTACTACCGTTGGTTACACCGCAGCACTCTGCACCGGCGTTATCGGCTCCGAGAGTTTGCAGTACCAGCCGGTTGGCACAGATATTGCCGATATCCAGCTGAAGCTGAAGCACAACAAGGAATCTGAGCGCAGCCCGTTCTTTGGCTTTATGTTTGACGCTTCCGGCGTTACCACTGAGATGAGCGCCATTGCCAATGTTTACAACCAGTATGTTCCGGGCCTGATCTGTGGTACGGTCGATCCCGAAACCACCATGCCGGAATTCCTGAATGCACTGGATGCAGCCGGTATCAACACCGTAATCCAGGCAAAGCAGGAACAGCTTGATGCATGGATCGCCGCCCAGAAGTAAACAAAACCTTATGCGGGCCCTGCGCAAGCAGGGCCCAATTTTATCAGACAATCCACACTATGTTTTACCGGAAAGGATGGTCCCCATGGCGACACAGGCTGTAAAACCAACAGCAGCAAAGAAAAAGCGCGCGCTGCGCCAGAACACAAAGCCGTTGTTGCTGATCGCACTGCCCGGCATTTTGTATCTGCTCATCAATAACTATCTGCCCATGATCGGCATTTTTCTTGCGTTCAAGGATTACAGCTATATCAAAGGCCCGTTCAAGAGCAACTGGTGCGGTTTTAAGAACTTTGAGTTTTTGTTCCGTTCGGATGCCGCATTCACAATGATCCGCAATACTTTGGCATACAACGTTGTGTTCATTATTACCACCACGGTGCTTGCCATTACGCTGGCTATCATGATGAATGAGCTGAATAAGCTGACAATCTCCAAGTTTTTTCAGGGTAGCCTGCTCTTGCCCAACCTGGTTTCCATGGTTATTGTTTCTTACCTGGTTTACGCTTTCTTGAACCCGGAAAGCGGTTTGCTGAACAATACCCTGGAACTGCTGCACCTGCCCACTGTCAACTGGTACTCGGAACCTAAATATTGGCCGATGATTCTGGTTATCGTCAACGCCTGGAAAAACGCCGGTTACGCTTCTATTGTGTACATTGGCAGCATTGCCGGTATTGACCCCAGTTTGTATGAAGCAGCCCGTATTGACGGTGCGGGCAAGTGGAAGCAGATTGTGCGTGTTACGTTGCCGCAGCTCAAATCCACGATTATCCTGATGACGCTGCTGAGCGTAGGCCGCATTTTTGCTTCGGACTTTGGCCTGTTCTATCAGGTGCCTATGGATTCTGGTGCACTGTACAATGTGACCCAGACCGTAGATACCTATGTGTACCGCGCATTGATTAAAAACGGCGATGTGGGCATGTCGGCCGCAGCCAGCCTGATTCAGTCCATTGTCGGCTTTGTGACCGTTGTAACCGCAAACTGGTTGGTCAAAAAAGCAGACAGCGACAGTGCACTGTTCTGATAGGAGGACAAACAAATGGGAAGCAAACTTTATACCCGCGGCGAACGCATTTTCAAATGGGTATCGCTTGTGCTGCTGCTTGTGATCTGCGTGGCAACGCTGGCCCCCTTTGTGCTGATTCTGGCAAGCTCCCTGACGGATGAAACCACGTTGATTACCTATGGCTACAGCTTCTGGCCCCAAAAGTTCAGCATGGACAGTTACCTGTACATGTGGAACCAGCGCAAACAGATTGGCCGCTCCTATTTGACCTCCCTGGGCATTACGGCGGTGGGTACCGTGGTTAGTCTGTTATTTACCACCATGCTGGCTTATCCCATGTCCCGCAAGGATTTCAAGTACAGCAATCAGCTTTCGTTCTTTGTGTTCTTTACCATGCTGTTCAATGGCGGTATTGTTTCCAGCTACATTATGTGGACCCAGATTTTTCACATCAAGAACACCTACTTTGCCCTGCTGCTGCCCAACCTGCTGATGAACGCCATGAACATCATGCTGGTACGCAACTACTACAAAAACAGCATCCCCTTTGAGCTGGTCGAAGCTGCCGAGATCGACGGAGCCAGTGAGCTGAAAACCTTCTGGAAAATCATGGTGCCGCTGAGCGTACCGGTCAATGTGACGGTTGGCCTGTTCACCGGCCTGGCTTACTGGAATGACTGGATCAATGCCCTTTACTATGTGGATGACCCGGTATATTACGGTATTCAGAACTTTTTGGTGCGCATGATGAACAACATCCAGTTCCTTTCCAGTGGCAACGCTGCGGCGATGGTGGGCAGCGGCATGGCTTCCCTGCCCAGCACCGGTATCCGTATGGCGCTGGCTGTTGTAGGTGTACTGCCCATTGTGGTCATCTACCCGTTCCTGCAAAAGTACCTGACCAAGGGCGTTATTATGGGCGCAGTCAAAGGCTAAAGGAGACAAAATCATGAAAATTCAGGAAGTAATTGATTGTGTCCTGACGGATTCTACCGGCGAAACTCGTATTGCCCCTACCTGCGACCAGCTGATGACCGGCGACCCCCAGCAGGAAGTTAAGGGAATTGCCGTTACATTTATGGCAACGGTAGAGGTGATCCGCGAAGCTGCTGCCAAAGGTGTGAACTTTATCATTACGCACGAACCCACCTGGTTCACCGGCCGTGATGTACCGGACTGGTGTGCGGAAGATTCGACCTACCTTGCCAAACGCCGCCTGATCGATGAGACGGGTATGACGATCTGGCGTTACCATGACCATATGCACGCCGCGGCAGGGGACCGCATTTATTGGGGCGTAGCGGACAAGCTGGGCTGGAACCAATACCTGGTGCCCGGCCAGAAAGCCCCTTGGCTGTACGAAATCCCCCAAACCACGCTGGTAGACCTGGCCGCAGACTTAAAGCGCAAGCTGGATATGACCACCCTGCAAACCATAGGTGATCCGGAAATGCCGGTAAACAAAGTGTTGATTTTGGTGGGCGGCGGCAGCCTGGGCCTTGGCGTGGAAGAGATGCCGATGCAGGCCATGGAGCAAACCCACGCCGATGTGATGCTGTGTGGGGATGTGACAGAATGGACCACCTGTGCGTACATCCGGGATGCCATGCAGCTGGGGCAGAACAAGGCCATGATCAAACTTGGCCATGAGCGCAGCGAGGAAGCAGGAATGGAATATATGGCAACCTGGCTGCCGGATCTGATTGATCACTGCTGCCCGGTAATCTTTATTGATGCAAAAGAACCGTTTGTTTATCTGTAAAAGGGGGCTGGACTGGAATGGCGATTTTCCATGCGGAGTTTTTTTCCAAATGTTTGATGCGGCTGGTGGACGTGGACATCTGCCTGCCGATTGAGGATCTGGTGGAATCCCAGCCGCAGGAGGGACCGTTCCCCACGTTGTACTTGCTGCACGGCTATACAGGCCGCAGCGAGGACTGGCTGCACGGCAGCTGTATTGCCGAGCTTTGCCATATAACGGGCGCCACGGCAGTGTTTTGGCCGTCCTTTCCCGCCAGTACGGCATTGCCGTGGTAATGCCCAGTGGGGAAAACAGCTTTTATGAGGATGATACCGAAGCTGGATTTTTATACAGCACCTTTGTTGGTCAGGAACTGGTGGAGCTGACCCGTGCCGCGTTCCCGCTGTGCCGGGATAGGGAGCACACCTGGATGGCTGGGCTTTCGATGGGAGGGTTCGGTACCTTGCTGAACGCCTGCAAGTTCAGTGAAACGTTCAGCGCTGCGGCGTGCTTTTCCTCCGCTTTTATCATTCAGGACATTGCAGGAATGAAGCCGGGTGCTGTGATCCCCAGTGGGGTGGGCAACTATGGCTATTACCGCCGTGTGTTCGGTGACCTGGATGCCTTGGCAGGCGGTCCGCGAGACCCGCTATATTGGGCCCAAAAGGCCAAACAGACGGGCACATTGCCCCGGCTGTACCTTGCCTGTGGAACGGAGGATTCGCTTTTTCCCAATAACACTGTTATGCGCAAGGAACTGGAAGGACTTGGTGCGGATGTGACCTGGTTCCAGGGGCCGGGCGCACATAGCTGGCAGTTCTGGGACCAGGAAATCAAAAAGGCAGTGCCCTGGATGTTGAATGCCGAAAAACAGGAGGTTGACGATGAAACGCAGAGAGTTTGAGCGCACCACCCCCGAAGCAGTGGGGCTACGCAGCGAAGATATAGAATGGCTGCTGGACGAGCTGGAAAGCGGCTTTACTGAGATGCACGGCCTGATGATTATGCGGCATGGCAAAGTATGTGCCGAAGGGTGGTGGGCCCCTTATGGCCCCGGTGTGCGGCACGGGCTGCAATCCTTAAGCAAGACCTATGCGGCCACAGCGGTTGGCATTGCCTGCACCGAAGGGCTGTTGCACCTTGATGATAAAGTGATTGATATTTTCCCAGATGAAGCGCCAGAAAAACCCAGCGAGAACCTGAAAAAAATGACGGTACGGGATGTGCTCTGCATGGGCTGCGGTATGGATACCATGTCCCCGGCGGATGAACACTGGATCCGCAGCTTTTTGGCAACGCCTGTGCTGCATGAACCGGGCACGACTTACATGTATAACTCCATGGGTTCTACGCTGCTGGGGGCTATGGTTCGCAAAGTGACAGGGCTGGGTCTGCAGGATTATCTGACCCCGCGCCTGTTTGATAAAATTGGCATTGATGCCGCTAACCTGCGCTGGATGACGATGCCGGATGGCATGGAAGTGGGCGGCGGTGGCCTGTTTGCTACTACTGAGGATAACCTGCGCCTGATGAAGCTGTATGCCGATGACGGTATGTGGAACGGAGAACGCATTCTTTCGGAGGATTACGCGCATAAAGCAGTCAGCTTACAAAATGAATCGGCCACGGAGGCTATCGGCAACCCTGAAGCGAGCGATAACTTTTTGGGGTATGGGTTCCAGATATGGCTGTGCCAGCCTAAAGGTGTTTACCGTGCAGACGGTGCCATGGGGCAGTTCAGTGTGGTGATTCCCGACTTGGATATGCAGATATCTTTGAATGAGACCGCTACCGGCGCCCACTGGGCACAAAAAACACTGGATACATTGTGGGCCTACCTGGACCGCGTAAAAGCAGTGCAGCATGTGGAAGAAAACCCTGAGCAAGCGGCCCGCTTGGCAACGCGGATGCGTCATTTGGCAATCGCGGCACCGGTATTTGCCCCGTTTAGCCCATTGCGTAGTGCCATAAATGGCAAGATGTTTGCTGTAACCAAGGGGCGTCTGCGCCTTTGGAATGAGGGCATGGGCAGCCTGAGCGGTGCGGCCGGAGAACAGGCGATCGAAACCGCAGAATTTACTTTTGCGGATGACCATGCGGTGCTGCATTTTACACAGGGTGGGACCCAAAAGCAGCTGATCATTGGTACTGATGGCACCCGCCGCCAGAACATTCTGCCGCTGCAGAGCAGCCCCACCAGCCGGGTAGAACTAGCCGGTTGGTGGGAGCAGAAAAATACGTTCGCCGTGGCAGCGCGCTGGGTGGAAACCTGTTTTGAAGTGACGGTGCATTTTGCGTTTGACCGTACAGGTGTGGCCATTACCCACGAAAACACTGTGGGCGGCTTTGACGCCATGCGGCCAGAAGAAACCGCCGCCCGCGCAGAATTTTTGCCGCAGACATAAAAGGAAAAAACGACCATGACAGAACAAAGCAAACAGGTGTGTAGCTTGTTGCAGGCTGCGCAAAAGGACTGGAACCCCCCAACGCTGCCCCAAAAGGCAGCAGATATGCCTCAGGGTGATATGCCCGGCGATGCAGTACATATCAGTGAAGCACACCGCACCAAGGCGAATGCAATTTTCCCGCTGCTGCTGCCGCAGCTGGCAGAGATCTGTGCTCGCAACCCCTATGGCCGTGCAGTGATTACCGTGTGCGGTGGGTCTGGTTCCGGTAAAACAGGTGCGGCGGCATTGCTGGGCTATTATTTTAAGCAGATCGGTATCGGCAGTTATGTACTCAGTGGGGATAACTATCCCCGCCGTTATCCGGCGCTGAACGATGCCGAGCGGCTGCGGATTTTCCGTCAGGGAGGCATGCACGGCCTGACAAGTGGGGCACTGCTGAACCCGGATGTGTGGCAGCAACTGCACACCTGGCAAATCGAACAGCGGGATGCAGATCCCACTTTGTGCGCTGATGTACCTTGGCTGGCTGTGTACCAGGCCGAGGGGCGCAAAGCACTGGCTGGATATTTGGGGACCCCCAGCGAGCAGGACTTTGACGAACTGGGGCAGACCCTGGCTCGGTTTAAAAATGGTATAGATGCCATCTGGCTCAAGCGCATGGGGCGCGATGATGCCGCTCTGTGGTATGATAAAGTGGATTTCAGCCAGGTGAAAGTCTTGATTGTGGAATGGACCCATGGCAACAGTGATTTTTACTGCGGAGTGGACTTGCCGGTGTTTTTGTACAGCACCCCGCAAGAAACTATGACCTACCGGGTCAGCCGTGCGAGGGATGGTGCAGCTGACAGCCCGTTTGTTACTATGGTGCTGCAAATTGAGCAGCGGCTGCTGGAATCTCAGGCGCACAAGGCAAAAATTATCCTTTCACGCGAGGGTAAAGTGTTGAGCTGGTCGGAATACTGCAAGCTGGCTGTGAGCTGAACAGATTGGAGGAATCCGGAAATGAAACTTGATATTTCCCCCATGCTGAATGCCTACCCGGACAGTATGGGCGGCACCCTGCATGACATTGTGCAACTGCTGGCCCGGCCGGAATTTGAGAATGTGTTCGGTTCGTTCTACATCTTGCCCAGCGTGTTCAACACCGATCTGGACCGTGGTTTTTCAGTTATTGACTATACCCTGAACCGGGAACTTGCTGGTCCGCAGGATATGGAGGGGCTAAAGGCGCTGGGGTTAAAGCTTAAACTGGATTTTATCCTGAACCATGCTTCGGTGCTTTCGCCACAGTTCCAGGACCTGTTAAAAAACGGAAAAAACTCTGTCTACCGAGACTTTTTTATTAACTGGAATGATTTCTGGCAAGGGTGTGGCTCCATGACGGAGCAAGGATATATCCAACCGGAAGCAAAATACCTGGAAAAAATGTTCTTCCGCAAGCCGGGTCTACCCATCCTGATGGCACGCATGCCGGACGGCACCGAGGAGCCGTATTGGAATACATTCTACCAGCAGGTGGATTATCTGCGCCCCACGGTGCAGCAACTGATGCAGATTTCCGGCTTACAGTATTCAGCTGCTGTGCGGTTGCATTCAATGCTGACTGCAGCATTGAATGCGGGCCAAAAGCCGGATGAAATCAACTTTGGTAAATATGCAGCCTGCAAATCTGTTGTGATCAATTGGCTGGAGGAACACCGTGAATACCTGGGGCAGATGGACTTGAACATAAAAAGCCCCATAGTGTGGGAGTTCTACCGCAATACCCTGCAGACATTGGCTGGATATGGAGCATCCATTGTGCGGCTGGATGCCTTTGCCTATGCCCCCAAGGAACCGGGAGAGAAAAACTTTTTGAACGACCCGGCTACTTGGGAGCTGCTGGACAAAGTAAAGGTACTGGCGGATGAATATGGTTTGCAGCTGCTGCCGGAAATTCATGCATCTTACAGCGAAAAAATTTACCAGACAGTGGCAGATAAAGGCTACATGACCTATGATTTCTTCCTGCCGGGGCTGGTGTTGGATGCCATTGAAAATAAGGATGGCAGTTACCTGGCCGCTTGGGCTGATGAATTGCGCGATCATCAGATCCACACCGTAAATATGCTGGGCTGCCATGATGGCATTCCGCTGCTGGATTTGAAAGGACTGCTGCCGGAGGAGCGCATTCAGAGCCTGATCGGAACTATTGTAGCGCGCGGCGGTATGGTGAAAGATCTGCACGGACAGAAAAATATTTACTACCAGGTCAACGCTACTTATTACAGCGCCCTTGGTGCTGATGATGACAAGATGCTGCTGGCCCGTGCGATTCAACTCTTCATGCCCGGCAAACCACAGGTGTGGTATCTTGATCTGTTTGCTGGAAAGAACGATGTGGAGGCCGTGCGCCATGCCGGTGCGGGCGGCCACAAGGAGATTAACCGAACCAACCTGAATGCGGAACAGATCAACACAGCATTGCAGCGTGATATAGTCCAGCGCCAGCTGGATCTACTGCGTCTGCGCAAAACGCACCCGGCATTCCACTCGGATGCTGAGATCACGACTACGTGGAGTGCACCGGTGCTGAGCATCTGCTGGAAACATGGTGCGGATATGATTGCGTTGAGGGCAGATTTGGTAAAGGATAAGTTTGAAATTCAATAAATTAGGGGGTATCTGAAAAGTTAAAAATATCGTCTATTTCTACAAACGCAGCGGAATTTTGCGTTAAAAAGCTTTGGAATCCACAAAGGATTCCTGCGGCTCTTTGCCTTAAATTCTGCTTGCGTTTGCGAAATATCCGTCATTTTCTTTGTTTTCAAATACACCTTAGAAAACATATAGAATAAAAATAACTGCTATGCGGGAATTTTAGGCCTGCATGGCAGTTGTTGCTTCAATAGGTTCCCGGGAATAATAACGTTTCTTCTGCTGTGTAGGATGCACTGGGATGTATGATGCAAAAGCAGACGTGCCATCGGTACAGACTGTAAAGAAGTGGGAAGTCTGATACTGAAAATCGATTTTCTCCCAGCCGATAAAGGAGCAACGTTCTCCATAGAAGAAATTAGCCTTATGCGAATCACCATAAATTGGCTGAGAAACGAACGGCTGGCAAAAGGTCAGTACACGGATGCGGCAGATGATAT
>OGRO01003990.1_pt1 | contig 10101 bp, 10 predicted proteins | sample 1553451 | NCBI WGS metagenome assembly OGRO01 (sample SAMEA2580021, study PRJEB22360) | human gut metagenome
CTTCCGCCACATCGCCAGCGGCGACCGTGACGGCATGGCCACCGAGCAGGGCTACTACGCTTTGGCTGCCTACTATCGCTTCCTCAACGGCCAGACCCGGCTCTATGATATGAGCGATGTGACGATCAAGGCAAACGACCAGCCCACCGACCCGACGACCCCCGTGACGCCTGCGACCGGGGATAATCAGCCGGTCGTGCTGTGGTTTGGTTCCGTGCTGATTTCCGGCGCTGCGATCCTTCTGCTGGCTCAGAAGAAAAAGAAAGTCCGGTAATCCCATTTAGGACCTTTGCGCCGGGGCGCACTCATGCGTCCCGGCGCAATTTCAAACAACGTGCTGGATTTTAGGAAATGCCTATGCGAATGAAGAATGTGAACTATCCCTCAGACCCATCATAGAAATCCATATTGGAATGTAGCGCAAACTGCCCGAATGGTGCGGTTTCTGCACTTACGCTTTGAATCGGCTCTGCTATGCCTTTGGCATGGCAGAGCCGGTTTTTGTCTTTGCTGCAGGAACTCCGAGGTGGTTCCCCACTCGGTTTAGAACGGGCGTGCGCACTCGCACCTTTCGGCGCAAGGAATTCCTTCCGTCTGTGTCGCTCCATACAGGCTACGGCAAATGCAGAAAATTATCTAATTTTTCTGTATTTTGTCCCATAGCAGCCGAAAACTGTGCGGCAAATAGGTGCCGTGGCCCTCCTCCCTCAATATGAAGCCCAAAATTCATATTGAAACGGAGGAAAAGACGATGGATGGAAACCATCCGAAAAACAAAAGCACGCATCCACGCCGTGCAAAGGCAAAGGACAATCCCTACACGATTTACACGACCGGCTCCGATACCGGCCATCCGAAGTACATTTTGGAATTTACAGACGGCCAAAAGCGGCGGCAGCGGCTTGAAATAGATCAGGCGATCTACGAGCTGTTTGACCGATTTGAACTGGAGGACAAGCGCTTTCTGAATGAGGTAGACCGGCACTATGAGCACATTGATCTGACCGAAGCCGAGATAGAGCATCGGGCGGCCTTCCCCAAAGAACCTCTGGAGGAAGAAATCGGCCGGGTGCTCCTCTATGAGGAATTACATAAGAGGATCGCACAGCTGACGGAAACACAGCAGCGAAGATTGGCTCTCTACTATTTTCACGGGCTTACCTATGAGCAGATCGCAGCAGCGGAAGGGTGCCGGTATCAGGCCGTCCGGGATTCTGTACGATCCGCAATCCAGAAATTGAAAAACTTCATGAGTGAGTAACCTAACTATGGGGCGGCAGAAACCCTCTGCCGCCCCCTTCTTGTATAACTAAAAACGAAAAGGGGCTATCTCACTAAGAGACAGTCCCTTCTTCATGTACCTATTTTGATTGCTATTTAGCCACCGGCAGCATATCCGCCGCCAATATCCTCACCCAAGCCTACACAGGTATACATCCAGCAAATTTCATCCCCCTGCTGCAGTGCATAGCGAGAACAGCCGTAGTTGGGGAACCAGCCATTGACCTTATACATCCATCCGGACTGACTGCCGACATCGAATTCATACAGATTCGCAATTCCCTCGACGTAGGCGCTGTTGTAAATGGGTGTCCAACTTGATTCCATGTGTATGCCCCGCTCCCGGCAGGTACGTTGAAGAACATCGTAGACGCTTTCGCCCTCGGAAAATGTTACCGTCGTCGTGTCGAGAATAATGCCGTTGGAGGGAACGATGTCCTTTTTGGATTCCTTTACCTTATCCATATTGTCAAGGATCGTTTTGCAGGTGATGGAGATCGTGCAGGTATATTTCGTCGATGTATCGACCTTCGTATCTTCCGGTTCTGCAGGCGCAGGCTTTCCATCCGGCACCGGGTCCGTTTGGTATTTATCCTTTCCCGTTGATGGGTCAATATTCTGCTTGCCGCTTGTAGAAGGCGTTTCCTGCGTACTGTCGGACGGTGTCGTATCTTCCGGTTTCTCTGTATCCGTGGATTCATCTGATGGATTATCCGTATCAGAGGGTGTCTGCACTTCCTCCCGCTGCGGAGGATCAGGGACATTATCAGCAGGCTTACCGCTCTGACCAAACGAAAAGGCCACCACAGACGTGACCAGCACCGCAACGATCAGTGCAGCGCCGATTCCAATGGACAGCAGTTTTTTCTTTTTTGGCTTCTCCGGTTCCGGCTGTGGTTCCAAATGCGGTTCTTCAAACAAGCTCATGCTATGTCTCCCTTCTGCAGGTGGATTTTCTGCTGCGCAGATGATCTTGAATACTGGCAGCGGTTAGATTCAATAGTTAATTACTATTATACATATTCTAATAATAAAATCAATATTGGGGCTGCGGTTTACGAAGATTATCAGCGTGTACCACATTGCAGATAGAAATTTTTTCAAATCGTGCCTTGTAAAATGGCTTTTGAGTGAGGAAGAAGGTAGAGAGACAGAAACTCTCTGCCTTCTTTCCGTTTATACGGCGAGTTGGTCAAGTGTACCTTGACAAACCCATACCCATTCATCAAGTACATTCCCATAGGCGATGCGATGAGCAAAAGCTACCTTAGCAGCTGCGCCATGACCTGCCGGATGAAACAACCAGACTGCACCTAATGTTGATTTTCTGTCTGCGTTTTGTTTCTGCCGACAGTGAGCGAGAAACAGCAGCTATTATCACACGGCGGCTCCGTGTGTGGCCATGACCGCCTGTGGGGGCGATACTCCTGTCCGGCCATAAAGTCGAGCGTTGAAGCGGTTTCTGCCGTGATCCGTCGTAACAAGTGGGGGCAGCTCGGAGCGATCCTCGGAGGGGTGCAATTCCCGTGGAGCCGACAGCCATCGGCCGCTTGATGATTTCCTATGCAGGTGGGGCGTCGAGGACAAGTGACCTGCAAATAACGATTATGACTGGCCGGATGAAAATGCTATGTTTTCTCCCGGCCTTTACTTAGCCGCAGCGAATACGGCATCCTTTACGGAAGCGGAGGTGAACCAGCGTGACCAATGAAGAACTGAACACAGCCTTATATGAAAAGATGTTTGCCGAGCAGGAGACTTATCGGGCGTGGCTGCTTGCGCAGGCATCGGAAGAAATTCTGAATCACACCTATGAATATACCGTGCGGGAAGATATTTTGATGTCTCTGGAATACAACAGCCTACCCAACGCACAGGTGCGGGCTTTACTGAAATCCCCCAGCCCTCTTGCGGACGTGTTTGCGGCGTGGGAGGACCGGGAGACAAGCTATATGGAGGAAATCTGGCAGACTGTCACAGACCGGGCCAGAGAGGAAGCACAGAAGTCCCGGAACACGCAAAAGGAGCGATGAGAACGAAGTCCGGTTGGGTTGCCCAATCGGACTTTTTACATAGCCGCCGCAAACGGCAAAGAAGGAGGTTTTACATGAGCCGCACATATTTACGGGGCGAGATCTATTACGCCGACCTTGACCCCGTTGTCGGATCAGAACAAATGGGGACACGTCCCGTGCTGATTCTTCAAAACAATGTTGGGAACCATTTTGCAAGGACGGTCATCGTTGCGCCGATCACCAGCCGCATCCATGCGAAGTCAAAGCTGCCTACGCACAGCTATATCGGCATGATTGGCCGGATGAAATACCCTTCGGTAGTCATGCTGGAGCAGCTGCGGACTTTGGACAAGCGCCGTATCGGTTACTATATCGGCAGACTTCCCGAAGAAAAAATGCAGGATGTGACCAGAGCGCTGTGCGTCAGCCTTGCCATCCGCCCAAATACGTCGAAAGGAATGTGATCCGCAATGGAAAAATTGTTTACCCGGAAGGAAGCTGCCGAACTGCTGGGGATCAGCATCACGACTCTGGATGCGGCAAGGAACAGCGGCCTCATCGCCTATGTGCAGTATGTTCCCAATGGCTGCGTTTTCTTTACCAGCGCCAGCCTTCAGGAATATGTGGCCAAGTGTACGCACAGAGCAAGGCCCGTGGAGAAGAAAACGACCTACCGCAATGTGCGAAAGGATAATTCGCACATTTGAAGAATTGCCGCCCATCTGGTAAAACAGAAGCAACGCAGCAATGCGTAATACTTGGAGGTGAGATAATGGCAGGAAAAAGACGTAGGATCCCGAAGTACGGCACGGTCGAAATCAAAGGGCACACCTACTATCGGACGACCATAACGGATAGTGAGGGAAAACAGCGCACCCTCTATGCCAAAACATGCGAGGAGCTTTATGACAAGGAACTAGATGCACTGTCACAGTTGGACGATGACCGGCAGCGCAGGAAATCGCCTACGGTGGCAGACTACTGCGAAAAGTGGCTGGTGATGCAGTCCGCCCATGTACGCACAACGACGCTGACAGATTATAAGTCTAAGGTGCGCCGAAACATCATCCCTTACCTCGGAGATAAGAAAATTGCAGAAGTGACTTTGGATGATATTCAGCTTGCCCTTGTGCCGGTTTCCCAAAAATCCGCCTCGGTGTATAAGTCGGTCATCGTGATCTATAAGTGCATTTTCCGTGCAGCAGAGGAAAGCCGGATCATCAAAAAGAATCCCACGGTGTATCTGTCCCCAAAGGGAGGCGGCGTACCGCAGGCGGAAAAACAGCCTTTGACAGACGAGCAAGTACAGCGGCTGTTGGATGCGGTCTGTGGATTGCCACCCTATGTCTTTATCATGCTGGGGCTATACGCCGGTTTGCGGCGGGAAGAAATTCTCGGACTGCAATGGGATTCTGTCTACTTGGACACCGAAGCGCCGTATTTGACCGTGCGCAGAGCATGGCACACGGAGCACAACCGGCCTGTCATCTCAACAGAGCTAAAAACCGATGCCGCAGAGAGAAATATTCCGCTACCGGATCATCTGGCGGCTTGCTTGAGAGAAGCAAAGGGAAATTCGACCTCCGATTTTGTTGTGGCCAATCGGGACGGTGGCCCACTCAGCTATACGCAGTTTAAGCGACTCTGGCAGTATGTTGTGACCCGGACGGCAAAGCCGAGGATCGCCCGCAAGCTGGTGGACGGGAAATATGTGAAGTATATGCTTTACCCGGAGCTGGGAGAAAAGGCCCGGAATAATGGCCATGTGGTGTACAGTCTGGACTTTGATGTAACGCCGCATTTGCTTCGACATACCTATATCACCAACTTGATCCACGCCTCCGTCGATCCTAAGACCGTGCAATATTTGGCGGGACATGAAAACAGCCGGATCACTATGGACATCTACGCCAAGGTAAAATACAATCGACCTGACGATGTGGTAAAGGCTATGACCGGCGCCTTCGCTGAATGGGATGCCTCATAAATCGAGGCGGCAACACCGCATCAAGGAAGGACGATAAAATCCATTATAGATGATGAATGGCGGTCTTGTCAGCCGCATTGAACACCTCTTATTCCGGCTAATTTAATATTCAATGTTAAATCAGCCGGAGTTCTTAGACCGGTAAATGGCTTCATAAATCAAATGCGCTAAGGGCGAGGAAAGATTTCCTCGCCCTATTTTCATGCCGGTTTGCACCTTTGCATCCACCGATGATTTCTGATAAAACGAATACGCCAATACATAAGGCTAAGAAAGAAAGGTACTTATGGCGAAGAAGAAACAGAACATACCGGCATACGGCACCGCCGAGATCAACGGTGTCACCTATTTCCGTACCAGGATTACTGACGCCGATGGCAAACGGGTTCCCATTTACGCTTCCACCTGTGAGGAGCTATACAAAAAGGAACAGGACGCACGGCAGCAGGTACAGGACATCCTTTTTCGGAAGCAAAACCCTACCGTAGAAGATTATTGTGAAAGATGGCTGCTCATGCGTTCAGCCACGGTAACACAAGATACGCTGCGGAATTATCGCAGGGAGATGTATAAGTATATTGTCGAGCCGCTTGGGAACCTGTATCTTTCCGATGTGACGGCCGACGACATCAAGCTGGCGCTTGTTCCTGTGTCCAAAAGAGCAAAGCACACTTTTGATACCGTCAATATGCTTATTAAAAGCGTCTTTTACTCGGCAGAGCGCAGCGAGGTCATCGACTACAATCCTGCTGCTAAGATCAGCGCCAAGGGCGGTGTTCCGGGCAAATCATTGGACGCTTTAACGGATGAGCAGGTAAAGACGCTGGTAGATACAGTCAAGGGCCTTCCCCCGTATGTGTTTGTCATGCTCGGCCTGTACGCAGGTCTACGGCGTGAGGAGAGTCTTGCTCTGCAATGGGACTGTGTGTTCCTGGACACGCCGACCCCATATATTTCTGTCCGACGGGCATGGCGGGGAAGCCACCGGAAAGAGCCGGAGATCTCTACCGTATTAAAAACTCCGGCATCCAGAAGGGATATTCCCATTCCAAAGTGTTTGGTAGAGTGCCTGCGAGAGGCAAAACGATCTTCCAAATCTGCCTTTGTGATTTCAAATCGTAAGGGTGGCCCCCTTTCTGAGGGCGAATTTGTGGGAGTTTGGTACCATGTTAAGAACCACACCGCAGGAGAGAAAATCAGCTACAAGTATGTGAATGGGGAACACATCCGTTATACGACCTGCCCCGTTCTCGGAAGCCATCGGAAAGGCTCCCCGAACCATGTGTATAGTCTGGACTTCCATGTGACCCCGCACCAACTCCGACACACTTACATTACGAACCTTTTATACATGGGCGTAGACCCCAAAACCGTACAATATCTCGCTGGGCATAAGAATAGTAAAACAACGATGGACATTTATGCAAAAATCAAGTATAATAAGCCCCAAGAACTTCTCCCTGTCGTAAACGCTGCGTTACGGCCTGTCGCAATGTCTTGAAAGTACCCGTTTTTAACGATACTTTCTGTTAATGTACGGGCTAAGTCCAGTTGCGACATCCTCAAAAGTGTTGGAATATCAAGAAAAATTGGGATTTTTTCAGCCCAAGGAGGCCTCAAGGCTGCACGTCGTGCACCTCAGTTCAGCAAGCGCTGATTTCTGCCGATTTTACAACTTCAAAACAGTCAAAATCCCGGAAAACGCTCGTTTTCCGGGATTTTCTTATATCCGCAGCATTTGTTCTGTTTTCAAAAAATCTGATGGAATTTGACAAGGTTTGACGTGATTTTTACATGTTAACGATGGGCTAAATGCCGTTTTTGGCCCCGAAACTGTTAATGGATGGGCTAATTTTCGAGGGCGCTCATGCGGTCATCCGGAGCAGATCGCCTCTGCATAAAAAATGACGCCTTTTCGGAAATAATGGCTTTGGCACGGTTTGAAACGGTTTGACCAAGCCGAATGAACTTTATTGTTTTTCTCCTCTCAAACACCATTTGCAGAATGGATGATCCGGTCGCAGTTTGCTATACTGGCACCATAAGGAGGACTGACACATGAAACGAAAATACTGCACGCTCTATCTCAGCGAGGACGAATACAGCGTTACTCTGGATGCGCTCATCCGTCTCAAAAACAAACTCATCCGCCAAGGGCGCTATGCCGACATCGTAGACGAGGTGATTTTGCTTCTGGTGGATGCGAAGATCAAACGGATCCGTGTCTGAAAACTACATAGGAGAAGCCACACAGTTTTTACGTTCAAAACTGTGTGGCTTTTTAATACCCAAACGCATTACATAGCCGTCCAATTTTCCGGGCGGCTAAATTTGCGAGGGAATTCCCATGCAGAAAATTTAGTGCGTTCCTTGTATTTTCCAGTTCCAACACTTCACAGCTTGAATTTATCCACAGAAATATCGATAAACCCAATCGGTTCGTCTTGCAGGAACATGACCATGTAAATGGGGAGATAGGTCAGCTTTCCGTCAGTCTTTATGTTATCATTCGTGAATACATAGGATTCCTGAATCCCGTATTCCGGAACCGCCATCACATTGTCCAGTGCCGAGTGCTTTTCGTAGTCCTTTCCGCTCTTCACTTCAATGGGGAGTACCCGCCCTGCTTGCTCGACAACAAAATCAAGTTCCCCCTTTTTCTTGCTGTTATAATAATACAGGGAGTATCCGTGGGCATGAAGTTCCTGAGCCACCACATTCTCGTAGACGGCACCTTTGTTGACATCCTTCTCTTTGGTGACGATTTTCAGCTTACAGGCTTTTCCGTATATGGTAGTAAGCAGTCCCACATCTGACAGGAACAGCTTGAACAGCGTGCTTTTTTCATTCAGCATGAGCGGTACCGTAGGTTCCGTTGTGTTGAACACACCCAAAGCAACACCAGCTTTCCAAAGCCAGGTGAAGCTGTCCTCGATCCGGTCAAAGCGCAGTCCTTTCTTGACGTCCGCAATCATAAATCGCTTGTTCTTCTCATTCAGCTCGGCCGGGATGAGTTCATAAATGTGCGTGAGGAGCAGTTTGCGGTTTTCCGCTTCGTACTGCGTAAAATCCAGCTTGTACTGCTCGATGATCGCTCTGTGTTCATCCATCACATCATCAATGCTCCCGGTTGTCCGGTATTTTTCCACCGCAGCAGGCATCCCGCCGATAATCAGATAGAGATTGAACATCTCCATGATTTTTCCGTGAATGACTTCCTCTACGGGCGTTTTGGATGTAAACGCCTTCCGCAGCGTATCCAATACGGGCTGGCCGACATGGAAGATTTGCAGGAACTCTTCAAAATCCAGCGGGTACATCGTGAGCGTCTGCAAATAGCCGACCGGTGCGGATTTCAGATTCACGATCTCCACACCCAACAGGGAGCCGGACAGAATGTACCGGAATCGTTTATCGTCCACGAGAAACTTGATCTTCGTGACGATCTCCTTGTATTTCTGAATCTCATCAAAGAAAAAGACGGTCTTACCGGGAACAATTTTTTGATCGCTGTACAGGGATAGCTTCAGAATCAGGTCATCAATGCTTGTTGCACCGGCCAGAATCTCGACAATTTCCGGCTGCCGTATGAGATTGAACTCGATATAGTCACACCCCGCCGCTTTCAGACACTCCCGAATAATAAATGTCTTTCCCGCCTGACGGACACCATAGATCAGCAAAGCCTTGTCGCTACTCTCGATCCAGTGCATAATCTCTTTTTCAATTTTCCTTTTTAGCATCATCAGCACCTCCACACCTATCCTGTGCATTTTCTAAGGTTATTATACCCAAGGCGCGACACTTTTTCAAGAGAGATGCAATTATAAATTGACGCTTTTTCTTTTCGAGTAGCATCACATAAAGGGAACCATGTAGCTGTCAAACAGTGAATGGTCTTTCTATACCCATCATTACATAGCCGTCCGATTTTCCGGGCGGCTAAATTTATGAAAAGGAGGAACCCCAAATGGCAAATTGCAAAGTGATCGCCGTTGCCAACCAAAAGGGCGGCGTCGGCAAAAGCACCAGCGTCTATTGCATCGGTGCAGGACTGGCTATGGACGGCAGGAAGGTCCTGCTGGTGGATGTGGACCCGCAGGGAGATCTCACGAAGATGCTGGGTCAGCGCAGGCCCCACGACCTGCCCCACACCCTGTCCGAGCAGATGAACGCCGTCGTGCAAAACCAGAGCGGCCCGGAGCATCCGGAAATCCTGCACCACCCGGAGGGCGTGGACCTGATGCCCGCTGACATCCAGCTCTCCGGCATGGAGGTCTCGCTGGTGAACGCCATGAGCCGGGAGACCATCCTGCGGCAGTATCTGGACACCGTGAAGGGACAGTATTCCCATATCCTCATCGACTGCCAGCCGTCTTTGGGGATGCTCACGGTCAACGCCCTGGCCGCCGCCAACAGGATCATAGTCCCCGTCCAGGCGGAGTATCTGCCTGCCAAGGGCCTGGAACAGCTGCTATCTACCATCAGCAAGGTCAAGCGGCAGTTGAACCCCAAGCTTCAGATCGACGGCATTCTGCTGACGATGGTGGACAACCGTACCAACTTTGCCAAAGAGATCGCCGCCCTGCTGCGGGAGACCTACGGCAGCAAAATCAAGGTGTTCGGCACCGAGATTCCCCATTCGGTTCGGGCAAAAGAAACAAGTGCCGAGGGAAAAAGCATTTTTGCCCATGATCCCGGCGGCAAGGTGGCTGAGGGATACAAAAATTTAACGCGGGAGGTGATGAAACTTGAAAAGCAGCGCGAAAAAAATAGAGCTGGCATCGGTAGATGATCTGTTCTCAACCGAAGAAGGCC
>OGRO01003998.1_pt1 | contig 10086 bp, 9 predicted proteins | sample 1553451 | NCBI WGS metagenome assembly OGRO01 (sample SAMEA2580021, study PRJEB22360) | human gut metagenome
AGAAGTAAAATAATTAATAGTGGAACAGTAAACGAAAGTGGAAAAGATTTTAAATGTGAAAATTGTAAATAAATAGTTATAAATTAGTAACTTCCTTGAAATTATTGTGCTGTAAAGTTAAAATTAACTTAATATGCCAATAATAGGAGGGTAATAATGCTTTCAAAATTTAGTGTTAAAAAACCATTTACAGTTTTCGTTTCAGTAATATTAGTTGTATTACTAGGCGTAATATCATTTACAAAAATGACTACAGATTTATTGCCGAGTATGGACTTACCATATGTTGTTGTTATGACAACATATCCAGGGGCAAGCCCTGAAAAGGTAGAACTTGCAGTTACTAAGCCACTAGAACAATCACTTGCAACAACAAGTGGAGTTAAGAATATAAATAGTATTTCTAGTGAAAATTCAAGTATTATAATTTTAGAGTTTGAACAAAGTGTTAATATGGATAGTATCTTAATTGAAATGAATAGTTACATTGACTTAGCTCAAGCTCAGTTTGATGATGATGTTCAATCACCTATGGTAATGAAGATGAATCCAGATATGTTACCTATAATGGTTGCAAGCATAGATGTTAATGGATTAGATACAAAGGAAGTAACTAAGATTGTAAATGAAACAGTTATTCCGGCCTTTGAAAAAATTGATGGGGTAGCGTCAGTAAATTCAACAGGGTTAGTGGAAGAAAAAATAAAGATCCAATTAAATCAAGAAAAAATTGATTCAATTAATAATAAGGTGCTTGCTAGTGTTGATGAAAAGTTAGCAGAAGGAAAAGCACAATTAGATGATGCAAAGAATCAATTAGAATCAGGAAAGAATCAGTTAGAAACTCAGGGAAAAGAGCAAACAGCACAGCTTGCAGAAGCAAGTGCAGCTTTAGAAAGTGGTAAAACACAATTAATTGAAGCAATTAATAGCTTATTATTAGCTCAAAATGATTTAGAAAATCAAAAGGCTGATATAGAACAGAAAAAGAACTTGTTGGACAAGTTCTTAGAAGCACAACAAGGAGTAGGAATTGAAATATCTGAAAAGGAGCAAGAATTACTAAATGAATTAACTAGTGGGTTAGAGGCAATTAATTCAGGAATTTCAGAGATTACTACTAAAAAGGGTGAATTAGAAACACAACTTACAGGATTAGCTGATAAGGAAAAAGAACTAGAATTAGGTAAGTTAACTTTAAATCAAGAATTAAGTAAAGCTTCTGCACAACTTACAAATAGTGAAGCAGAACTAAACAAAAGCATAAAAGAATTCGAAGCTTCAAGGGATGAAGTATATAAGAATGCAGGTATAGGAGAAGCACTTTCGGCATCAACTATATCAAATATTCTAAAGGCAGAAAATTTTTCAATGCCAGCAGGATACATTCAAGAAGATGAAGAAAAATATTTGGTTAAAGTAGGAGATGAATTAACTTCATTAGAGGAGTTAGAAAATCTTTTATTATTTAATATTGATGTTGAAGGAGTAGGAGATATATATTTAAAGGATATTGCTGAAGTTTCATATACAGATAACTCGGATGAAATGTATGCTAAGATAAATGGCAATGATGGAATAATATTATCTTTTCAAAAGCAAAGCACCTACTCTACATCAGAAGTATCCAATAAAATTAATGATACAATAGAGGAATTACAAAAAAATAATCAGGATATGCATATTACAGCACTAGAAGACCAAGGAATATATATTAATATCGTTATTCATTCTGTATTAAGCAATTTAATTTTAGGTGGTATATTAGCAATAATTATATTATTACTGTTTTTAAGAAATATAAAACCAACAATAATTATTGCTTTTAGTATTCCAATAAGTTTATTATTTGCATTAGTAATGATGTATTTTAGCGGTGTAACAATGAATGTTATATCATTAGCTGGTTTAGCATTAGGTGTTGGTATGTTAGTTGATAACAGTATTGTTGTTATAGAAAACATATATAGATTAAGAAATGAAGGTATGTCAGCAATTCAAGCAGCTGTTAAGGGATCAACTCAAGTTGCAGGAGCAATTTTAGCATCAACATTAACTACCATTTGTGTATTTTTACCTATAGTATTTACTGAAGGTATATCTAGGCAGTTATTTACTGATATGGGATTAACTATAGCATATTCGTTAATAGCCAGCTTAATTGTAGCATTAACATTAGTACCTACTATGTCATCTACGATGCTTAAAACAACAGTGGAAAAAGAGCACAAATTTTTTAATAAATTTATATTTAATAAGAAGAAATTTATAAAAATATATAGTAAAGCACTTAAATTTGCATTAAGATATAAGCCAATATTTCTAATTTTGGTTGTTGTATTACTTGTTAGTAGTACAGTAATTTCAATATCACGAGGAAGTTCTCTTATGCCTGAAATGGATAGTACTCAAATTTCTGTTAGTATGACTATGGATAATGATACAAAAACTACTGATTTAAGAGAGATGAGTAATACAATTATTGATAGGATTTCTGAAATTGATGATGTTGATACTATAGGGGCAATGCAAAATTCAAGTTCTATGAGCTTAATGGGTGGAGGAGATAGTAAATCAATTTCACTTTATGTAATTTTAAAAGATGATAAAAAACTATCAAGCAAAGAGGTTGGGAAATTAATTGAAGATAAAACAAAAGATTTAAATTGTGAAATTAATGTAACTACTTCAACTATGGATATGTCTGCTTTGGGGGGATCTGGAATAAGTCTTTCTGTTGAAGGTGATGATTTAGATAAGATTAAAGAAATAGCTAATGATATAGCAGATATAATTAGTAAAGTAGATGGTACAATTGAAGTATCTAATGGACAAGAAGATACCTCTTTAGAAACAAGGATAACTGTTGATAAAAATAAAGCTATGGAATATGGATTAACGGTAGCACAAGTTTATCAGGCTGTAGCGCAAGAGATATCATTAGAAACAACTTCAACTTCATTAAGTATAAATTCTAGTGATTATCCAGTAATAATAGCAAAAGATAGTAATAATACTTTGAAAAGAGATAATATTAAGGATCTTGAAATTAAAGGAACTAAGAATGGCAATGAAGAAAAAATTGCATTAAGTGAAATTGCAACAATTAGTGAAGAAAATGGATTATCTTCAATTAATCATATTAATCAAACTAGAGCTATTACTGTAAGTGCAGCTATTGATGCAGAACATAATGTAGGAAATGTGAGTAAAGCTGTAGAAAAAGAAATAGATAAATATGAATTGCCTGAAGGGTATACTATTGAAATTGGTGGAGAAAGTGATTCAATGAAACAAGCTTTTGGGGATTTAATACTTATGATTGCAATGGCCATAGTATTTATATATTTAATTATGGTAGCACAATTTCAGTCTTTACTATCACCATTTATAGTACTATTTACTATTCCACTTGCATTTACAGGAGGATTTTTAGCATTAATTATTACAGGATTTGAATTAAATATGATTTCAATATTAGGTTTTTTAATGCTTGCAGGAATAGTTGTTAATAATGGTATTGTTTTTGTAGATTATGTAAATCAGTTGAGATTAGGTGGGATGAAAAAGAAGGAGGCATTAATTGAAGCTGGAAAAGCAAGAATTAGACCAATATTAATGACTGCATTAACAACTATTTTAGGATTATCTACCTTAGCTATGGGAATTGGAATGGGAGCAGATATGATTCAGCCAATGGCTATAGTTACAATTGGTGGGTTAACTTATGCTACTGTTTTAACTTTATTTATAGTTCCAATTATGTATGATATTTTACACAGAAGAGAGTTGAAACCAATAATAATTGAGGAATCAATTTAGTTTTATCAGTGTAAAGGCTAAAAAGAAATATTATAAGAAATAAAAAAAAGAGTCGTATATTCGACTCTTTTTTGATTATCTAGTTCTCATTTTAGTAGCTTGTTGTCTTGCTTTTTTTATTTGACTATGGTCAAATGGATGAAGGTCTTTTCTAGTAGTTAAGTTAGCGATGTTTGAAGCTATAACAACTTCAGAATTTGCTTTACCTTTTTCACCCTTAATACCCATAACAATTATTTTGTGACCTTGGTTTATGTCAATAAATTCTGGCTTTTTAAACCATCTATTTCTTTTATATTCACATTTAGCTATTTGCTTACCAGCATCAGATTTAACAACTAGCCAAACATGTAATCTATTAAAAATACCAAGAAAGCTCTTAGTTTCAGTTTTAACTGATAAAACTGTACCAGATACACTTGTCATTCTATCTCCATATTTATTCATATATGCATCAGAGTAGTATTTTGTCATTTTATCTTTGAAACCCATTGCAAAAACTCCTTTTATTATAAATTATACTATGTTAACAATAATTATATTGTCATTATAGCATAAAAATTATAGATATAAAACAAAAAATAGAATTAATAATTCAAAGAAAGATAATATAAAATAAAATTTAAAACACATGAATATGATATTAAAATAAGAGGTAAACTCTTGTATAATATAAGGTAAGCATATGTAATAATTATGCAAAAATATAAAAATATTACTTTAGACAAGGGGAGGTGTCTTATGAATAAAATTACAATAGAAGAGATTAATAAAGAAGAAATTATCTCAAAAGTAAAAGATGTTAGAGAAAAGCAGGGAAGATTAGTAGCTATAAATGGATACGTAGATAAAGATAAAAATAATATTGTAGTGTATACGCTTGAATATGATAATTTTAGGAAACATTATCACATTAAAGGTGAGACTATATTACCAACTGTGACTAATATATATAAAGGTGCACAGTGGTTTGAAGAAGAGATTCAAGAAATGATGCCATTAAAATTTGAAGGATTAATATTTAGTGGAAGATTGTTCTTGCCTGAAGAATTTAAAGAAGGTGAGGGGCAAATATTAATAATGCCATTAAATGAATTAAAAAAATTAAAAGATAAATAAGAGGGGGAAGAAGGGATGAGTTATATTTTGCCATTAGGTCCTTATCATCCAGCTTTAGAAGAGCCAGTTCATGTTAAGCTTCTTACTGAAGGAGAACTTATAAAGGATTCTGAGGTATTCATAGGTTATAACCATAGAGGAATAGAAAAATTAACGGAAACAAGAAATTTTATTCAAACAATTACGCTAGTTGAAAGAGTATGTGGAATTTGCTCTCATTCACATGCAATGACTTATTGTTTAGCTATAGAAGATATTGCAGGTATGGAAGTGCCTAAGAGAGGTCAATATATTCGTGTTATTATGAGTGAACTTGAAAGGTTACATTCACATTATTTATGGTTGGGATTAGCTGCACATATAATTGCATTTGATTCATTATTTATGATGTGTTTTGCGTCAAGAGAAAAAATTATGGATATGCTAGAGGTTATAAGTGGTAATAGAGTCAACTATGCTATGAATATTATTGGTGGATCTCGTAGAGACATAGATGGAGATCAAAAACAAACATTAATAAAGATTATAGCTGAATTAAGAAAAGAATATAAGAATATCTATAATGTATATGCGAAAGATTCAAGTATAGCTGCTAGAACTAAAGGCGTTGGAGTTTTATCAAAAGATGATGCTTTAAATTATGGGGCATGTGGCCCACATGGAAGAGCATCTGGAGTTAATTTTGATGTAAGAAAAACTATGCCATATAACTCTTATGAAGATTTTGAATTTAATGTAGCATTAGCAAATGGTGGAGATGTATTTTCGAGGGCTGTAGTAAGGTTAATTGAAATTGAAGAAAGTTTAAAAATTATTGAACAAGCTTTAAATAAAATGCCTGAAGGCCCTATTAATTTAGGAAACAAAATACCTAAGGTGCCAGCAGGTGAATATATGAGTGTTACTGAAGCCCCAAGGGGTGAGGTAACTTATTATGTAGTAACAAACGGTGGGCAAACAAATGGAAGAGTTAATATTCATGTACCAACATTTAAAAATTCAATGACAGTACCGGTTATGTTAAAAAATAATACGATTGCAGATGCAGGGTTAATAGTTGCAAGTATAGATCCATGTTTCTCATGTTTAGATAGATAGGAGAAAAAATATGCATGAATTAGCTGTAACTAAGGGGTTACTTAAGATATGCCTGGAAGAAGGAGAAAAACATAAAATTGAAAAGATTAATAAAATAAATATTAAGGTTGGAGAGCTAACAGACTTAGTTCCAGATTGTATATCATACTACTTTAATATTGTAGCAAGAGGAACAATAGCTGAAAATACAGAAATTAATGTTGAAAAAATACCAGTAGAAATTGAATGTAATGAATGTGGGTATAAAGGCATTATAGGTAAGAATGACTATAAATGTCCTAAGTGCAAGGGTTTGCAATATGAAATTACAAAGGGAAGAGAGTTTTATTTGGATACAATGGAGGTTGATTAATATGGAAATAAAAGTTGTAAGACAAATTTTAGAATGGAATGAAGATTGTCACAAGGAAGTTCAAAAAACACTTAATGATAACAATGTAAAAATGATTAATATTATGGGGTCTCCAGGAGCAGGAAAAACAACATTTATATTAAACTTGATTAATGAACTTAAAAAGAAAGATGTAAGAGTTGCCGTTATTGAAGGGGATATTGAAGGAACTATAGATGCAAAAAGAATTCAAGATGAAGGAATCCCTGTTGTTCAATTAAACACCCAAGGGGCTTGTCATATTGAAGCTATGTCAATAAAGAATATTATTAATAAATTGGGTTTAATAATATTCTTTTTATTATATTAATCATCTATATGCTCCTTCCCCCAGTTACAAAGTGCCTTTAATACAGGCATAAGTGATTCACCTCTTTCAGACAATCTATACTCTACTTTTGGTGGAACTTGAGGATATTCAGTTCTTATTATTAAATCATCTGCTTCTAATTCTTTTAACTGTTTACTAAGCATTTTGTGAGTAACTTCTCCTAATGCTCTTTTTAGTTCTCCATAACGTAAAACTTCATTTTTCCAAAGCCAAAACAGTATATGCATTTTCCATTTTCCATCTATTAGAGACATGGCGTACATAAATGGTTTTGAATTGACTTCTTTACATTTTTCTGGTGTATTATTATTTTCTATACTCATTTATACTCTCCTTTTTGATAGTATCTGTCAAAAAAGTACGTACTTACTTTTTGTTTTATTTTAGTCTATCATAAACTTATAATTAATAACAAGGAGATGAAAAAATGAAAAAACAAATAGAAGTATTTGATTATGCTAATGATATTTTAAAAGCTGTAAAAACTGGTGTTTTACTTACAACTAAAGCAGATGATAAAGTAAATACTATGACTATTTCTTGGGGAACTCTTGGTATAGAATGGGGTAAAACTATATTCACTGTTTTTGTGAGAGAAAATAGATTTACAAAATCTCAATTAGATAAAAATCCTGAATTTACAATAAATATTCCTGTTGGCGAATTTAATAAAAAAATCTTAGGATTAGCTGGGACAAAGTCTGGACACGATATGGATAAAATAAAAGAAATAGGATTAACATTAGAAGAATCAGAAAAAATTTCTGTTCCAGGAATTAAGGAATTACCATTAACTCTTGAATGTAAAGTTTTATATCAACAAGAACAAGATAGAAATGCAATTCCATATGATATAGTTGAATCTTGCTATCCTGCTGATGTTGATAGCTCATTCCATGGTGCAAACAAAGACTACCACACTGCATACTACGGTGAAATCGTTAATGCTTATATAATACAAGACTAATTTATGCAAAATTAATATAAAAAGTCCACTCTTGTTTATCTGTTTTAAGTTAGCAAGAGTGGACTTTTTATATTTTATATTAAATTGAAAAATTATTTTAAGTTAATATAGTTATTATTTTATATAATTTTCTATACTGACTATTTCATCATACTTTCAATATATTTTACTATTTTTTCAGGTGTAATACCTAATTCGTCTAATAATTGGCTTGGATTATATCTATCATAGAATTTTTTTTCTAATCCATAATTTTTAACTTTTATATCAGAATCTCCATAGAAACTTGCAATAGATTCTCCAAATCCTCCACGTAGTATTCCATCTTCTAATGTTATAACTAAATCATGGTCTTGTTTTAAATCGTTTAGTAACTCTTTATCCACGCTTGATGCGAATCTTGGGTTTACTAATGTTGGTTTAAATCCTAGTTTTTCTTCTACCATTTTTGATACTTCTTCACCTATTTGATAGAAATCACCTAGTCCTAAAATAGCAACCTTAGAACCTTTTTCTTCTACTTTAAATTTATTTATAATGTTAGAATAATCTTTTTCTGCTACTCTACCATCATCTATAACTCCATTACCAGGCATTAAAATCATTACTGGATGTTCTTGTTGTTCTATAGACCAATCTAACATTGCGAAGTATTCTGCTTTATTTGTTGGTGCTAATAAAACTAAGTTTGGTATATTAGAGAACTCTGCAATTGTGAATATACCTAAATGTGTAACATCTGTTAATCCTGCTACTGATGTATAATTTAAAACTATTGTCGCTGGATTACCATTTATACATAAATCTTGTGAGATTTGGTCATAACTTCTTTGAATGAATGTTGCATTTGTCCCAAGTACTGGTTTTCCTCCATTTTTTGCAATTCCTGAAACTAAGGCAACAGCATGTTCTTCCGCTATACCTACATCTACAAATTGTTCTCCTGCTTCTTTTCTTCTTTCAATATTAAATCCAATTGTCATTGGCATTGCTGGAGTTACTGCAACAACAGTATTGTCTTTTTTCATTTTATCTAATAAGAATTTCGCTGTTAAATCTCCATAATCTTCAGCATCACCAAAATCTATTGTTATATTTCCTGTCTCAATATCAAATGGTAATGACCAGTGCCATGCTTCTCTATTTTCTTCTGCAAGTTTGTATCCTTTACCTTTTATAGTGTTTATATGAACTACTATAGGATGATCTATATCTTTAATTTTTTGGAATAACTCAATCATTTTTTCGATATTATTTCCATCAGCTTCATATATATAATCTAATCCCATAGCTTTAAATAAATTATTTGATGCTTGACCATTTGTCTCTCTTAATTCATCTAGATTTTTATATAAACCACCGTGGTTTTCTGCTATAGATTGTTGGTTGTCATTTACGATTATTATAAAGTTAGAGTTTAGTTCTGAACCTGCGAAGTTTAATCCTTCTAATGCTTCTCCACCACTTAATGAACCGTCACCTATTACAGCAACTATATTATAATCTTCTTTCTTTAAATCTCTAGCTTTTGCTAATCCTGATGCTAAACTTATTGATGTTGAAGTATGTCCAACATTAAAGAAGTCATGTTCACTTTCATCTGGATTTGTATATCCTGAAACAGTTCTATAAGAATTTTCATCTATAAATCCTTCTTTTCTTCCTGTTAAAATCTTATGCGCATAACTTTGGTGAGAAACATCAAATACAAATTTATCTTTTGGTGAATCAAAAACATAATGCATTGCAATTATCGCTTCTACCATACCAAAGTTTGGACCAAAATGTCCTCCATTTTTACTTAGCTTTTGTAATAATACTTCTCTTATTTCTTCTGATAATTTTTCTAAATCATTAATTTCTATATTTCTTAAATCCTCTGGCTGATTTATCTTATTTAAAATGTCTAACATTGTTCCTCCTATTTTTACCTAATACCATTTTTTTAGTTAAAAATATACTTATGCTTACAATATTTATTGTCAGCATTTTAAATTCAAATTTTACATCACAATTATTAATTTTATTGTTAATATTATGATATAAATTTCAAACATATATTTAACTTTCTTATACAATATCACTTAGAGTTGACTCTAAGTCAATAACATTATTTAATTATACAAATTTTTACAAATAAAAAAGCATTTGAAATAACACTTTTACTGTGTTTTTCAAATGCTTTATTTTATTTAAAAAATATTATTTTCCACAACATTTTTTGTATTTTTTACCGCTTCCGCATGGGCATGGATCATTTCTTCCAACTTTATCTTCTTTAACTACTATTCTAGATCTGTTGTAATCTTTAGTTATAGCTTTTCTAGTTTCAGGAGATAATATTCCATTCCATCCTTC
>OGRO01004002.1_pt1 | contig 10075 bp, 6 predicted proteins | sample 1553451 | NCBI WGS metagenome assembly OGRO01 (sample SAMEA2580021, study PRJEB22360) | human gut metagenome
TCCCATACCTTCTACAGATGTATCTGAATACTTCACGGTATTCATACCGATCACTTCGCCCTTACCATTCAGCAAAGCGCCGCCGCTGTTGCCTGGATTGATGGCTGCACTTGTCTGGAGCAATGTCATTGTCTTATCTGTCAATGCCACTTCTCTGTTGACAGCACTGATAACGCCTGTTGTCACTGACTGGCCGTAACCTAAAGCATTACCAATGGCAATCGCACTTTCACCGGCTTTCAACTGATCTGAATCGCCCATAACCATAACTGCGATAGCCTTCTTTGTATCGTCGGATAACTGGGACATATCAATCGTCAGGACTGCCACATCCTTATCCTCATCGTATCCCTTAACCGTTGCTGTAGCTGTGGTTTCATCTGAAAACTGAACGGATACCTCTTTGGCACCTTCAACAACGTGGTAATTGGTCATAACATATAATGTATTGTTCTCTTCGCTGATGATCATACCTGAACCGGCGCCTTTGGATTCCTGTGTATACTGTCTGCCAAACCAGTCGGTGGAAGTTGATTCAACGGTTGTATTCACAGCTACTATTCCCGGCATAACATTGGCTACAATATCAGACACATCATTGGAATCCGTTGTTGCCACACCTTCTGCCGATGTCTTCACAATCTGAACATTGTAAGAAGGTGAACCGCTGCCGCCGGCTGATGCAGATACACCTGTTGCTTTATTCACACCAAACATCACAGCTGAAGCTGCCAGTCCGAAGACAACGCCGAGACATGCTGCCTTAACCACCGTCTTGCCAAAACCGCCCTTCTTCCGGGAATGATGTTTCTCAGGACCTGAATGGAAATTGTCGCTGCCGCCGTTTCCGCCATTGCCGCCATTGCCGCCGCTATTCTGTGTCGGATGATAATAGCTGTAATCATGGCCGGCCGCATAAGAACTGCCTGTGCGCGCTGTATTCGTTCTGTTCTCATATGCAGTACCGGATGTATATTCACTTCTTCTGTCTGTATCTGTATATAATGTAGAATTCTTCAAATCCTCTCTTGTCATTCTGTACAATCCGGATCCTTCCGTTCCTTCGTTCTGAGCGGTGCCTGCGGTCTGGTTCTGCTCATTAACATGATTATCAGTTTCTGTATGATCGAATCTATCTTGTTCATCAAATGCCATAATAGACAACCCCTTTCGTCTTTATTTCTTTTATGCCATTATACTACCACCTAATTGTGTTAAGATTGTGAACCAAAAATGAAAACTTTATGTTATCCGATCAATGACAACATTTGCCGATATTTGAGAAAAAGCTTGTCATCTCAACGTTTTTAAGGTATTATAAAAGTTGTTTATGCTTTTTAATATGCATTTCATTTTCATATAACCAATAGAGATTTCTGTCCACGCAGGCATCTCGTACTACAAAGTGAGGATTTCTACAATGAGTAAAAGAAGAAAGAAGAAGAGATCATCCAAGACAAAGCGCTGGGGAATTATCTTCGGCATTGAATTGGTTCTTATTCTTATCCTGATCCCTGTTGTATTTGTCTATGCCAAGCTTTCTCTTATCCAGACAGCCTCTGCAAGTGATGTAGACAAAGCGAACATCGTTATCAACAATGATGTGGATGCCACAACACAAAAAGCATTGAAAGGCTACCGCAATATTGCACTTTTCGGTGTCGACTCCCGTGACGGCTCTCTTCAGACAGGCGCACGTTCTGACAGTATTATGGTTATCAGCATCAACCAGGAGACGAAGGATGTCAAGATTACCAGCATTTATCGTGATACATGCCTGAAAGTACCCGGATATGGTTTTTCAAAAGCCACTCATGCCTATGCCTACGGCGGTGCTGAGCTGTCCATGAGTATGCTGAATACCAACCTTGATCTGGATATCACAGAATTTGCAACTGTTGATTTCGGTGTCCTGGCCAAGATCATCGACGCTGTGGGCGGTATCGATCTGGATATCTCAGATGCCGAATACAGTCTGATCAATCCTCTGATTGATGAACAGAACAGCGTCACCGGTTCTGATTCCGAATACATATCCGGTCCGGGCTACCAGCACGTCAACGGTACACAGGCCACCGCCTATGCCCGAATCCGAAAGATTGACAGCGACTTCAAGCGTGCTGAACGCCAGCGAATCGTTTTATCCAAGGTTTTTGAAGAAGCCAAATCAGCGAATATCGGAACATTGCTGAATATTATCGATACGATTCTCCCTGAAGTATATACCAACATGACGAGCACCGACCTGATTTCCCTCGCCAAGGATATCTTCAACATTGCCGATCAGACCGGTTGGCCATTTGAGAAAGAAACAGGCTCTCTCCCTTCAGACGGATTGAGTTATGTCTTTGCAGACAGTCTTGAACAGAACGTCAAAGAGCTACACGAATACCTCTTTGACAATGAGGATTATAACCCTTCTTCTACTGTTTCTGATATCAGCTATGAACTTTATAACGAAACCGGTTATTAATACTCAAAAGGCGCTTCCTTCGCGGAAACGCCTTTTATTCATTTCTTATTCTTCATTTCTTATTCTTCTTTTGCTTTTCTTCTATCTTTCTCTGGAGCATTTCCCTGCCTCGCTGCATTCGCTTTCTGACCGTTGCCGGCTTCAGGTCCAGCAATTCACTGATCTGCTGCGGTGAATACCCATAAAGCCCATTCAGTATGATCAAATTCGAATACATCTCCGGAATCTGCTGTACATCCGCCAGCAATTCCCGGTAAATGAGATTGTCTAATGACTCATCCGCCCTGATCATGCTGTGTCTGTAATCATTCTGATAGGTATAATCTTCCATGAAATAATATCGGTTATTCTTCTTGAGCAGAGTGAAGCAGTTATTGACGAGAATTGTATTAATATAACATCTCGCTTTAATACTGTACGGATCACCAATCTGGTTCAAATGTTGCAGCAGCTTCATAAATGTCCACTGAACAGCATCTTCTGCCCATCCTTCATCTCTCAAAATAGCATAGGCCTTCCGCTTCATCGTTGATGCATACAGCCTGAAGGTTATGTTAAATTTTGCCACCTGTTCAGGGTTTTGCTGTTCCTCTGAATGCATATTCGATCCCGAATCCGTCAAATTCATTGCCATACTACCGCTTCCCACAAGCTCTCCTCAAACTCTTATAATATATAAACCTTCTTTTTCAACGAATTGTGACAGAAAAACCGAAAAAAAATAATTTTTTAATGAAAGTAATATTTTTTGATACCGTTGAACATATATCCCGCGAAGCAAAACAATGCTTTTGGCATACTGAAACCCATGTGCCGATATACCTTAAACGTCATCTTCGCTGAATGAAGCTTATTGCCTGATTTGCCTGTCTTGCTCAGCCGGTAGTTCAATAAAGGCTGATTCACGGCACAGGCCGTATGATAATGTCTCAAAATCTGAAGCCACATAATATAATCTTCATGGCATTCATCATGTACCATCGGAAATGCAGTGGCTGCATCACGCTTGATCACAACAGAGGAACAATTGACAGGATTCTGGAACAGCAGATCCCTATATGTAAGCTTTTCTTTCACACCGATGATTCTCTCCGTCGGTCTTCCATCCGGTGTGACCAGCCGTCTTCCTGATGCACACAAAACATAACCGGTCTTTCTGAGTAATGTCAGCTGCATTTTCAGCTTTCCAGGCTCCCACCAATCATCGCAATCCAAAAAAGCGATATATTCACCTCTGGCCTGCCTTACCCCACGATTGCGGCTTTCTGCAACGCCTATATTGTGCCTGTTATGCAACACCGTTATCTCCGACCGCTCCATGTATGGCGACAAAGCCTCTGCCAGACAATCTGTTGAACCATCATCGACAATGATAATCTCCAACGGTACATCCTGTATTAAAGCTGAATCAATCGCCTGTGCAATATAATCCGCACCATTATGCACAGGAATAATAACAGATACCTCTACATGCTTCAATTCTTCTTGTCCTCCGTACGCAATGCTGTCTTCTGACCGGTATCAAGCCCCTCTGAGTTCTCTTTCTGGAAAAGAATCTTCACTGTCTGAATAATGATCATCAAATCCAATGCGAAGGTATAGTTCTCGATGTAAGTCAGATCCAGTTTCAGCTTATCATAAGGTGTTGTACTGTATTTGCCGAAAACCTGTGCATAACCTGTCAGTCCTGCTTTCATCTTCAGACGGAAATCAAACTCCGGAATACTCTTCTTATACAGTTCTGCAATCTCAGGGCGCTCAGGACGCGGACCGACAAATGCCATATCCCCTTTTAGAATATTGAAGAGCTGTGGCAGCTCATCGATATGCAGAGACCGGATCACATGCCCAACAGGGGTAATACGGTCGTCATTCTTCTTCGCCAGCTGTGCACCGGTTTTCTCAGAATCCACACGCATGCTTCTGAATTTGTAGATCATAAAAACCTTATGATTATATGTCAACCTTTCCTGTTTGTAAAAAACCGGCCCGCCATCATAAAGCTTGATCAATACGGCCACCAGAAGCAATATCGGTGAAAAAACAACCAATATGATACATGAAAAAACAATATCCGATGCTCTCTTGAGCAGTCTCTGCTCTGCTGTCAGGCCGCGATTCCTGAACAGCATCAATTCTGTATCGAAGAGATTGATGGTTGTTGAACTCTTGATCATAATATCCGAAATCTTCGGAATACTGTAACAGCGAATAGAGTTGGCATAACAATATTTCAAAAATTTATTGCGATAAACAGACGGAATATCACCGATCACAATTGCTTCATAATGGCTGATCCGTTCTATGACTGCATCATAACCCTCTGAAATATTGATCATATCAACAATACTGTACTTGTCCGTTCTGGATGTCATCTTCTGGATCAGTGCCTTTGGATTGATATCACCATAAACAAGCAGCATCTGTCTCGGCGGATAAATCTTCGCATAAATCCATCGCATGAAGATCACCCATGCAATAACAGCGACAACATCATAAAGGGTCATCTGCATGATAGGTTCCAGATAAGCCGAAAAACGCCAACGGCCAATCAGCGCCAGCTGCATATAAGTCACGCCATTGCAGCATAAAACGGCAAGGATCTGGGACGCAATAACATCTGAGACTTTCAGATAACCAACCTTATAGGCACCAAAAATTTTTGAAAAGAAGAAATTGATAAAAGCATACACTCCCATCAATGCCCAGTTGCCTCGGCGCCAGTATAATGCTCCGATAACTGATCTGTAGTTATAGTAGCGATGCCAAATATAGTAGAATATCACCACTTGAACAAGCAGAATCAGTGCAGAAGCAAAAAACATAATTAAGCGTTTATATTGTTCTCTATTTTCCACAATCTTTTCTCCTTAGACTACAATATATTTCATTATAATCTGATTTTTCAAAAATAACAATCAAAACCTGTGGTAAAAACACGATTTACCACAGGTTTTGCCAAATTATGTATTTCGTTGTTAGATCAGCCGATTACTTGCTGATATACTGAGATGAAACATAGCCGTCATAATTCACACCGCCATAGTTCACTGTAATATGATACCAGAGACTTCCGCTGCCGTCCTTAACAGATTCACTGATCGTCACTTTGGTTCCTTCGGAAATAACAACCAGTACTTTGTTGGATGTACCTGCTCCGCTTCGCATATTGACACCGTCATATTTTACCTGCATCTTCTGTCCATTCAGATCTGATTCTGTTCCTGAATTTGTATTATTGCTGTCACTATTTGTATCGCTGCTGTTTGAGCTGTCAGCCTTTAGAAGGTCAGAGCGGATATAACCGGTCTTGCCGGATGCTGTCTTAATCTTATACCAAATATTGCCGCTGCTATCCTTATCCTGACCTACGACAGTTACCTTCTCATTCTGGTAGACAACCGTCACAACGCCCTTAGATGTACCGGCTCCACTTCGAACATTGACCACATCATACGCAACCTTCATTGTCTGTCCGGATACATCTGTCGAAGTATCTGAGTTGTTGTTATTGCTGCTGTTGCCACCTGCGTTCTTCTTCGTCAGATAAGAAGAATGCACATAGCCAGTCTTACTGCCTGCAGTAATCTTATACCACAATGTACCGCTGCTGTCCTTTGCTTCTCCGGTAATCGTTACGGCTGTATTCTTTGTCAGTGTTGTCACGACTGAATAATTCGTGCCGGCACCTGAACGCATATTCAATGCACCGCAGTTAACAACTGCCGGGATAGATGTTGCCGGTGTGCTGTTATCAGAATTACTATTATTGTTATTATTGCCATTGCTGCTGTTATCACTCTTTAATGTAATATACTGTGCAAAAACATAACCCTTATAGCTCTTACCGCTCTTCGTGAATGACACCGCATACCACTTACTGCCGCTGCTGTCTTTAGCTGTTCCGGTAATTGTAACCGCCTGGTTTCTGGATATGGTTGTCACCACACGGCTTCCTGTACCCGCGCTGCTTCGAACATTCAGTGCTGAACAGTTCACAACGCCGCTGCCTGATGCAGTTTCTGTATTATTATTATTGTTATTAGAACCGGAATTCTTGACTGTAATGTAATCGGCACAGACATAACCTGTTCTGCCGCCTACCTTCACTTGATACCATTTCCTTCCCTTGCTGTCATTAGCTTCGCCAAGGATATCTACACTGGTATTCTTGCTGATGGCTGTAATAATGCTGTTATTCGTGCCAGCTCCGCTTCGGACATATAAGCTGGAACAATTCACAGGGCCCGTTCCGATCACTTTGTCAGGCGTCGTTGTATTGTCTGTATTGCCCGGATCCCCTGAAACTGTACCGCCTGCATTCTTGCCTTTATAGATAGCCAGACGATCCACACCGGATTCACTGTATGTTGCAAAAAGATCTGTATTACGGTCACCCGGATCCAGCATATAGACTGTGCTGCCTTCAATTCTGTCAACAGCTACCCAGTGTCCGCCGTTTCTGACAGAAACAATAACACCGTAGCCGTTATTGACATACTCCGCCATCTTGGCGATCTTCTGTGCCTTTGTCATATTCGCCAGGCTCACTCGGCTGTTATACAGCGTAAAGTTGTCTGCTGCGCCGCATACCTTGCCCCAATACAAAGAACCATCTGATGTAAAACCGCCGTTGTTATTCAAGTAGGTAACCAATGTTCCCGGATTAAAGGAGGATGCATCTGCACTGCCTGTATGACAAATCAACATTGCAATAGCTGTAACCAGACATCCTGATGACTTCATGGTATACTGGCTCTTGCCTAAATGAATGCTTCCCCATTCCGAATCCCACTGTGCCCAGGACCGATAATCAGAACTGGCTGCATTCGCAGTGACAGTTCCTGATAATGGGATACACATCAACATAATCATCAACATTGCTAATAGCTTCTTCTTCATACGTTTTATACTCACTTGCCTTTCCGTCCTTCTCTGTTATGTATTTTCATCGATACATATCGTTTTATTTCAATTTGTATCACACCAACTGGTACTATTCTATCACACCCTTTAACATTTTTAAAGTTATTTTGTAACAAAAATTTAATTTTTTGTTACAAAATAACCGTATAAAAAGGCTGCCGTCACCTGTTATATGACGGCAGCCTCCATGACTGCAATGCTTTATTTCTTTCTGAAGAACAGTCTGTTCATCGCGCTGAAAATCGCTCTTACAGAGGAACGTGTGATGTTGGAACTGATACCAACACCGAAAGCTTTCTCGCCTGTTTCTGAATTCATCAGTTCAATATAGGATGCGGCCTGAGAATCGGAACCGGTTGTCAATGCATGCTCCTCGTACATTGTCAGTTTGGTATTGAAACCACCCTGGTTGCACAGTGCATGCTTAACTGCATCAATTGGCCCGTTGCCGAAGCCTTCGATGGTCTTTAACTCATCCTTGAATGTATAAGTCAGAACAACCTTTGTATCGTAGCCTTCTGTTGTCTCGGAAATATCTTCTGCGCGCATCTTCTTGAAATGCAACGGATATTTTGCATTGATATACATCTCTCTGAACTTGTCCATGATCTGTGACGGTGATACTTCACCCTGACGCTCAGAAAGTAACTGAATCTCATCAGCCAGCTCTTTGTGCATCACCTTCGGGAGTTTGAAACCATAGTAATGATCCATAACAAAGGCTACGCCGCCCTTTCCGGACTGACTGTTAATACGAACAATCGGTTCGTACTCTCTTCCAAGATCTGCCGGGTCGATCGGCAGATATGGAACTTCCCAATACTCGGAATTTCTCTGTTCCATCGCATGAAGTCCCTTGTTGATGGCATCCTGATGAGAACCTGAGAATGCTGTGAAGACCAGCTTGCCTGCATATGGATGACGCGGATCAATATCCATCTTGGTACATCTCTCATATACATCTATAATCTCATTGACATTCTCAATATCCAGTTCCGGATTAATACCCTGTGAAAACATATTGTAAGCAATGTTCAGAATATCGACATTACCTGTACGTTCACCGTTTCCAAATAATGTACCTTCAATTCTGTCTGCACCAGCCAGCAATGCCAGTTCAGAAGCAGCCACACCGCAGCCTCTGTCGTTATGCGGATGAATACTCAGCACAATCTTGTCACGCTCTGTAAAATGTCTGGACATCCATTCAATCTGGTCTGCATAGACATTCGGTGTTGTCATCTCAACCGTTGCAGGCAGATTGAAGATGATCGGATTCCCCACAGTCGGCTGCCATACTTCCTTGACTGCCTCGCAGATATCCAGCGCAAAATCAAGCTCTGTACCTGTAAAGCTCTCCGGTGAATATTGAAGCTGGATATTGCCGTCAAAGCCTTCCATATACTTCTTCACCATCTTCGTACCATCAACTGCAATCTGCTTGATCTCTTCACGACCCATATTAAAGACCACATCTCTCTGCAAGGTGGATGTGGAATTGTAAATATGGATAATGACATTCTTGCATCCCTGAATAGCCTCAAATGTTCTCTTGATCAGATGCTCTCTGCACTGGATCAGGACCTGAACCTTAACATCATCAGGAATCAGATTTCTCTCAACCAGTGTTCTCAGAAAATCATATTCAATCTGAGAAGCTGCCGGGAAACCGACTTCGATTTCCTTGAATCCCAGTTTCACAAGCAAATTGAAAAATTCAATCTTCTCTTCAACAACCATTGGCTCGATCAGTGCCTGATTGCCGTCTCGCAGATCGACACTGCACCAGATCGGTGCCTTCTGGATCTCTTTGTCCGGCCACTGTCTCTCCGGATAATGAACTACAGGTACTCTCTTATATCTCTTATAATTTAACATTTTATATTCCTCCGTTAATCACTGTATTTGCACATGAAAATAAAGCCAAGGAATTCCATCAGCTTTAACTATCTGCGGACCTTTCTGCTGCATCTCCGTTAGTTATCTTACGATCTATGAGCGACGGAGTCGAAGGACCACTCCATATACAATTAACTTAAACAATGTCGGACTTAAAATACTAACCCCATGTCTTTCATTCCTTTTCAATCTATTTCCAGACGAACTTCGTCTAAACATTACTTTAGCAAAAAAAAGTGCATCTGTCAATATTCTGTGTATAAAAATGCGGTGTGCCGCCCGGATATTCACAAGGAAAGGCCGAACAAAATGTTCGTCACTGGCCGCTTCCGCTACTAAATCTCCACTCCGTTTCGATAAGTGCTGAAGCACCTGTGACTGAACATTTTATTCGGCCTCTCCTATCCAATTACTGTTTACTCAATACAATATGTATTTTTATGCAAATGATAGATGACCCGATCATTTTTATTTCCGCACCGATGCGTATGGGCTTTCCGCTTACGGATTTATAGTTCTTCGAGTCGTTCTCTGATAACCAGTTCCAGTTCTTTCAGGGCTGCGTTTTCATCGTTACCGTCCCAGGACAGCGTTATCATATCCCCTGATTTGACGCAAGCTGACAGAACACTCAGTACGCTTTTGGCATTGGCCTCTGTTCCGTCTGCTGTCGTTATTGTAATATGCGATTGAAATTTTGTTGCGGCTTTACACAGAATACCTGCAGGTCTTAGATGAAGTCCCGACGGGTTTTGAAGCTGCAGTTCTACACTTACC
>OGRO01004012.1_pt1 | contig 10058 bp, 7 predicted proteins | sample 1553451 | NCBI WGS metagenome assembly OGRO01 (sample SAMEA2580021, study PRJEB22360) | human gut metagenome
GCTGGACATTTGCACCGATGATAGATGTGGCTCGCGATCCCCGTTGGGGGCGTATGGCCGAAGGATGTGGCGAAGATACTTATTTGACTTCAGTGATGGGTGTTGCTATGGTTGAAGGTTTCCAGGGAGATTCGCTGAACAGTCCGACTTCCATAGCCGCATGTCCTAAACATTTTGTAGGTTATGGTGCTGCCGAGGGCGGGCGTGATTATAATTCCACTTTCATTCCGGAGCGTCGTTTGAGGGATGTATACCTTCCTCCTTTTGAAGCTGTGGCCAAGGCAGGGGCAGCCACTTTCATGACTTCGTTTAATGACAATGACGGAGCACCGTCTACCGGAAACACTTTTATTTTGAAAGATGTGCTTCGTGGTGAATGGGGATTTGATGGAATAGTAGTGTCAGACTGGGCTTCGGTAGCCGAAATGATGGCACATGGCTTTGCTGCCGATTCTAAAGAGGCAGCAATGAAGGCGGTGAATGCTGGTGTGGATATGGAGATGGTCAGCTATACGTTTGTCAAGGAATTGCCGGAATTGATAAAAGAAGGTAAGGTCAAGAAGTCTGCTATAGACGATGCCGTGCGGAATATTCTGCGTATCAAATTCCGGTTGGGACTGTTTGATAATCCTTATGTGGATGAGAAACGGATAGAGGAACTTTATGCTCCTTCTCATCTGGAGGCTGCCAAGCAAGCTGCTGTGGAATCGGCCATCTTGTTGAAGAACGAAAAGGAGACATTGCCTTTGCAATCTTCGGTAAAGACGGTTGCTGTGGTAGGTCCGATGGCAAATGCACCTTATGACCAATTGGGTACCTGGATATTTGATGGTGACAAGACAAAAACCGTGACACCGTTGAAGGCTATCAAGGAACTGGTGGGGGGCAAAGTGCAGGTGATATACGAGCCGGGTCTGACTTATAGCCGTGACAAGAATAGGGCAGTTGTTGCCAAAGCCGCCGCCGTAGTAAGCGCCGTAAATATCGGCGTAGTCGGTTGTCAGGATGGTTTTGAAGGTGGGCAGCAGCGCCCCCACGATGATCACAGCGCTGGGCACGCCGAACAGCAGCATATGTTTGAGGGTACTCCCCAGCGTTTTGCGGCGCACCGCCCCCACCAGCACCGCCAGCACATACACAGCATAAAACGCCAAGATCCAGAACATGTACCAGCGCCGGGTCAGGATCAGGGCAAACGTTGCAGCAAAAATCGCCAACAGCCGCGGCCAGGGCAGCGTTTCAAACCGGTAATCCGCGCACAGCAGGGCGATCACTGCGGCAAAAGTCAGGCCAAAGGCATCCGGCATGCCGTGGGTGGCAGGCCACAAAAACATGGGCCACAGCACCATAACCGCCATACACAGCGGGTAATACAGCGCCGTATGGCAAGCGGGCAACTGCTGGGCCAGGTATTTTGCGCCCATCAGCAGCGCAAACCACATGGGCACAAAGCAGGTGATGGCATAGCACACCATAAACGCATTGATGCTGCGCCCGGTAAAGAGATACGGCACACTGATAAAGAGATTCATGAACATCTTATAGTCCGCCGTCAACAGGCTTTCCAGCAGCACATGAATGCCGTAAAATCCGCTTTGACCAAAGCTGCCGAACAGCAGTGTCTGCTTGGCAAAATAGTTGATCGCGTCATCACTGTACACCGTTTGGCGGTAGCACACCAGTGCAGCGATGACCGCAACGCCCACAGCGGAGCCAGCCAGCCAACTGCGCAGGAACGTTTTATCCTGTGCTACCCTCTGACCGGGGAACACCGTCTGCCAGGTAAAGTGCAGCAGCAGGCACAGCCCGCCCATGCAGACAGCCCACATCAGCACCACCAGCAGCATGCCGCCATAGGCTGTGATCACACCGCCCACCAGAATGGCACACAGCAGCAGCACGCCATACGCCAGCCAGCGTGGACCGGCCGGGAGTGCGCGAAGGTTCGGGAACTGAATTTTTCCCATCGGGGGCCTCCTTTCGCCCTTTATTTGTTTATACAATTTGTTTATATAAAATCATTTTATACAAAGTATTTATTTTGTTCGTGTTGTCCTGCTCTTGTACAACCCTTATGCGGCTTATTTCACAGGGGGGAACAGTTACACTCCACGCAGTCACACAACACTGCGGGCATCCGGCACTTCCACACTTTGCAGGTCAAATACAAAAGCAGCCCGCGAAACCAAGGCTCCGCGGGCTGCCGGGTTATGTATTTACTTTCTTGCGGCCGCCGGCTGATTCAAACGTTCCAGCTCGGCATTCAGGTCCTGGCTCACACTGCGGTGGGTATCACCTGCGCGGCGCAGGCGGTGGGTGTTTGCATTATTGGCCTGCACCTGCGGCTGGCTGCGCACAGGGCGCACCCGTTTGGCAGCTGGCTGAGTAGACTTATTATGGCACACCTTTGCCTGGGCAGCGGGATAATTTTCCTTTGCGGTGTTCTCGCCAAAGTGGCGCAGCTCCGCACCAAAGGCTTCAAAATCTGCACCGGTTGCATCCAGTGCCTGATAAATTGCCGTGGTGGCATCATCCAGGTCCGCAGTGGCGGCGCTCAGGCGTTCATCCACGCGGGTCACACGCTCACGCAGCATGGCAAGGCTTGCGGCCAAATCGCGGGCATGCTCTGTCATGCGGCCCTGCTGCTCTTCAGCCTGCTGTTTCAGGCGTTCTTCGGCCGCATCGGCTTTCAGGCGGGCTTCCATCAAAATCTGACGGGCCTCAATGCGGGCTTCCTCGGTCACATCAGCCTGAGGTGCCTTCGGTTCCGGGGCCGGCTCCGGCTTTTCCTGCGGGGTAGGCTGAGGTGCGGGGGCCGGTTCCTGCTTGGGGGCAGGCATACCGCCTTTGGGGATCATTGCCTCGTATTCAGCAATCTGCTTTTCGTACTCGTCGATCTGTTTTTGCAGATCGCGGCAACGGAACTGCCATTCCACCACAGCCTGCTGATTTTCTTTATTGCGGCTCAGGTTTGCCGTGGCGCGCTCTTCTACCGATTTGGCACGGGCGACCACCTCGGCAGCCGATTTTTCCGCAGCTTCGGCGCGCTGGTTAGCGGCCGAAAGATCGCTTTGCAGCTTTTCCACACAGGCACGTGCAGCGGACTGTTCAGAGCGCATTTTATCCAGCTGGGCCTGCAGCTGGGCAATCTGCTCTTCCTGCTCTGCGCTGTGCTGCCGGTTTTCGTTGTCCAGTGCATTGAGGTAAGCCAGCACATCATTTTTATCAAAGCCCCGGAACGTGGTTCGGAACCCTTTTTCCTGCAGGGCTGATAAGGTTTGGCTGCTGGGCATAGCTTTCCTCCTAAACTGGTCAGCGGGCCGTTTTGTTTTTTATGCGAGCATGCCTGCCCGCAGCCGCAAAGGATAGAGAACGCGCAGCGATCAGGAACGCTTGTTCAGGATGCTGAGCAGATCGTTGAAGTAATCACCGTCATCTTCGTTGCTGTCATCTTCCTTGGCAGCGGGGGCGGTGGAAACCGGGGTGTCAACATTGGGGTTGAACACATTGCTGAATACCGGGTTGGGGATGACCGGATCAGCGGCCGGGGCCGGAGCCGGGGCGGGAGCCGGAGCGGGTGCAGCGGCCGGGCGCGGTGCAGCCGGGGCAGCAGCAGGTGCAGCGCCTGCGGCAGCGCGCTGGGCGTTCACAACAGCCTGGATGGGCTCGTCCACGCCAGGCGTGCTTTCAAAGCCGGTAGCCACAACGGTAATGCTCATCTCATCCTGCAGGCGCTCGTCAAACGCAGTACCCCAAATGATGTTCGCATCGGGATGTGCGCTCTGGGTGATCATGGAAGCAGCAGTCTCAACATCGTCCAGGCCGATATCCGGGCTGGAGGTAATGTTGATGATAACGCCGCGTGCACCGGCAATGCTGGTTTCCAGCAGCGGGCTGGAGATTGCAGCCTTGGCAGCGTTTTCTGCCTTGCCTGCACCCTTGGCAACGCCAACGCCCATGTGGGCAAAGCCGGCATCCTTCATGATGGAACGGACGTCAGCAAAGTCGAGGTTGATGAAAGCGGGAACATTGATCAGGCTGGAGATGCTCTCAACGCCCTGGCGCAGCACGTTATCGGCTGCTTCAAAAGCGTTCATCAGGGTGATCTTTTCCTGGCTGATGAGCTTCAGCCGCTCGTTCGGGATCACGATCAGGCTGTCTACATGCATCATCAGGTTGGCAATACCCTGTTCGGCCATGCTCATCTTGCGCTTGCCCTCAAAGGCAAAGGGCTTGGTGACAATACCGACGGTCAGGATGCCCAGGTCATGGGCCGTTTCGGCCACAACCGGTGCAGCGCCGGTGCCGGTGCCGCCGCCCATGCCAGCGGTGATGAAAACCATCTGGGCACCTTTCAGTGCATTGGCGATCTCATCCTTGCTTTCCTCCGCTGCACGCTGGCCGACCTCCGGGTCAGCACCAGCGCCGCGGCCCTTGGTCAGCTTTGCGCCAAGCTGAACCTTCTGGGTAGCCTTGGAGTTGACCAGTGCCTGCTGGTCGGTATTCATTGCTACAAATTCAACGCCATTCAGGCCAGCTTCAACCATGCGGTTCACAGCATTGCCGCCGCCGCCGCCAACACCGATAACCTTAATGTTGGTTACATTCTGCATCTCTTCATCGAGAACGAACGCCATAAGTGTATCCCCCTAAAGAATATAAAATTGCAAATGCAACAGGGCCGGATTTCCGCCAGCGGACACACTGACCCTCATAAAGGAAGCGCCGCCCCACACCCCAAACTTTGCTTACGCGCGTTGCGGTGCAGCCAGCTCTTCCTAAGATATCGCATATAACTGTTTATAAGGATAACAAATTTTGCGAATAATTTCAATACCCACACGCTAAAAAGCCAAAAAATAGATGTTCACATTTGTGGGTATCACAAAAAGCCCCGCAGGTTTTGCGGAGCTTTGGTGAATTATGACAATATTTTTACAGTTTTTTCGTCTGTCTGCCAGCTTCTGTCCCGGTGCGGCCTGCCCGGCAGTCGGCCCCCAGGCGGCGCAGATCCCCCGCCAGGTCGGCATAGCCGCGCCGGATATGTCCGGCATCCAGCACCCGCACGCAGCTCCCGTCCCCCACACCAAGGCCCGCCAGCACCAGTGCTGCCCCGCCCCGCAGGTCTGGTGCAGTCACAGTGGCACCATGCAGTTTTGCGCTGCCGCCAAGGTACAGCAGCCGTCCCTCGCTGCGGGCATCAGCCCCCAGGGCGGCAAAGCCCTGCGCACAGGCAAAGCGGTTTTGGAACAGGCCGTCATAAATGCGGGATGCTCCCTCCGCCCCCAGCAGCACCGCTGCAGCCAGCGGGGCAGTATCTGTGGCAAGGCCAGGGTAAGCAGCCGCTACAAGTTCCTGACCGCCGCGCAGCTTTGTATCCTGATCCCGCGTGATGCTAAACTCATTTTCCCCGCGGGCAACCTCGCAGCCGCTGCCCTGCAAAAAGTCCAGAAACGCCGCCAGCCACACCGGACTGCACTGCGTTACCGTCACCCGACCGCCTGCAATGGCGGCGGCTGCCGCATAAGTCGCTGCGGCAATGCGGTCCGGCAGCACGGTATGCACACAGCCGTCCAACAGCTCGCCGCCGGTACCTCGGATGCAGACCACCGGCGTACCCGCCCCCGTGATCTTTGCCCCGCAGGCGTTCAAAAAAGCGGCGGTATCCGCAATTTCCGGCTCGCACGCCGCACCGCGCAGGGTGGTAACGCCCGCCGCACAGCAAGCCGCTAGCATCAGGGTCAGGGTTGCTCCCACGCTGGGCAGGCGCAGAGCAAAATCCGTACCACGCAAAACGCCGTGGCGGCGCAGCACCACGCACTCTGCCGCCGCGCACACCTGTGCCCCCATGGCCGTCAGCCCGGCCAGGTGGATATCAATGGGCCGCGGCCCCAGTCTGCACCCGCCGGGCAGCGGCAGCTCTGCCCAGCCCGCGCGGGTCAACAGCGGTGCCAGGTAAAACACCGACCCCCGCATAGCCCCCGCTAACGCCGTGGGCACCCGCCCGCTGATCTGCCGGGCTGGCTGGGTAACAAGGTCCTGCCCGGCCCAGGCCGCCCCACTGCCCACAGCCCGCAGCAGATCCAAACTGGTCTGCACATCCCGCAGCAGGGGCACCCGGCGCAGGGTGCAGGGCTGCGCACACAGCAGCGTTGCCGCCAAAAGGGGCAGCACACTGTTTTTGGCCGCTGCCGGGCGGATGCTCCCCCGCAACGGGTTCCCGCCTGTTACTTCGATATATTCCATTGCCGCACCGCCCCTCTTTGTTCCCACACCAAAGCGCCCTTTTCTATCATATGCCGCACCCGCACAAAACAGCTCTGTTCCACGGGTTTTACAGCAAAATCGGCTGCAGTTGCACCCCGCGCAGAGCGGCTTCCAGCGTATCCGGCAGCTGGGTAAAATCCGCTTTCAGGCTGCAGGGCTTTTTGTAGCTGTCGTCCTGGCCAAAGGGAATGAAATAATAATTTTTGCGCTGCAGCAGCGCCGCCAGCGCTCCCACGCTGCCGGAAAGCCCATCGTTGGTGGATACCCCGATCACCACCGGCCTGCCGCCGCGCAGCATGCTTTTGGCCGCCAGCGTGACCGGCGTTGCGCTGATGCCCGCCGCCAGCAGCGCCATCGTTGTGCCGGTACAGGGGGCAATGACAAGTGCCTGTGCCATATGCTTGGGACCAAGAGGTTCCGCTTCCCGCAGATCCTCCAGCGGGCGGTGGCCGGTGGCTTCCTCCAGGCGCTGCTTCCAATCTGCCGCGCGGCCAAAGCGGGTATCCAGCGCCGACGCCGCATAGCTCAGCATCGGCAGTACTTCCCACCCGCAGGCGCGCAGGCGGATGATTTGCGGCAAAACCGTTTCAAATGTGCAAAAGCTGCCGCACAGGGCAAACACCACCGTGCGCGGCGGTTCCAGGCTGGAATTCATCAGCTCACTCCCCTTTCGCTGCGGGCCGTGGCGGCACGCTCCTGTAAAATCACTTCCACGGTATGCGCCACCAGCGCACCGGCGGTTTCGGGCGCACAGCGGGCGGGCAGGCTCAAGGCATGTTCCGCACGCAGGCCCAGTTCCCGCGCGGCGGCAAAATCCGTTCCGCCGGGGCGGCTGGCAAGGTCCAGGATCAGCGCCCCCCTGGGCAGGCAGCGCAGCTGGGCCGCCCCCAGCACCGGGGCCGGTATGGTGTTGATGACCGCATCAAAGTGCGGCAGAAGCTGTTCCAACGCGGTCAGCGGTGCGGCATGCAGCCCCGCGCAGCGCGCTGCGGCCCGCTGTTCCGGCGCGCGGGCGGCAATGGTCACCTGCCCGCCCAATGCCTGCAGCCGCCGGGCCACCGCCCGCCCAATGCGCCCATACCCCAACACTAGGAACTCACTTTCCCATATCGTGCGCTGGCGCAGCTGCATCAGCAGGGCCAGGCACCCTTCCGCAGTGGGTACTGCGTTCAGGCAGGCCAGCTCCGGCCGCAAAAAGTAATCCACCAACTCCACCCCGGCGGCCTGCGCCGCTTTGCGCACCGGTTCACTGATGCGCCCGCCAAGGGCCAGCGTACCGGGGCGGGCGGCGCGCAGGATGCGGGCAAGGTCCGCCGCCTCGGCATCCATCGGCATAGGCAGCAGGATGTAATCCGCCTGCCCGGCCCCCTCTGCCCCCAGCACGGTATAGCCGCTGTTCTGCAGCGCCCGCGCCGCCGCCAGTTGGCGGGCATCCCGCCCAACCACACAAAAAGTCAAATTACATGCTGCCGCCATAGTGCTTCCCCCCGGTGTTGTATCTGGCCGTTTGTTCCATGTTATGCCGGGGTGGGCGGCATGGTTCCGTCAGAACATCAAAAACGCCTGCCGCAAAAAAGTTCCCCCGCCTGCATCACAAAGAATACAGACAGGGGAATTTTTCTATTTATTGGTTATGCTCCGTTTTAATAGCTGCGCAGGGCATCGCACTGACCGCGCAGGATACGCAGCGGCTCCACGGGGGTTTTGCCCACGCGCACTTCCACCACGGTAGCTTTGTCGGTGGTGCCAAGGGCATCGCCCTGGGCCACGATTGCACCTTTTTCTACCGTCAGCCTGCGCAGGCCATAGTAAATAGTCTTTACGCCCGCGCCGTGCTCGATCACCAGCGTATTGCCCACATTGGGCAATTTTTCCGCCAGCAGTACCTTGCCGCCCGCCGGGGCAATCAGGTCGCACCTGCCGGAAAGCACCACATTGATGCTGGTGCGGCCGGTACCGGTGTTGTTCTTGCGCTCGGTCTGGGTACGGTTGACATATTCGGTCAGGCCATACGGCAGGGTGACCTCCACCTTATCGCTGAACGGCGAAGCAAACCCAGTGTCCGCCCAGTAGATGGTATCCGATGCCGTATCCAGCAGGTCCAGCACTTCCTGCGGGGTATCATCCGCGCCGACATACGGTGTGACCAGCCTGGACTTGGAAGTATAATCCCGAAAAGATGCGGCGCTCTTGCTCACGTTCAGGGTAAGCTCCTGCACCTCACCGTCCACGGTGACCTTGATGGTATAGCTGCCAGGCTCGGTTTCCAGCGGGACCGCCAGGTAAGCCACCCAGCCATCGCCGGTCGCGCTGGCACGGAAGCCGGTATCCGGCAGTTCTGCCGTCAGGCTTGGCTTGGTATCCGTCTGCTGGCCCGTTACCTTTACGGCCACAACGCCACCCGGCGTAACAGCCTGGGTATTCAGCCGCACGGTAGCCTTAATCGTTACATCAAATGTGAACTCATAGGTCTGGTGGCCCGAAACTGTCGGTTCGCTCTGGTAACCCTCGCCACTGCTGACCACCAGCTTGGTGGTGTAGCTGCCGGGCGTGGTAAAGCGGTAGGCGGCAAATTCCTGGGCACTGCCGCTGAACACTTTCTGCTTGTTCTCGTCCTTAACGGTCACTTCGGTGCTGCAGTCCGCTGGGGTCACCCGCAGCGTCATGGTGCCGCCGCCAAAATCAGATTCCAGCGCTGTGGGAGTGCTGGAAAGTGTCTCGGCATAGGTACGCTTAAGGTGGTTGCCTGCCACCGGCACCTGCCAATGGTACGCCACGGGGTCCAGCTGCTGGCCCGCCACTGTTACCGTAACGGCAGGAATCATATCCGGCGTGGCTTTTTTGTACAGCCAGTATATGCCGCCTGCGGCGATCATACCCGCCAGCAGCACCACCAGCAGCAGCCAGCCGATCAGCAGCCGCACGGCGCGGCCCACTTTGCCGCCAGCCGATTCCGGCGTATCTGCCTCTTTCTCCGCCTGTTCCGCTTCGGCATCCTCGATCTGTTCAATCGAAACCTGGACCGTTCGGGTGATCTCCGCCTTGCGCCGCTCTGCTGCAGCGCGCTGTTCCGGGGTCAGTTCCGGTTCGTCATCCTCCGGCTCCGTGGCCTGGGGCAGCTGCGCGGCTTTGGGTTCCTGCACCGCCTTTTCCGGCATTTCCGGCGCGGCGGCTGCTTCAGCCGGTTCGGCCACAGCGGCAGGTTCCGGCGTTTGCGGTTTTTCCGGCGCTTCCGGGGGTTCCGGCTGGGGCTCAGCATATTGCTGCGGTTTTGCTTCCGGCTTGGGGGTAGCCTTTTTGCGGCGGCGTTTGCCGCCTGCCTGCCCGCTGCGCGGCGCTTTGGTCTTGGCTGCCACCTGTTCCGGGGCGGCAGCTTCGGTCTGCTCGGCTTGTTCCGCCCGCGTTTTTGGTTCTTGCGGGGATTTTGTATTTTGAGGTTCGCTTTTTTGTTTTTGCGTGCCCGTTTTGCGGTGCGCAGTATTGCTATTGCTGGCATGGGGTTTGGCCATCCTGCTTCGCCCCGTGCCTGGAGCGGTTTTGCCCTGCGTGCGCTGCCCGCCCTTGGCTTTGGGCTTTGGCTGCTGCGCCGGCTCCATCGCAGTCTGTGTTACCTTCTCTTCGTCCATCGCTTTCTCCACCAACATTTGCGATTTATCGTTGCTCTAACTCTATTTTGTTACATTGTTTCGCGGTACAAAAGGCCGCTGCTGCCCGTCAGGGCGGCAGCAGGGTCAACGGACTTGCTGCCAATGCGCAGCTCCCAGATCAGGGTATGCTCCTCACTGGTGGTG
>OGRO01004015.1_pt1 | contig 10047 bp, 10 predicted proteins | sample 1553451 | NCBI WGS metagenome assembly OGRO01 (sample SAMEA2580021, study PRJEB22360) | human gut metagenome
AAACAATCAGGTGGTCGATGTCATCGAGGCGGAAGGCTGCGAAGCGGTTGTGCCTGGATTGGTTGACTTCTTCCTGTTCGGTATTGCTGGCTCCATCTTCCAGCAGGAAGGTGTAGGCAAGTCGAAGAAGGGTGCGATGGGTGCAAAGGCAGGCTTGGCTGCCATTGCGAAGCTGCGCAAACCCATGAACGATGCCTTGGCGAAATCTACGCGCTTCGAGCCGCCCACGGATATCTTTGAGCTGGCAAGCTATGCAGAAGAGATCTTGTCTCTGTGCAATTCGATGGGTGAAGGCTGGCTTCTTACTGCTGAAATGTGCGAGCTCATTCGCAACGGTGCTCCGAATATCGTGTGTGCCCAGCCCTTCGCATGCTTGCCCAACCACGTTGTTGGCAAGGCGGTTATTAAGGAGCTGCGTCGTCGCTATAAGGGCACTAATATCGTTGCGGTCGATTATGACCCTGGTGCTTCCGAGGTTAACCAACTCAATCGTATCAAGCTGATGATTTCGGTTGCTAAGGCGAACCTCGCTGAAGAGCTCAAGGCCGAGCAGCAGCACTCGGAAGAGGGAAGTACAACCGAGTTCCATACCGAAAGCGAAGTGGAAACTACGCGCGCATAGTGCTCATGTTTCGCTTATGACGCTCTTTGGCCGACCCTTCAATCTGAGGGTTCTTTAAAGCGGCAAAAAGGTTTTGTTTCCTTTTTGCCGCTTTCTTTTTTCGGAATCGCTTTAGTACGGTGTAGAATCCATACGCTATGGATATGATATTTGAATTGATCTCTAACTTTTTTGGAATCGAGCCTCTAGGTTTAGCAATTGTCTGTGGGCTTGTTTTTTTGGCTGGCTATGTCGATGCTATCGCTGGGGGAGGTGGGCTAATTTCCTTGCCCGCTTATCTTATTGCCGGTGTTCCGACTCATGCTGCCATAGCCACAAATAAGCTCAGTTCCTGTATGGGGACTACCGTGGCAACGTTTCACTATGCCAAATCGGGTTTCATTAATGCGCGCCTTGCGTTGCCAAGCATCGTCTTTGCTTTCTTGGGGTCGTTTTGCGGCTCCAACGTATTGCTGCTCGTTGATGACGGATTTTTGCGCCTATTTCTTTTGGTGGTGCTTCCGGTAACGGCGATTTATGTAATGAAGTCCAAAAGTTTTGACGCAGCGGGTCTTCAATCGTTTTCACTTCGTAAGACCACTTTGCTCTGTATGGGAATTGCCTTCGCGGTTGGTGTTTATGACGGCTTCTACGGTCCGGGAACGGGAACGTTTTTGATGCTAATGCTTACCGGATTGGCCCATTTGCGTTTGGACTCTGCGGCAGGCGTTACGAAATCGATCAATCTCACTACCAATTTAGCGGCGTTGATCGTGTTTTTGATCCATGGCCAAGTAGTTATCCTTCTCGGCCTTTTGGCTGGCTTGTTTAATATGATCGGCAACTATCTGGGGTCTCATAGTTTTACCAAGAACGGGGGTGCTATCGCGCGCCCCATTACAATAGCGGTATTGTTGATTTTCTTCGCGAAAGTTGTTTGGGATTTCATGGCATAGAGCCAATTGGCGGCTTGAAGAAAACAGGTGCTTTGATCAAGCTGCCTTCTGCGCGCTATTTCACGAGTGATCGATGGTGTAGTAGCTGTTCTCTTACGGAAATCGGCGTCTCAAGGCTTTTCATTCTGCATCTTTTAACGCTTTAGATTCTGTGACTTGAAGTCTGCTTCCGAACCGGGACTAGTTGGCGTATTGATTGATTTACGATGGCGTATTCTCTATGTGAACGTGTTCATTCTTAATTGGGAAAGCGCTATAGTGGGGTCGTAGTAATTGTGAACACGTTCAAATTTGCTGTTATTAAAGAAACGGCAATAAAGCGGGGTTAGCCCGTGCATGGAGAGGCGGTATTGCCATGAGTAAGATTCCAAGTGTTGAAACTATGGGAACTTGTCCGAAATGCGGAATCCTATTGGATCTTACCGTCGAAGTTGCCCCTGAAGAAGTTATATACCATGGCGTTTGTCCTGAACATGGGGCATTTACCCGTTCGGAGCCTCGAGCTGATTTGTCGGAACTTGGTGTTAAGGTTTCATCTACGGTTGGCATACGCGGTCAGCAAGCTTCTGTTGCGTAAGTTTTTGGTTGCAGCCTTAAATCAAACTCGGAACCAATTAGGGGCTGCACTGAAGTCAGGAACGTTTAGGGTTGCAGTTCATAGGCTTCGACCCAGTATAGACCTCGCTGGTTTTAGCGGGGTCTATTTGTGTTTTGGGAGACTTGGGCAACCTAACTCATCTCGAGACAATAAGGCACTGTCGTTTTGGGCTTCGGTAAGCGTTTTGCGGTTGCTTGCTGTGCTTTAGCTTATGAGACCTTTGCGATAGCGCATTTTGATTGCTCGATGTCGCCGTAACGAATGGCGGCAGTGGGGCAGAGCCTTAGGCAGCCGAAACACATAAAACACGTTTCTTTTATCCAGACGGGGTGCTCATCTTTCATCTTAATTGCTTCGGCGGGGCAAATTTGGCTGCATTTGCCGCAGCCAATGCAGTTTTTGCATACTGAGAAATTGTCAGTATAAAGAACCTCGTCAAGATCGACACGGGTATAGAGGCCTGCGGCGCTCTTGGTCTTTCCATCGTTCATGACGCCCTCCTTGCCCTGATTCTTGTTGTCCATTGTATTGCTCGATTAATCGAGAAAATAATGCAATCTGAAACAGCATGTATGAGTCAAATTCATACATGAATTATCAATTGCATCCATCGTTTTTTTGAGACGTGGTTTCTACTGTTGGCCTTCAAGATTGCGGCTCGGCATTACGGACTGTGCGTAGTGTTGCTGCTTATGTAACTAGCAGGTTATTATGCAGCCGAAACGTGATGATTTAAGGTCGATGGGCTGCTTCGCAATTCAGCCGCTTCGCTATTTGGCTAAGTTCGGTATAATTTCATGGTTATACAAATACAAGGATGAAGAAAGGGTGCATCGTGGCCAACAGCTACAAGCAAACCATGAATCTGCCGCGCACCGACTTCGCGATGCGTGCGAACTTGCCTGAAAACGAACCTAAGCGCCTTGAGTATTGGAATGACATCGACATTTACGCAAAGGTGCTTGAAAAGAACAAGGATAATGCACCCTTCGTCCTGCACGATGGTCCTCCGTATGCAAATGGCCCTATTCATATCGGTCATGCCTTCAATAAGATCCTTAAAGACTTCATCGTTAAGTACAAGTCTATGCGCGGCTTCTACGCACCCTATGTTCCTGGCTGGGATTGTCATGGCCTGCCTATTGAAAACAAGGTTGAAGAGCAGCTCGGCGAAGAGAAAATGGCTAAGATTGATACGGCTACGTTCCGTAAGATCTGTCGCGAATACGCCACTAAGCAGCTTGACGGCCAGCGCGAGGGCTTCAAGCGTCTTGGCGTGCGTGGAGAGTGGGATAATCCTTACCTCACCTACTTGCCTGAATATGAAGCAGGTAACATTGAGATTTTCAAGAAACTCTACCTTGACGGTAGTGTGTATCGTGGCCGCAAGCCCATTCATTGGTGCAGCCATTGTCACACAGCACTTGCTGAAGCTGAAATTGAATACAGCAACGAAGTAAGCCCCGCTATCTTCGTCCGCTTTGAAATGACGACTACTCCTGCTGGTCTTGAGTCTTACGAAGGCAAGATGGATGTAGCCATTTGGACCACTACGCCATGGACGCTTCCTGCAGACCAATGTGTCATTCTTCACCCAGCGGCAGAATACGTAGCTGTTGTTGTCGATGGTCGCGCCACCATTGTCGCACGTGATTTGGTTGAGAAATGTTGCGAGCGTTTTGGCTGGAACAACGAACTTGCTTGTTGCGCTGACGGTAGCGAATGGTCTATGACCGGCGCAGATCTTGCTGGCAATGAGTACAAGCAACCTATTTTTGCCGACCAGGGCGAAATCGGTAAATTTATCTATGCCGACTACGTAACGCTCGAAGATGGTACGGGCATTGTACATGGCGCTCCTGGCCATGGTGTCGACGACTACAACGCTGGCATGAAATTCGATATCCCCGTTGTTATGCCTGTTGATGATGACGGCAAATTCTATGTTGGTGAGGGTATCGGTTATGGTGGCCCTTGGGGTGGAATGGATGTCAATGAGGCCAACCCCGAGATCATTAAGTGGCTCGATGAAAAGGGTCTCCTTATCCTTCACGAGGATATCGATCATAGCTACCCCCACTGTTGGCGCTGCCACGAGCCCGTTATTTTCCGTGCAACCACCCAGTGGTTTGTTTCCATGGATAAGACTGGTATTCGCGAAAAGGCATCTAATGCCATCAAGGAAGACGTTACCTGGTATCCTTCCTGGGCTTCTAATCGCATTGGCGCTATGGTCGCCGATCGTCCTGATTGGTGTATCAGCCGCCAGCGCTATTGGGGCGTTCCGATTCCAGTATTTACCTGCGATTCCTGCGGTGAAACCGTAGCAACCGAAGCAACATTCGATGCGGTTATCGATCTCTTCAAGACCGAAGGTGCTGATGCGTGGTATCGCAAGACGCCCGCTGAATTCTTGCCGGCAGATACCTGCTGTCCTAACTGCGGTGCCGGTGTTGATCACCTGGAATCCGATAAAGACGTTTTGGACGTTTGGTGGGAGTCTGGTGTAAGCCATACTTCCGTCTGCGAAGCCCGTGAGAATCTCCATCGTCCCGCCGATGTGTATCTGGAAGGCTCCGATCAGCATCGCGGCTGGTTCCAGTCTTCTTTGCTTACAAGCATTGCGGCATACGGTATTCCGCCCTACAAGAACGTTATTAGCTGCGGTTTCACGCTCGATAAAGATGGTAAAAAGATGTCCAAGTCTCTGGGCAATACCATCGACCCCAGTGACGTGAACAAGACCTTGGGCGCTGAAGTGCTTCGCTTGTGGACTAGCTCGGTTGATTATGGCCAAGATGTGTCCATTGGCGATGAGATCCTTCAGCGAACTTCTGAGACCTATCGCAAATTCCGCAATACCTTCCGCTTCCTGCTTGGTAATTTGGACAATTTCGACGATCAGACCGACTGCGTTGCCTGGGATGAGCTTGAGCCCATCGATCAGTATATGATGGTAAAAACTGCCGCCATGCTCGATGATGTCACGAAGGCGTTCGACGATTATCGCTTCCATCACGTTTATCGTGTGGCGTACGATTTTGTTACCGATCTTTCCAACGTTTACATGGATGTTGCGAAGGACCGCCTGTATTCTGAGGCTCCGGAAAGTCCCCGTCGTCGTGCGGTTCAGACTGTCCTTATGAACATCCTTGAGGTTATGGTTCGTGTGCTTGCCCCTGTTCTTACCTTTACCACTGAAGAAGTTTGGCAGCATTATCCCGAAGCAGCTCGTGGTCGCGAGGGTCGTGAATCCTCTGTTCAGCTGTGCGATTGGCCTACTCGAGAAAGCTTCGTTCCCGCTCTTCCTGCTGAAACGGAACAGCTCGAGGCCCAGTGGGCAACCATCATGGAAGTTCGCGATGTGGTTACCAAGGCGCTCGAAGAAGCGCGCGGTGCTAAGGTCATCAAGAAGAGCCAGGAGGCTAGCGTAGAGGTTACCGTTCCTGCTGGCGCTCTAGCTGTATTGAGCACTTTCGATGCAGCTGTATTTGAAGAGCTCTTCATCGTTGCGGGTGTTCGCTTTATTGAAGGCTCTGAGCTCGGTTGCGAAGTTGTTGCTGCGCAGGGTGAGAAGTGTCCTCGTTGTTGGAACTTCCGTGAGCTGGGTGGCAACGCAAACCATCCTCATGTATGCAAGCGCTGTGGCGACGCGCTTGATGCTATTGGTTTCGAAGGCGAAGAGTAAGGCTTTTGCCTGGGATGACCAACGCTTCTAAAAAAGATACAGGTGCCGCCAAAAACGGTGACACCTGCTTTGCGCGCAACCTTGCCTTATGGGCGGGTTGCGCGTTTTTGTGGTGTGTTGTAGATCGACTTACAAAAGCCTATTTTGATAGCAACTTTCATGTTGGACAAATTGCGGTTCCCGATATCCTCGGCTTAGTTCAGCTCAATTTGGTTCACAACAAGGGCGTTGCTTGGGGCGCTTTTGCGGGGAATATTCCCATAATTGCAATTGCAACTTCCTTGATGTGTATCGGTATCGCTGCTTTTTCCTTTTACTGGGCGCGTCGCTCCTCAATGCCTGAGATGATTGGACTCGGGTTGCTGTTTGCAGGCGGAATTGGTAACTTATACGATCGCATTGCACAGGGGTATGTTGTCGATTTCATTACACCGCTCTTTATTGATTTCCCAACTTTTAATATTGCCGACATTGGTGTTACTTGCGGAATTGCTTTGTTGGCTATTTGCTGGATAGTTCAGATTGTTCGTGAGGGAAAGAGTCCTCATGAAACCTCTTCAACTAAGGAGGAATAACGTATGGCGCGAAGCCTTTCAACTACGGTTACCGAAGCATATAACGATATGCGCCTTGATTCCTTTTTGTACGAATCGGGGTTGTATGAATCGCGTAGTAAAGCGGTAAAGCAGATTGAAGCAGGCAAGGTTTTTGTGGGTGGGCAGACTCCAACGAAAAAGACATTGGTGCATACGGGCGATTTCATTGTTTACGAGGAATTCGAAAGTAACGACCGAGTGTTTCTTGAACCTCAGGATATTCCACTCGATGTGTTTTTCGAAGATGACGATATGGCCGTCATCAACAAACAAGCTGGTTTAATCTGCCATCCTTCTCCAGGCCATCCTGACGGGACGCTGTCCAATGCGCTCATCTATAAATATGGTCGCGATCATTTGGCGCATATCCAGGGCGACGATCGTCCAGGCATTGTTCACCGCTTAGACGGCGACACTTCAGGACTTATGCTTGTTGCCAAAAACGACGAAATTGGATTTGAACTGCAGGACGAGATCCGCTCTCGCAATGTTAATAGACGTTATCTGTGTCTGGTGCATGGAAATATTGCCAGTGATACAGGTCTTATCGATGCGCCTATTTTCCGTAGCGATAAAGTTCGTACCCGTATGCAGGTCTCCGATAAACCCCAGGCACGTTCTTCGGTGACCACGTTCAAGGTGCTGGAACGCTTTGAGTCTTCCAATAAAGACAATGGCTTTTCACTGATTGAATGTAAATTGTACTCTGGGCGCACACATCAGATCCGTGTGCATATGGAATACATTAAGCATTGGTGCGTTGGTGATCCTATGTATGGCACTCCCGGTAAAGCGGACAACCTTGGTTTAACGCGTCAATTTCTTCATTCCTATTTTGTAGAGTTCGAGCATCCTCGTACGGGTGAGGTTACGGAATTCTTGGCTCCCGTGCCGAAAGACTTGCAGGATACCCTTCGCAAGCTCCAGAACCGTCGCATTGGCCTTACGGATGCAGGCAGAGAAGTGCTCTTTAAGTACTGCAGTGAGGGTCGAGGCATTCAACTTCCTGAAGGCAAGACTGCCGAAGAGGTTGATTCGTTTACGTTTCTGTAAAAGGAGTTCATAGCTGCGTTCGCTGCGGGTAGATTGCGCATGTGCTGGCTAAACAGCTATAGAGGTCGCCGTTGAGCGGCCTCTATTTGTCGATAGGCTAATACTATTGCGTGGAGTTGGGAGTGCTCTCGGTATCTTTGTCCGCTATTAAAAGCGGTGCGATTATTCTTGTAAAGAATACAAGCCAGACAAGCGAAAGACAAAATCCACCCAACACATCGCTTGCAAAATGAACTCCCAGGTAAATGCGACTAATTCCAATCATGGCGATAATCACGCAGAGGGCAACTATGATGAGTGTGCGGCGCACCCTGTCTTTTTCATAGCGCCAAACGAACCAAATAAGCAAGCCGAAAAATGCCATAGCAATCATTGAATGACCAGATGGAAAGCTGAAACCGCTGGCTTCAGCAAGGCGAAAGCCTTCGGGTCGGGGGCGTTGCACGATTGCCTTCATTACTTGGTTTAGGGCAAGAGCCAGTATTAGGTTTATGCCCGTGCATAATCCAACTTTTCTTCCCGGTGCAAAGGCGGTTACTAGGACCCAGAGCACCACGATGGTGACAGGCGTTGCCAAATTGGAAAAGCTTTCCATGATGGGCGTAAGCCAGGGTTGGCGAAGGTTTTCTACGATGAGCCAGTACGCTGCTTCATCGAGTTTCATTGCTTCGCTTTCAAGTACCTTGTCCAAGATGCCCAGATACACGGTGGTGCAAACAACGGCGACGACAAGCAGTTTGTTGTCGAGAAGCAGACGCTTGAATTGATTTGCGGCAGCCACGAGGCGTTCGTTGCTCATGTAATTAAACCCTCTCTGTGGCGGAATAAAACGCATCATATTGTAAAACCGAGGTCGTGCTCGATACGTGTTATTTGATAGTTGTAGGGAAGAAGTAAGATGCAAATAGCAATCTTTTAAAGAATTCTTTACCAGTTATTTCAAACTTATATAAGACTTGAACTGGTATTTTATTGGGTTTATTAAGCCTTATTTGATTTCATTAGGAGGCTTAATATGGAATCTAGGGATATTCTTTCGCGGCTCAATACTTCCGTTTGTTTGAGGGAACGGTTGGCTGCAATTTTAGGGGCGGTTGGAGTTGCCGTTACGGATCAAGAGATCTTTGATATAGAAAATCAAAGGAATGAATCGCTTAGATCCCATGGGTTGCTGGAGCTTGATTCACGCGCCCTCGAGATGCTCTTGACCTTCATTGGGCAAGCGCCTGTTTTTCCTTACTATTATGCAGCTGAAACAGTCTGTGAACTTATCGAGCTGTACTATGCTCTTCGCTCATCGTGTTCTCTCGAGGTCGTTGATCCGGAGCTGATTGAAAAAATTGCCGCATCTTTCGAATCAAGCGAGGGTGCAGTTGATCTCATTGACCTAGATGCTCTGATTATTTCCTCTTGCGATCCTTGGGATGCTTTCGAGGAAGCAGCTGATAGATGCGGTTTAAGCAGCCAGGATTCGTTGATTTGGGAATATGACGAGTTTTCACCTGGTCGGGATGGGGAAGAATGGGGTGCAGATTATGACAAGTAATGATCTGCAGAATCTGAGCCCACATAGCCCCGGCGCGTTGAGGGAGCCGGTTGCTCAACCTTTACTGTACAAGATCGATCAGGCGGCCCTCGAAGGATTTGGCAGGTTGTTTAGCGGGCTTGTTATGCTGCGCACTCATGGAGCATCGTCGTCGATTTCTGAACTTGAGGCGGTTCAGCTTGCTAATTCCCTCTGCTACGTCCTTGGGTCGTCCGATCTGCCGCCGGCTTCCTTGAATAATGCATTAGCCAATGAGCCGTTTACCTTCTATGTAAGTCAAGTGAAACACTTGGAGGAGCGAGTGGAAGCGCTTCTGGTGATACGGAAGCGAGTCTGCGAGCTAATGCCGCCTCTTCGCAATGTTTCTTTGCGCGATACGTTGGGAAGCATAGGCAAGATAAGGGCTTTATACGATATACGTTTCCGGGCTCATGAGGTTCCCTGCGACATCCAGTATCAGCTTAGTTGTCCTGTGTATGATAGCTTGATGGGGATCGATTATTTGGAGGCCTGGATAAGCGAATTATTGAAAGAAGTTGCAGTTTACATCGGGCAGTTGTATTTCAGTGCTAGAGCGGTTTTGCTCAGACTATCGAGGGCTTCATGTCAATCTTTCGACCTTCTTAAATCTCGCGAAGATCTATTGGAGCGCGTCGTGGAGCGATGCAGGGATGCTCGCTGAACGTTCAACCGATTGGAGCTTCGCTTGATTCGGGAATACGGTTAGCTTTAACCATCGCAGAGATTGAGGCAGCGTCCTGGGTGGATAGAGCGCGGGATGCTGCCTGTTTTCACCTGAATTCGTTTAGTGGCAGCCACAAGAGGTATTGCCGCAGCCTTTGCAGCTCGAACATGCAGGGGCAAGTTCGATATCTTTGTTCTGTATTTTAAGGTACACGAATATGCCGAAAGCGATTATGGCGACAGCGGCAAATCCGATAGGACTTAATTGGCCAATGCCGCCAGTTGCAAGCAATCCGAAAGCGTACACGACAAACGAAACGATCCA
>OGRO01004017.1_pt1 | contig 10045 bp, 9 predicted proteins | sample 1553451 | NCBI WGS metagenome assembly OGRO01 (sample SAMEA2580021, study PRJEB22360) | human gut metagenome
CGCGATCGGGGTCGGCCTGTGCGGGGGCCGGCGGCGTGAGCACCAGGTTCGGGGAGGTGGCGGTGGCATCGGGCAGCGGCGGCACGTCGGCCACGGCGCCGTACTTCTCGCGCAGCTCGTCGATGGGGCCGAAATCCAACGCGCGCAGAGGGCAGGCCTCCACGCACACCGGCGCGCCGCCCTCGGCCACCCGACGGGTGCAGCCGTCGCACTTCACCGAGCGGCCGGCGTCGCGATCCACCTTCGGCGCGCGATAGGGGCACGACAGCGCGCAGTAGCCGCAGCCGATGCAGCGGGCCGCGTCCACCGACACGAGCCCTCGCTCGTCCTTGTGCATGGCACCGGTGGGGCACACGCGCACGCAGGCGGGATTGCCGCAGTGGTTGCAAGCTACCGACACGTAATAGCAGAAGGTGTCCTGCGTCACCGTGCCGTCGGGCTGGCGCCGCCAGGATCCGCCGCCGTACTCGTACACCTGGCGAAAGGCGATGGACGAGGGCAGATCGTGCAGATCCTTGCAGGCCAGCACGCAGGTCTTGCACCCGGTGCACCGACGCCCGTTGAAGTAGAACCCGTACTGCACGCTTCCCCCTCCCCCCTCCTATTGCCCGTCATTCAGCCTGTCGTAAAACGCTTCGGAGTATTCTACCCTACTCCATCGGGCCCGCGAAAGCCAGCGGGCTCCGGCTATGCAGCCGGAGCCCCGTCCCCGATCCGCTCGTTCCGTCAGGGAGGGCGGACCTTACATGATCTCCAGCTCGTTCATAATCTCGCCGGCGCTGTCGCCCACCGGCTTGGCGCCCGCGGGAGCCGTGATCACCAGGTTCGGCTTAGTCTCGTCGGCTGCCGGCAGGGGCGCGATCTCCGCATCGTCGCCATACGCGGCCCGCAGCTCCTCGATGTCGCCGAAGTCCAGGGCGCGCAGCGGGCAAGCCTCAACGCAGATGGGCTGCTTGCCGGCGGCCACGCGGTCGGCGCACATGTTGCACTTCACCGACTTCATGGCCTCCATGTCCACCTTGGGGGCGCCGTAGGGGCAGCTCTTCGCGCAAGTGCCGCACCCAATGCACTTCTCGGGATCGCTTCTCACCTCGCCGGTGTCCGGATCCTTCTCGATGGCGCCTTGGGGGCAGTTCGCCATGCACAGGGGCATGTCGCAGTGGTTGCAGGCCACCGACACGTGGTAGGTGAAGGTGTCCTGGATCCAGCAGCCCGCACCGTCCTGGCTCCACGTGCCGCCGCCGTACTCGTAAACATTGCGGAAGTTGAGGTCGTTGGGCAGGTTGTTCTTATCCTTGCAGGCCAGCACGCAGGTCTTGCAGCCAGTGCAACGCGTTCCGTCGAAGTGGAAACCGTACTGAGTCATGGTTCATTCCCCTCTCTTTAAGCCTTGGCGATCTGGCCGATGATGGTGTGCTGGCCCGTGGCCTTGGCCACCGGAGTGCAGTGGCGGCTCGTCAGCGTGTTGATGCAGCCGCCCTTGTCCACGCGGTCGCCATCCATGTCGGCATCGTGCCACATGCCCTGCGGAATGGCACCGACGCCGGGCATGATACGGTCGGTCACCTTCGCCTCGATGAGGATTTCGCCATGGTCGTTGAACACGCGGACCATGTCGCCGGTCTCAATATTGCGCTCGGCCGCATCCAGCGGATTGATCCAGACGTTGTGGCGATGGGCATCCTGGATGATCTGGTTGTTGGCGTAGCTGGAATGGGTGTGGGCCTTGGTATGGTAGCCGGTGAACTGCAACGGGTACTCCTCGGTGTTGGAGTCGGGGCCGTCGAAGCCGGGCACGTAAATCGGGATGGGGCAGATGACGTCGCCCTCCTGCAGCTCCCACGTAGCGGCGTACTCGGCCAGCTCGGGGGAGTAGATCTGAATCTTGCCCGTGGCCGTCTCCAGCGGGTTTGCCGCCGGATCCTCGATGAAGGGATCGGTGGCGTTGTCCACCTCGATGTCCTTCTTGTAAATGCCAGCTGCCAGGCCCTCTTCCCAGGTGGGAGCGTCGGGATTCTCGGCGCGGAACTCCTCGTACAGCTCGCGGCACCAGTCCTCGCGGGTCTTGCCGCCATCGGTGTAGGCGTCCTTCACACCCAGGCGGTCGGCCAGATCGGCGCACACCTCGTACACCTCACGGCGCTCGAACTTGGCGGAGGCGGTGGGCTGGCCGAACCAGATGCCCTGGGTGTCGTTGTTCTCGCCCTGGGTGGAAAGCGTCCAGGTCTCCTGCGGGGTGAGGTCGGGCAGGATGATGTCGGCATACTTGGCGGAGTCGGTCATGACCACGTCGTAGCAGACGATGAACTCGCAGAGACTGTCGTCGCGCAGGATATCAGTGGTGAAGTTGATGTCGCCGTTCTGGTTGGCCGGCATGTTGTTGCCGTAGTTGATCATCATCTTGATAGGGGCGGGCAGCGCGTCGGCGCCCTGGATGCCGGCGTTCAGAGCCGTGAGCTTCGTGCCGTCCTTGATGGCCTCGGGCCACAGGTAGTTCGGGAACTTCGCCGTAATGGGGTTGTCGCCCGTGGGCAGCGAGTTCAGACTGAAGCCGCCGTTGCCCTCGCGCAGGCCGGAGTTCGTGGAGGGCAGGCCCACCTGGCCCACGAGCTGAGGCAAAAGCGCGATGGCGCGGGTCGCGGTCTCGCCGTTGGTGCGGCGCTGCGGGCCCCAGCCCTGGCAGATGAAGCAGGGCTTGGCCTCGCCGATCTCATGGGCAAGGTCGATGATGCGCTGCTCGGGAATCTGGGTGATGGCGGCAGCCCACGCCGGAGTCTTCTCCACCATGTCGTAGCCGGTGCCCATGACGTAGGCGTAGTAGGAGCTGTTGGCCGGGGCGCCTTGCGGCAGGGTCTCCTCGTCGTAGCCAACGCAATAGGTGTGCAGGAAGTCGAGGTCGACCATATCGCTCTTGATGAGCTCGTGGGCGATGCCGGCCACGAGCGCCGCGTCGGTGCCGGGGCGAATGGGAATCCACTCCACGTCGCGGTTCGTGGCGATCTCGCTGCGGCGCGGGTCGATGGAGATGACGCGCACGTTCTTCTGCTCCATGGCCACCAACAGGTCGTAGCCGTGGCCGTCGCCGGCCATGCGAGTGTCGCAGGGGGCGTTGCCGAACATCACCACGAGCTCGCCGTCGGCCAGCGTCTTGAAGGAGCGCTTACCCCAGCCGCCGCCGTAGGTGTACAGCTGGGCGCCGAAGGTCAGCGCGCCGTTGGAGTAGTTGCCGTAGCGGGTGACCACGCCGCCGCACAGGTTGAACAGACGGAACCAGGGGTTGTTCATCATCACGTTCTGCTCGACGCCGGAGCACTCCTGGATGAACACGGACTCGTTGCCGTAGGCCTCGGTAATGCGCTTGAACTCGGAGGCGATGGTGTCGAGCGCCTCGTCCCAGCTGATTTGCTCGTACTTGCCCTCGCCGCGCTTGGACCCCTCCACGCGCTTCATGGGGTAGTTCAGACGATCCTCGCCGTTGATCCAGCGACGGATGGAACGGCCGCGCAGGCAGGCGCGGGCCTGGAAGCCGCCAAAGGAGGCGTCGCCGGTGTTGTCGGATTCCACGGAAACGATCTCATCGTCGGCCACATGGCACTGCAGCACGCAGGCGCCGCCGCAATTCACATGGCAGTGCGTCCATACGATCTTCTCGTCGGCGGGCGCAGTCTCGCCGGTGGCGGCCAAGTCGGCACCCTCGGCGTCGCCTTGGCCCTGGGGCGCGCAGCCGAACAGGGACGTGCTGCCCATGGCGGCGGCACCCAGGCCGGCCAGTGCGGATCCCTTCACGAACGTGCGGCGGGACAGAGCCGCCTTCTCGGAGTTCGTCATGGTCCCTCCCTTTCAGTCAGGATCTCTCTTCCCTCGAGCCGGCCCCGCTCCTTTCGGGCAACCGGCCCGCCGGCGGCTCCTCTGCGCCCCCGGCAGGCCGCATCATAGGCCGCGCCGCGTGAATAGCGTGTCACATACTGCGTGTGATTTCTGCGTTTCCCCAGTTCAGATGAAGGTCACTCTATCACCCTTTTCCCGCTTAGCCAAGACGGGAACGCCCTACGCACGGTATACTGAGCACCACGGAACGGAACTGTCGACACGACGAGAGGGAGAGGATGGGCGCCGTGAACCTGCGCACGGTCTTGGGGCTTCTGCGGCCGAACGTGGCCTCGCTGGGCTACGGGCTCTTCCTCGCCATCAACGCGGCCAGCGTGTGGGGCGGCGTGTTCCCGTTTTTGCCGCTGGCCTTCCAGACCACCGATGTGATGCTGTGGTTCTTCGGCGCCGAGTCGCTGGCCTTCACGGCCACCTTCCTCGCGAGCGCCGCGGGCACCTACTTCTTCCCCGCCGAGACGCGCCATTTCATGGTGAAGGCCGTCAGCGTGCCCTATATGGGCGGCTGGTGCCTGCTCATCGGGGCCATGTACCTGCCCGGGGCCGCCGTGGCGCTGGCCGGCGTCGGCGGGGCGCTGCTCGGCGTGGGGTCGGCCGGGTTCTACATGCTGTGGAACACGCCTGCGCCAGGGTGGGGCGGCGGCTGTCCGCCAGCCAGGACGCGCGGGAGGGCATGGGAAACCTCATCGCCGGCACGGCTTGGGCGGCGGTGCTGTACTTCGCGCTGTACCTCATTCCCGTGGCGGTGACGGCCTACCTCATCCCCTGTGTATTCCTGCCCCTGTTCGGGCTGGCCGTGGTGCTGAAGAGCCGCACCATCGATTTAGACCAGCCCATGTTCGAGGATGCCCCGCGCGAGCACCCGCGCACCTACCGCCACGTGCTGTCCACCATCTGGCGCGCGGCCCTGTCGCTGGGAACCCTCGGGTTCTGCACCGGCGTCATGCGCTCCTTGGCCATCGGCGACCCGTCGGTGGGCACCTTCGTGAACGCGCTGTCCATGGGGGCCATGCTCGCGGCCGCCGTGACCCTTCTGGCCGTGTGGGCCGGCAAGAGCCTGCGCATCAACGTGGCCACAAGCTATCGCGTCTTCTTCCCCGTGGTGACCACGGCCTTCCTGCTGCTGCCGCTTCTGGGGGCCGCCTACGCCGAGGCGCTGGCGGCGGGGCTCTACGCGCTGTGGAGCGTGGCCATCATGCTCATGATGATCCAATGCGCCCAGGTGTCGCGCGACGGCGGCATCAACCCGGTGTTCATCTACGGCGTGTTCGGCGGCATCATGTACGCCCTGCACGACGTGGGCTTTCTGGGCGGCTCGGTGCTGGAGGGAATCGCCGGCAGCATCGGGCGCGGCGGCAGCACGACGAGCCTGGTTCTCGTCACGATGGCGGCCCTGTACCTTTTGGGCATCATGTACTTCATCGGCCAAGGAGGGTTCCGCGGGGCGCTCGCCGACGCCTCCGTCAACGAGATCGAGCTTCTGGCCCTCGCGTGCAACGGGCAGGCACGCCTTGGCTCAGACGCTGGCGCCGACACATCCTGCCCCGCCGAGCCCGCGTCGTCGCCGAACGAGCGGGACGTCGGAAAGCCATCTCCCACACCCGCGCTAGAGCCTTCCCCGGTTCCCGCGCCGACGTCTTCCCCCGCGTCCGCCGCCCCTTCCCGCGATGGAACCGCGTTCCGCGACCGATTCTCCAAGCAGATGGCGGCCGTGCGCGAGTTCTACGGCCTTTCGGCCCGCGAGGCGGAAGTGGCCGAGCTCATCGCCCGCGGCAACACCGTGGCCCACATCGCCGAGCTTCTGTTCGTGTCCGAGAACACCGTGCGTACCCATTCCAAGCGCATCTACGTGAAGCTAGACGTCCACAAACGCCAAGAGCTCATCGACCTCGTAGAGCGCTTCGAGCCGGAAGGACGCTAGAGCTGGCCGTCCCTCAGCGCTCCAGCAGCTGCTCCATGGTGCAGCGGAGGGCGCGGGACAGGCGGTAGAGGGCTATGCCCTGGGCCTTGTTGATGTCCTTCTGTCGCTGCTCGTATAGCTGGATGGAGCGGACGCCCACCCCCGATGCCTTTGCTAGTTGCGATTGAGAAAGACCTGCCGCCTCGCGCAGAGTTCGCAAGTTGGTTGCCTTCGCGCGCTCGGTGCGCATCTCGTCGAAGATGGCGACAAACTTGCTTTCAGGTGCCTCGTGCAGCGGCCAGTACATGGAGCGAATCTCGTCATAGGTGGCGGTCGCGAAGATGGACCGGTAGGAGCAACCCGTGGTCATCTGGTACTGCGCGAGCGCCCACCCGGCCCAGAAGTCCGGCGTCCGGTCGTAGCGAAGTTCCGGTGCGGGCACCTCGTCGCACGGAAGCAGGGGTAGCATGATGCGCAACAGGTCATAGGACGACTTGCCCGCCACGTATACCGGATTTTGCTTTTCGAACTCCTCAGCCAAGCCCGACGCCATGAACGCCTGAGCCACCTGCTCACCCGTGCAGCCGGCCAGGTTCACCCCAATATCGAAAACGAACGCCAGCACTTCCTGCAGATCATGAGCGTAAGGCGAAGGAGGCAGCTCGACGATGGCATAACGATACTCCCCCACCTCTCAGCCCTCCCTCATCAGGTCGAGCATGTACACGCCGGCGGGATCAAAGGGCTCTTCGTGCAGAATGCGATCGAAATCGCGCCGGGCCCTCTCGTCCCGCCGCATGCGCCTCTCGTGCCACTGGGATGCCGGGGCCGTTTCGGCACCCGCGAACGTGAGGGCTCCGAAAGCGGCCTCGCTCACCGCGACCACCTGGCGGCCCAGGCCGCCGAGCTTCATAGCCCGCTCAAGCTGCGCGAGGCTGATGCGGTTTTCCAGGAAAGCCCGAGCGAACGAGAAGTAGGAGTCGTCGGCCCGGTAGCCGATGATCACATTCGCCTTGCCCAGCTCTGCCGGATAACGAGCCGCCACGTAGGACTTGGCGGCCTCCATGAGGTTCGTCGCCACGTCGAACTGCCGGTTGGCAAAGAGCACGGCCAGCCATTCGATAGTGCCGTAGGGCTCGGCATCCAAGTCGACGATGTTGAGGCCGTCGAGAGCGAGGTCGTAGGCGTTCGCGAACCCGTCCTTCGCCTTCGGGCACGCCCATTCACAGGCCAGCTCGAGCGACTCGGTGCAGTAGAAGCCCAGGCCGTAGTCGTTATAGGGGTTGCCCACCCCGAACAACGGCCTTGGCACCCGGATAGGCGACCCATGGTAAAGGCGCATGGACTCGCTCATAACAACTCCTTCTCTATCACCGAAGTGATAGAGAAGGATATCGAAGAAGAGGGTTATCGTCAACCTAGCGCACCTGGGCAGGCTTGCGGCCCGAGCGCGAGGGACGCCCTACTCCGCTACGCGCTTGCGGTCGGGGTTGAGGAGGGCGCCGGCCAGGGCGGCCACCGCCGACACGCCGCCGGCGACGCGCAGCCAAACGGCCGTGGCCTGGCAGGCCATGTCGGCGCTCTTGCACACGCCGATGGACAGCGGCGTGTCGAAGGTCATGAGCACGATGGCGACCGACAGCAGCACCAGCGCCACCGTCATGGGCCGCTTCGTCACGAGCGCCGCCACCGCCACCGCGGCCAGCACCAGCGCCAGCAGCACGGCGACCTTGGCCGTGTAGGCGCACCGCATGGGCACCATGTTCCCATTGGCTAGCTCGAGGGTTCCCGCGCAGACGGGTGCCCACAGAAGCACCGCCCCACACACCACGGCGGCGCACACCAGCGAGATGATCGGCACGATCAGTTTCACGTTCTTCATTCTGCTCCCTTTCAGACAACGACGGCGAGGCCCTTAGGCGCCGCCAATCCTTCCACGGTCGTGCGCAGCGCCAGCGTCTCCGCGTCAACGGCATGCACCTGACCACCAATGCTGTTTCCCACAAAGAGCGTCTCCCCGTCGGGCGAGAGCACCAGCGTGTCGATGCCCACGCCCAGTGAGAGCCGCCCCGTCTCCGTCCAATCGGCCGCGTCGAAGGCCACGAGCTCGCCGTCGTCCCGGGCGATAGCCCACGCCCGCCGCCCATCGGCGGCAAGCGCCACTCCGGCCACGGAGAGCCCCACGGGCACCTCGAGCACCCGCTTGCCCGTGGCGCGGTCGAGCACGTACAGCGCGCTCACCTGCTGCTCGCCCTCACCGCCCACGCCGGCCAAAATGAGCTGGCCGCCATCGGCCGACACAAGAATCTGCCGCGGACCCACCACGCCGTCGAAGGCATCGAGCTCCTCGCCCGTCGCAAGATCGATACGAGCCACGTCGTAGGTGCCGTAGTTGGCCGCGTACAGCACGTCCCCCTCAGGCGCCAGGGCCAACGCCACCGTGCGGCGCCCGGCCCCCGGCTCAATGGTGCAGCAAGGCGGCGGGTCGGTACGGCCGCTGAACCCCGAGGAGCTCAGATCCATCGTACTCACAAGCGATTGCAGCGCCGCATCGATTGCATGGACGCCGTTGACAAAATAGTCGCCAGCATAGATAAGCCCCCGGGCCTCGTCGCGACACAGCCCGAGAATCTGATGCCCCACGGGAATGGGAGCCGCAGCGGCCGGATTTGCCACCGGGACCGCCGTCACCTCGCCAGTACCGCTGCATCCCACGAAAACGATACCCTGCATAACTAGAACCGAAGCCGGATTGCGGCCGACGGGAATGCGCCCAACTACTTCTCCCGCCCTCGCGTCGACAACTGCAAGAGCGTTCGTCGCGTACTCCGCAACGCACAGCATCCCGGGAGCAATCTCCCCCGAAAATGGCTCGCCGGCATTGATCGGCTCCTTTTGGGGAGTCGGCGACGAACTCTCACGCGGCCCTCCCTCTTCGGCTACATCTCTTGGCGACTCCTCAGTCAGAGCGGCACACCCTGGTGTGCCCAGCAGCCCCATGGCCCCAATACCCGCTAACATCACAAAGCTCCTGCGCGTGATCACAGCGTCACCTCCTCCCGAAGCTTTCCGCCTTCCAAAAGGTATACCTTGTCGGCCTGGGCAGCATAGGAGCGGTCATGGGTCACCAGAACCACCGACCGCCCCTCGGTGGCACAGAAGCCGCGCAGCAACTCGAAGACGCGCTCCGACCATTCCGCATCCAGGTCATTCGTCGGCTCGTCCGCCAGCAGCACATCGTGATGGGAGAGAAGCGCACGGCCGAGCACCAGTCGGCGCTTCTGACCAGCGGATAGCGCCGAGGGAAGATGCTCGGCCCGCTCGCTGAGGCCCAGCTTCTCCAGCATCTCGAAAATGCGGTCTCGCACCACCTTCTCGCCAGAGGCCCGCAATGCCAGCTCCAAATTCTCATAGGCCGTCAGCGCCTGGAACAAATAGGGCGTTTGAAAAACGAAGCCGATGCCCCGCCGATGAATGTCGTCGATCTGAGCGGCCGTCGCCTGCGTCAAGTCGATCTTCCGATACCGTACACTGCCAGCTTCGGGGCGCAACAGACCGCCCATCACGTTGAGCAGCGTCGATTTCCCTTTGCCAGAGACGCCCGTAACCGCAATCATCGTCGAGGGCGGCACAACCATGCTCAGGCCATCGAGGGGGCGCACCGGGGGACGGGATGAGAATTCCTTTACGACGTCGGAAAGCTCTAACAACGGTTCCATCACAACCCTCCTTTGGCAAGCGTTTCCTGGGGATCCTGGCGCATCAGGGCGATCATGGGCTGAACGAGCGCCACCAAGCTGAGGAGCACCGCGAACAGGAGGGCCGCGCAGACAACCCACCCGTAAGCAGAGGGAGCCAACAGGGCTCCCGGCAAATCAAACGAGGTATGGAGCTGCCCGATAATGGCCGACGACGCCAAGCACGCGCAGGCCGTCGCTGCCGCAGCCGCGGCCATCGTGACAACCCCCACCTCGACCACGAAGCTCAAAGCAACCTTAAGGCGGCCAACTCCCATCGTCCTCAGCAGGCCGAGCTCGCCCATACGACTCGACACGAGCGACGAGAACCGCCCCGCCAACGCCAGAGCCGCCAAAAGCACAATGGCCGCCAGAAACGCAAGGGTCATTGATTCCAACACGACCAGTTGGGATGTTACGCTGGCAATAAGATCGGAGGTGCATACCGCTGCAGCGCCCGGCACCTGTTCGATAATGGCAGGTGCCCCAGGCCGGGGGTGCGCGCCCCCTTTTAAGGGGGAGC
>OGRO01004018.1_pt1 | contig 10043 bp, 8 predicted proteins | sample 1553451 | NCBI WGS metagenome assembly OGRO01 (sample SAMEA2580021, study PRJEB22360) | human gut metagenome
TCGGTCCGCGCCACTTCGTAATAACGGATATAATTCGAATGGTGTACGATTCCCATGCAATCGGTCTCGTAATAGCGTACCCGTATCTGAACGTCCCTCGTAATCATAATCGCATCGGTTATAAAAATAAAAAGCGCCTCTGCAACGAGGCGCTTTCGGTTTCACAATCGTTATTCGCCCCGGCTGTAATTCGGAGCCTCGCGGGTGATGCTCACGTCGTGCGGATGGCTTTCGAGCATTCCCGAGTTGGTGATCCGGATGAAGCGAGCCGTTTTCAGCGTCGCGATGTCTTTTGCGCCGCAATACCCCATGCCGGCGCGCAGACCGCCGATCATCTGGTAGACCACTTCGGCCAAAGTTCCCTTATACGGTACGCGGGCGGCGATCCCTTCCGGAACCAACTTTTTGATATCGTCCTCCATGTCCTGGAAATAACGGTCTTTCGATCCCTGCTGCATTGCCTCGAGCGAACCCATGCCGCGATAAGCCTTGCTCGAAAGGTGTTCGCCCCCCGGGGCCACCCCCCGCCCCCCGCCAGCAACGATCCGGCCATCACCGCATCGGCCCCGGCGGCCAACGCCTTGACGATATCGCCCGAATAACGCAGCCCGCCGTCGGCGATCACCGGAACGCCCGTACCGGCAACGGCCTTGGCGACATCGTAAATTGCCGAAAGCTGCGGAACCCCCACCCCGGCAATCACGCGCGTGGTACAGATCGACCCCGGGCCGATTCCGACCTTCACGCCGGAGGCTCCGGCGGCAACCAGCATCTTCGCAGCCTCGCCCGTAGCGATATTTCCCACCACGACATCCAGGTCGGGATACTCCTTTTTCACCCTTTTCAACATTTCGATCACATGGATCGAATGTCCGTGCGCCGTATCGATTACGATGGCGTCCACCTGCGCCTCGTACAGCGCGGCCACACGCTCCATCGTGTTGTAGGTAACCCCGACGCCGGCGGCTACGCGCAAACGCCCTTTGTCGTCCTTGGCCGCATTCGGGTTGGCCTGCACCTTCGTAATATCCTTGTAGGTCAGCAACCCGATCAGGCGGTTGTTGTCGTCCACGACCGGCAATTTCTCGATTTTGTTTTGCAACAGGATGTCCGAAGCGGTCTGTAGGTCGGGATTGTGCGTGGTGATCAGATTGTCCTTGGTCATCACCTCCTCGATCCGGCGCGACATGTCGCGCTGGAAGCGCAGGTCGCGGTTGGTAACAATCCCGATCAGGGTGTTGTCCGGCATCACGACCGGGATACCCCCGATCCGGTTCTCCTTCATCAGCACCAGCGCATCCCCCACGGTATTATCCTTGCCGATGGTGATCGGATCGTAGATCATGCCGTTTTCGGCGCGCTTCACCTTGCGCACCTGGGCTGCCTGTTCGGCAATAGTCATATTCTTGTGGATCACGCCGATACCGCCTGCCCGGGCGATCGCGATCGCCATATCGGCCTCGGTCACCGTGTCCATAGCCGCCGAAATGATCGGCGTATTGATCTGAACGTTGCGCGAAAAACGCGAAGCAATGCTGACTTCACGGGGAAGAACTTCCGAATAGCCCGGGATGAGCAACACATCGTCGAAAGTCAATCCTTCTGTCTGTACTCTGTCTGTTAGGAACGGCATGGTATGATCTGTTTAAATAAATAATTTCGGCTCGCTTATTCGGTATATAACGCAACGTCCGGCGGACTTATCGCCGACCGGTAATTTCGATACATCCAAGTAAATTTGTGCAAAATTAATAAATATCCGCTAAAATCCACACTACGCGACCCAACTTTTTACCGGAATTCGATGGCTACGGCAGCCGAAGCCGGCACCCCGTCAGTCCGGTCGAGACGCAACCGACGGTCGGCCGAAACGGCCAGGCGGGCCGCAAAACCGGCCTCCGAAAACTCTTTCGGCCGGCAAAACACCGGATACTCGTCCGCAGGAGGCAGCAGTTTGACCGGTTCCACGCCGGACAGCGCCCCGTCCCCTTCAAGCCGGGCGCAGATAAAATAAGGAGCGTCCAGATAATCCGCCGCACGGTAAACATCGCCCGAAAGAATCATCCGGCGGATCGCCGTCGAACTGACTTTGCTCTCGCCGACCTGCTGACACGGCATCCGTTCCAGCGCGAAACCGCATTCGACGCTCAATGCGGAAAGCGAATCGTAGTCGCCCTCCTTGTTATGCCCCAGGTGGTGATTATAGCCGACCAGCAACGCATCCATATGCAGTTTTCCGACCAGGTCGTTACAGACGAAATCACGCGGACTGCGTCGGCTGAACGCTTTGTCGAAAGGCACGACGACCGTAGCGCCGACCCCCACAGACTCCAGCAGACTCAGTTTTTCGGGCAGCGTACTGAGCAACATCACCGGTTCGCCGCCCACGATCGTACGCGGATGCGGATGGAACGTAACGACCACGCTTTCGCCGCCCCGTTCGGCCGCCAGCGCATTGATCCGCGCGAGGATCGTCCGGTGACCGCGGTGCACGCCGTCGTAAGAACCGATCGTCACCACCGGCCGACGGATCGCGTCCGTCCTTTCGAAACCGTAAAAAACACGCATCCGGATGATCGTTTTCAGTTTTGAGCGTCCGTACTTTCCTCGGCCTCCTTGACAAAATAGGCGACCTTTTCGAGTACGGTCGTGATATCGTAATTTTCGACAAAAATCCCGCGCGGGAAATTGAGCGGCATCGAAGTGAAATTCAGCACCCCCTTGATCCCGGCATTGATGATCGGCACGACCAGTTCCGACGCGATCGACGTCGGCGACGACAGGATCACGATCTTGATGTCGGACTTCTGCACCTGCTCTTCGAAACTCTCCATGCCGTAACACGGGATGCCGTCGATCTCGTGCCCCACTTTATCCCCGTCGACGTCGAACGACGCTACGATCCGCAGTTTCGACCGGCGGCCGTTGAAATATTTCGTCAGTGCCTGTCCGAGATTCCCCATCCCGAGCACCCCGATATTGACAACGTTCGGACTGTCGAGTATCCCGCTGATAAAATCGATCAGCACCTCGACGTCGTAACCCTTTTTCGTATCGCTCGAAAAGCCGATCAGCATCAGGTCGCGCCGCACCTGAACGGCCGTAATGCCATGAATACCGGCAAGTACGTGCGAAAAGATATGCGTGATGCCCTGATTATGGCAAGCAAGCAGCGTGCGGCGGTATTCGCTCAGACGCTCGATGGTTTTTTCGGGAATTTCACTCATGCGGCAGCGGATAAAGAATACGCAAAGATAGCATTTTTCGCCGCCAATGCCCAAACCGGAGTCCGGAATCCGTCCTGGGAAACCGGCAAAACCCGGAAAAACATTATCTTTGCAGAAAAATTCAATAAGCAAAGAAGGCTATGATCAAGGGAGTAATTTTCGACATGGACGGCGTTCTGGTGGACAACCGCGACGCACACATCGAGGCATTCGAAATCATTTGCAGGAAATACGGGGTTCCGTTCGACCGCGAAAAATTCATGCCTACGTTCGGCATGACCAACGACCTGATCCTCGAACGGCTGATGCCCGAGGTAATCAAGACGACGGACTGGAAAAAGATCGCCGTCGAAAAGGAAAACATCTACCGCGAAATCTTCGAGCGCACGATCGCTCCGGCCAAAGGACTGGTCGATTTCCTGAAAGCGCTGAAAAAAGAAGGGTATAAAACCGCCGTAGGATCGTCGGGCAACACGCCGAACGTCAACTTCGTGCTCGACCGTTGCGGAATCGCCGGATATTTCGACGCCATTGCCAACGGCGACATGATCACCCGCGGCAAGCCCGATCCGGAGGTCTACCTGCTGGCAGCTAAAAAACTGGAACTCGCTCCCGGCGAATGCATCGTGGTCGAAGACGCCCCGGTGGGCATCCGGGCCGCCCGCAGCGCCGGAGAATCGGTCGTCGCCATCGCTTCGACCTTCCGCCGCGAAGACCTGTCCGATTACGACATCCTGATCGACGACTTTACGCAGATCACGCCGGAAGACATCCGGAATTTGAAAAAATAGCGGCGCGTCGTCCCCGCTCCGGAATCGAAATGCGGGTAAGGTTATACGCAACGTATAACCTTCCCCGCATTTTTCGTATCTGCGGAACAGAATCTTATTTCACGGCAGGCAAAGTAAAAGTTTCCGAATGATCGGCATTCCTCGTCCGTTCCCAGCAGGTTGTCCCCATCTCTCCGCAACTCGATTTAAGCTGCACGGACAGGGTGCCTTTGAACTGCGGAGTCCGGCTTTTCACCGGCGTCGAAATAATAAAGTCCGTACCGGCCTGAAGTTTGGTCCTCCCCGTCAGGCTGCCTTCGTACATATTGACACAGGCCGTAGAGAACGGGGCGTAAGTCGTGCGCACGCCGCTCAGGATAAAAGACCACGAAGCCTTGCATTCCGAACCGTTATCCCCGTTATCGGCAATCGTTACGTCGTTTACCGTGTAGGTATGGCTGTTGGACACGGAAATTCCTCCGCTCAGCCCGACCGTAGCCCCGGCACTCTCACCTCCGAATTTATAGGAGACGTTCCCGCCCAGGTTCCAGGAGAATCCGGACGTATAGGACTGACTCGACTGCGTGGAAGTGGGCGAACTGCGGTGAATCTTCACATCGTTCGCATTGCTCACCGGCTCGAACGTAACGTCCACCTGCCGGCCGAACCATTCGCATACCTTGGCGATTCCGCTGACGCTTTTACTATAAACTCCCACGTACGTATTTTTAAACGGGCAGGAAATCTCCTCGTGGATATAATAGTAATTACGCTGTTCGTCTTCGCTGAATGCATACCACACGTCGAACTCCACCTGGTAGTTATTCGTATGCGATCCTTTTTTCGAACTCCGGTAGTCGCTCGACTCGATCTTCTGGGATTTGTAAATATAGAATTTGGTCGCATTCATCAGTTGGGTCAGTTCTTTCTGCTCGTCCCCGCTTTTGGTCCCGTTCGCGACCGACATTCCGGCTGTTCCGTTTACAGCAGCCAGCGCATCTTTAATTTCGGTCAGCGCCATATCGCATAACTCCCCCTGACTGAAATCGTCGGTAAAATCGCCGTCCGTATCGGTCGGTTCGAGCAGCATCGCAAGACTCGCCGCTCCGGGTAGCGGACCGGTCCATATCCACAAGGGCAGTTCCCCGCCGTTAGGCTCCTCTTCCGCATCTCCGACCGCATACGGATTATAATTCTCCACCATGCGGCAAACCCGTTCGAAATCCCTTTCGGAACCTCCTTCCATAACCAACAGCACCCCCGCTTCATGCATCTTTTTCAGGGCGTCCAGTCCCGCCGCGTTCCCTACGATGGAAGACGCTTCATCCACGTTGAAAAGCAGGCAGTCTCCCTGCGACGGAATCGAAACGCCGTCCCATTTCTGAGCGGAAGCGAAACGCGATACGAAATTGTCTTTCAGCGAACAACTATCCGTCGCCGCATCCGCATCGGAAAAGAAATAGAGCGTCGTGTTCATTTTGACCTCTTCCTGATCCGTTTCCGGCTGCGGATCGACGTCGTACAAATCCGGGTCCACCGCATTGTCCACCGTCGGATCGTCCGTCCCTTCCTTTTCGTCCGCACAGCCGACCGTTCCCACGAACAGAGCGGCCGCTATCGCACAATACAATATCCTTTTCATCTGTTTTTTTAATTTGAACATGAAACAACGATTATATCGGCAAAGATACTGCATATGACCCGAAATCCGACATCGGAAAACGTAAATTATGACCCGGCCGAAACGTCGTTCGGCCAGAAACCTCAGGAACCGGCTTCATCCGCACCGGATTGCCCGCCTTGCTGCTTATGCGACTGAAAACGGCTCGTAATGTATACCGTAAAAATCGGGAACAGCATCATGCCCGACGCGGCCAGCACGACGGAAAGCACCTCGCCGGTACCCGTCCTCGCGAAGATATTCGACCCGACGGTGGTGACGTTCATAAAAGCCCACCACAGAGCCTCGCCGTAGGAAGTGACGGCAGGATTGACCGGATGCTCCAGCATGAAAAATACGAGACTGGCGAAATAGGTCAGCGACAGGATAATCAGAATGTAGGAAACCAGCAGGCTGGTCAGTTTGCTGCGCGTGATCCACCCCACCGTAATAGCCAACCCGTATCCGCCGCGCACCAAGGGCATCAACCGGAAAATGTAGGAAATTTCCGAAGCCGGGTTCATCTGGAAATAGGGAACCAGATGCAGGTAGGGAATCGCGACCAGGAAGAAGAGGAAATTTCGCCAGACGAACCTCATCTTTTTCGGACTCAGGTACAGCCGGTAAAAAAAGTCGATCAAAAAAACGATACAGACCCAAAGCTGTATTTTCATGTACGACTTATAGTAAAGCTGCTGCGAATCGTGGAAAACTTCGAAAGACAGCGCAGCGATCACCAGCACGCTGCCCAACAACACCAGCACGTTCAGCAGATTGCGGATCGCTTTCTCGATGCGGGCGCGGACCGGAGGTTTCGAAAAGGCGGCCGGATCGCCCCCCGCCGTCCGAGACGGAACGGAAACAGAATTATTCATAACGATTGCGTAATTGGTTGAATACCCAATCCCACGCAAAAAAAATGCCTTACTGCCCCGCCCCCGAAGATCGCGCGGTTTTCGCCGGACACTCCGCAGTGGCGCGGCACGATCAATCGTGTCCGAACGCGTAACTGATCCGCACGAACATGTTCCGGGGCGACGTGATGTCGGAATTGAAATTGACGATCGACGGCTGGCGGTTGAACATATTGTTCACGCCGACCGACAGCGTAACCCGCTGCGGGAACGTAGCATTGACGACGGCGTCGCAAACCGCATATCCCTCGTGATGCGCCGTATAGGTTCCCGTCCAATATTTCATACTCGCCATCGAAGAGCCGGTCATGTCCAGCACCGGCATAAAGTCTTCGTAATCCTTGGCTCCCACGTAACGCACGGCGGCATTCAGTCCGATGTAGCATTTGCGGATCATAAAGCCGTAATCGGCCTGGAACGTCGCGGTATGCGGACTCGGGAAGATATACTGGGTGGAGCTCTCCGGAGCGTCGTCCGTCTGGTAGATATAGTTATAATTGGCCCGGACGAACAACCCGCGCGCCAACCGCACGTTAGCCATCACTTCCACGCCGGCGAACTGGCTGCGGTTGATATTCTCGTACTGTAAGATCGTCTCCATTCCTTCGGCATGTCCGCGCACGTCGATCTTATTGCGGAAAAAGCTTTTATAAGCGGTAGCCGAAAAATTGACGCCCTCGCGGTTGTATTCGGCGGCCAGCGAGACGTAGTGGTTCGTTTCGGGGCGCAGGCGGTCGTTTCCGCGGATCACGGTGGTTTGCCCCGGGATCGGCACCGTAAATTCCATATACATCTCCTTCAGCGACGGAGTCCGGTAGCCGCTGGCGTAATTCGCCCTGAGCGAACAGTGACCGACCGTATACTTGGCCGACAGTTTCGGCGTGACGCTCCATCCGAAACGGTTGTTGTAGTTGCCCCGCACGCCGGCTACGAAGCTGAGCGCATGCCCGTTGAGAATTTCGTCCTGGACGTACAGCGATCCGGAAGTCATGCTTTCCGGCGCGTCGAAACCGAGCGAATCGCGATTCAAGTCGAAACGCAGCCGCTCATTGACCATTTCGACGCCGGTCGTCAGCCGGTTGTATTCGCCGGCCTGAAGCGTCCACAACAGACGCGGGATGTTGTACGAATGCCGTTGCTTGGGAACCGTCGCCGACGAAAGGCTGTCCAGGTTGCGGTAATAGCCGTCGTGCATGAACGACAGGTAAATCTTATTGTTCCTGTTCGGCGAGTGCTCCATCTGAGCCTTCACGTTGTAGCCGCTGTACGACTCGTAGGTCCACGGTTTCGAATTGTTCGACATCGGGTTCTCGTCGAGGATGCTGCCGTTGAAATCGTAGCGGTTCTTGCTGAAATAACTTCCGGTCACCTGAAACCTGAACTTATCGGACAGTTCGTAATCGAAACGCTGGCTGACATTGATGTCGCGCCACCCGCTGACGCTCAGTCCCCGCTTATCGGGCGCAACGCTGACCGTCGTATCGCGCACCGTCCGTCCGACGACGAATACCGGCATGCCGGTCGCCGGATCCATCTGCGGACGCATACCGACGACGTTGCCTTCCGGCCCGAGCACCGGAATCATCTTCGGCGTCATCATGTTTAGCGAATCGTAATGGCGCACTTCGTTTTTGGTTCCCACCAACCGGTAGGCATCGGTCGACCGGTACGAAAAAGCGGTCAGCGACTTGAACTTCCCGAGGTTGAAACCGATCGAGAAATCGCCCTTCAGGTTCGGCAGATCGAGCTTGTCGCGGTAAAATCGGCTGTCGCGCGGCGTAGCGCTGCCGGCCAGGCTGTCGCCTCCGTTTCGCTGGAACGGCGTGCCGTAACGCAGCGAGGCGTTGATTTCGTATTTTTGTACCGGCATCCGGGTAATCAGGTTTACGACGGCGCCCATCGCGTTCGAACCGTACAGCACCGAAGAAGCGCCGCGGACGATCTCGATCCGGGCGATGTTGTCCATCGGAATCCGCGCATAGTCGATGTTGCCGTAAGTTTCGCCAGCGATACGCTCCCCATCGACCAGGAACAGCACATAGCGCGCGTCCAACCCCTGGAACGACAGCGACGAACCGTAACCGGCCTGGTGGAACTCGACGCCGGCAAGCTCCCCTTCGAGCGCCTGCTGCAAAGTCGCCACGCCGCGCCGCTGGATGTCTTTGGCCGTAATCACCCGGGTGATAATCGGGGTGTCTTTCAGCATCAGCGGCGTGCGCGTAGCCGTCACCACCACTTCATTCATATTGTAGGATAAACTGTCGGGGGGCAATGCGGAAACTTTTCCGGTTTCCGCCGCAAATCCGCGGGATACCGCTACGACAGACAGGACAAGGCATAAAATCCGTCTCTTCATCTGCTCTCTCAAAATTTAGGTTACCAAGCTCTCAATCTTTGCAAAGCTAAAACTATTTTATAGAAAAATGGTATGCCCGATGAAAGAAAAACAAAACCGTTTTGTAACTTTGCGCACCCGGACAAGGTCGAAACAAACGTCGGAATACGCAGAGCCCCTATCCGGCCAATATTTAACAAGGCGCTTAACGCCGAAAATTCTTTTATGCCGAACGTTCGATATTACATTTTCCTGCTGGGTATGCTGTTTCTCGCGCCGGCCTGCCGCGAAAAGACCGCGAGCGATTTCGAAATCTGGGGACTGGATGTCTCGCGGCACCAGCAAAATGTCAACTGGGAAAAAGTCATCGAAAGCGAAAAACCTTATTTCGTACTGATCAAGGCCACCGAAGGAACGCTGATCGTCGATCCGACCTACGAACAGCACCGCAAAGAACTCGAAAAGGCAGGTATCCCGTGGGGAGCCTATCATTTTTTCGGACACCGCACCTCCGGCAAGGAGCAGGCGCGGAATTTTATTAAAACGGCCAAACTACAAAAGGGGAACTTCCTTCCGGTGCTCGACATCGAACCGCACCGTTTCATGACCGATCCGAAAAAAATGGTCCGAGAGGCGAAAGCCTTTTGCAACGAAATCAAACGCTACTACGGAACCAATCCGATCATATACTGTTCGACGAATTTTTACGAAACATACCTGCACGGAGACTTCAAGGCAAAAAACTACCCGCTTTGGATCGCCGATTACCGCGGGTGTCCCGAGCTGGACTGGCAAATCTGGCAGCATACCGATTCGCATACGATTTCCGGCATACGGCGCAAGGTCGACCGGAACGTCTTCCGAGGCAGTGAACAAGAACTTCAAAAGTTGATTTTGCAATGAATATAGAAACGGATTTTCTGGTCGTCGGCAGCGGTATCGCCGGACTCAGCTTCGCGCTGAAAGCCGCCGAATACGGAAAGGTAATGATCGTCACCAAAGGCGAGCTCGGCGAATGCAACACGGATTACGCGCAGGGCGGCATCGCATCGGTAATGTACGATCCCGACACGTTCGAGAAACACATCCACGACACGCTGGTGTGCGGCGCGGGCATTTGCGACCGGACGGCGGTCG
>OGRO01004020.1_pt1 | contig 10040 bp, 7 predicted proteins | sample 1553451 | NCBI WGS metagenome assembly OGRO01 (sample SAMEA2580021, study PRJEB22360) | human gut metagenome
AAGCGGCAGCCGCAGTAGTTCTGGCGGTACATGCCGCCCTCGCGCGAGCGCCGGGTGGCCTCGTCGTAGAAGGGGCGGTAGTCTGCGAAGCAGGCCTTGATGCCCTCGCGGGCGCAGGCGCGCTCCAGCTCTTCGCGGATGATGCGGGTGTACTGGTAGGGGCTCACCGAAAGCGTGGTGCCAAGGGCAGCGAAGCCGTGCTCGCGGGCGTAGCGCGCGGCTTCTTCAAAGCGCAGGCGGTAGCAAGCCCGGCAGCGGGCCTCGCGAGCCCGACGCGCTGTCGTACGCCCTTCCGTAGGGGCGGGGCTTGCGCTGCCCTCATCGAGCACGGTTGACTTGCTTGATAAGGGGCGACCAAGGTCGCCCCCTACGGGATTTGCCCCAAAGAGGGCTTCCTCCTCAAGATCGCCTTCTTCGTTGGCGATGACGCCGAACTTGGCTTCGGCAGCGTCGCCTATGCGGCCGGCAGTGGCCTCCCAAGCCTCGGGGTCGTAGGCGCCTTCCACGACTTCCACGTCGGCGTCCGCGGCCCATTCGCGCAGGGTAGCCAGGCGGCGGGCGTATTCCTCGGCAGGGTGGATGTTCGAGTTCGCGTAGAACACGACGGGTTCCACCCCTTCCGAGCGCAAAATGCGGACCGGCTCCAAGGAGCACGGTCCGCAGCAAGCATGTAACAGGATGCGTTCCAAGGGTGGCAAGCTCGGCGGCCTACTTGCCGGCCAGGGGGCTCGGCACGGTGTAGATGCGGGCGGCGCAGGCCTGATCCAGGTCGTACAGGCCCTTCGGGTCGCCGCCGAACAGCTTCATGTTGGTGATCATGGTGTCGGCGTTGTCCTCTTCCTCCAGCTGCTCGTCGATGAACCAGCCGAGGAACTTCTGGGCGCGGTAGTCGTGGGCCTCAAGCGCCGCGGCGTAGATGTCGTTGATGAGCGAGGTCACGTACTGCTCGTGCTCCATGGCGGCCTCGAGCGGCTCCAGGAAGTTCGCGAAGGTCTTGTCGGGCATGTCGATGGCCAGAAGCTTCACGGCCTCGCCGTTCTCATGCAGGTAGTTGCGGAAGATCATCGCGTGATCGCGCTCTTCCTGAGCCTGGATCTCGAAGTAGTTAGCGTAGCCGGACAGGCCCTCCTCCTCGTAGTAGTCGGCGAAGGAGAGGTACAGGTAGGCGGAGTACAGCTCCTTGTTGATCTGGTCGTTGATGAGCTCGTAGACCTTGGCGTCCATGAAAATCCTTTCTCGTTGGTCGGCGCGATGCCGCCTGGCGCAACGGGGCGTTGGGCGTGGGGCCCGCACCCGCGCAGCCGGCGGGGAACGCCGACGCTTCTTGGTGAACCGCAAGACAGGATACCGCGAAAACCCTTAATCTTCGTGGCAAATCTATGCAAATAACCCGCTTTTAACGAAAGCGCCAGGCGGCGCGCACCGCCGCACCTTCATAATGGCTCCCGAGAATTGAAGGAAAGGGAATGCGCGCATGCTGCAGCTCAAGAATATCTGCAAGTCCTACACGACGGGCGACTTCACCCAGGTGGCCTTGAACGACGTCTCCATCTCGTTCCGCGACAACGAGTTCGTGGCGATTCTGGGCCCGTCGGGCTCGGGCAAGACGACGCTTTTGAACGTGATGGGCGGCCTGGATCACTACGACTCCGGCGACATGATCGTCGACGGCATCTCCACCCACCGCTACAAGGATCGCGACTGGGACACCTTCCGCAACAACCGCATCGGGTTCGTGTTCCAAAGCTACAATCTCATTCCGCACCAGACCATCCTGCAGAACGTGGAGCTGGCGCTGACGCTCTCGGGCGTGGGGAAGGCCGAGCGCACGCGCCGCGCCAAGGAGGCCCTGGCATCCGTGGGCCTGACCGAGCACTTGAACAAGAAGCCGAGCCAGCTCTCGGGCGGCCAGATGCAGCGGGTGGCCATTGCCCGCGCGCTCATCAACGACCCGGAGATCGTGCTGGCCGACGAGCCCACCGGCGCCCTGGATTCCCATACTTCCGTGCAGATCATGGACCTGCTCACGCAGATCGCCAAGGATCGCCTGGTCATCATGGTCACCCACAACCCGGAGCTGGCGGCCGAGTACGCCACGCGCACGGTGAACCTCGCCGACGGCGTCATCCGCTCGGATACCGATCCCTACTTCCCCACGGAAGAGGAGATGCACGCCTCGCGCAAGCCCATCCGCAAGACCTCGATGAGCTTTCTCACGGCGCTCGCGCTGTCGGCGAACAACCTTATGACCAAGAAGGGCCGCACCATCATGACGGCCTTCGCCGGCTCCATCGGCATCATCGGCATTGCGGCCATACTCGCGCTCGCCAACGGCGTGGACAACTACATCGAGCGCACCGAGGAGGAGACGCTGTCGGTGTACCCGCTGCAGATCATGTCCACGGGCTTCGACATGACGGCGCTCATGGGCATGGCCGCCGATGGGAGCACGGGCGACGGGGGAGATGCGACGGGCGAGGGCACCGGCGACGACCCGCTTGCGGAAATGGGCCTTCAAGGTGGCAAGAACGGGGACGAGAACGACCCGGCTGCCGACGGCAAGGTGCCCGAGACCCGCATGGTCACCGACATGTTCGCGAGCCTGGAGAACAACGACCTCGCCTCGCTCAAGCTGTTCCTCGACGAGAACGGCGGCGACATCAACAGCTACGTGAACTCCATCGAGTACTCCTACAACGTGGTGCCGCAGATCTTCGACGGCAACACCGAGAACGGGGTGCGCCAGATCAACCCGGACACAACCTTTTCCGCCTTCGGTATGGGGTCGGGCTCCTCGAACGCGCTCATGTCGTCCATGTACTCCACCGACGTGTTCAGCGAGATGATGGGAAATACCTCCATCGTGGAGGAGCAGTACGATGTGAAGGCGGGGCGCTGGCCTTCCGCCTACAACGAGTGCGTCGTCGTGCTGACGGCGAACGGCACGGTTCCCGATCTGGTGAGCTACGCGCTGGGCTTGCGCGACCATGCGGTGCTGGAGGATATGATCGACCAATTTATGAACGAGGAAGACGTGGAAAGCCCCGACGACGACCTTACCTTCACCTACGACGACATCATGGGCGTATCACTGAAGATGGTGTCCGCTGCCGACTTCTACACCTACGATGAGGAGAACAAGGTCTGGGTCGACAAAACCGGCGACGAGGAGTACATGAAGGGGCTCGTGGACGCCGGCGAGGAGCTGAAAATCGTCGGCATCGTGCAGCCGCGACCGGACGCGAAGGCCACGGCGCTTTCCATGGGCATCTACTACACGCCCGAGCTGACGCGCCATCTGATCGAGCAGGCCTCCGAGACCGCTATCGTGCAGGAGCAGCTGAATTACCCGACTATCGACGTGTTCAACGGCAAGGAGTTCACCGAGGAAGAGGAATCGGGCTCGGATTTCTCTATGGAGAACCTGTTCAGCATCGACGAGGAGGCGCTGCAGAACGCCTTCAAGTTCGATGAGTCGAAGCTGAACATGGACACGAGCGCGCTGGGCGAGGGGATGTCGGCTGACGATCTGCCGGCGATGCCCGGGCTCGATGCAAGTGCGTTGAACCTGGATGTGACCTCCGCCTTCAACAGCGACGCCATGGGCGAGATGATGGGCGCGGCGCTGGCCGGCTACACCCAGGCCCTCGGCGCCGCCTATGCCCAGGCCGCGGCGTCGGGCACGCCGCCGGACTTCCAGACGCTGGCGCAGTCGACGCTGGAGTCCTACGCCCAAAGCCCCGAGCTGCAGGCCATTATGGGGCAGTACGCGGCGCAGATCGTCGATGCCAACGCCTTGCAGAAGGAGATGGCAACGAAGATCTCCGCAGCCCTGGAATCTTCCATGAAAGCCTACATGGAGCAGGTCATGGCGACGATCACCGCCAAGACCCAGGCCTCGGTGCAGAAAGTGATGGGCGACATGGCGGCGAGCATTCCTCTGGCCATGTCCGTGGATACCGGCGCTTTCCAGAACGCCTTCCAAATGAAGATGACCGAGGACGAGCTGACCGAGCTCATCATGTCGCTCATGACCGACGGCGTGCGCTCCTTCGATGCGAACCTGAGCAAGTTGGGCTACGCCGAGCTCTCGAAGCCCTCGCAGATCGACATCTACCCGGACAACTTCGAGGACAAGCAGCAGGTCATCGCCATTCTGGACGACTACAACGACCGCATGGTGGCCTCGGGGCAGGACGACAAGAAAGTCTCCTACACGGATTTCGTGGGCACGCTCATGAAATCGGTCACGACGATCGTGGACATGATCAGCTACGTGCTCATCGCGTTCGTGGCCATATCGCTCGTGGTGTCGTCCATCATGATCGGCATCATCACCTACATCTCGGTGCTCGAGCGCAAGAAGGAGATCGGCATCCTGCGCGCCATCGGCGCGAGCAAGGGTGACATCTCGCGGGTGTTCAACGCCGAGACCATCATCGAGGGCCTGACGGCGGGCCTTATCGGCGTAGGGGTGGTGGCGCTCGTGTGCATCCCGGTCAACGCCATTGTGTACGGGCTTTTGGACGTGCCCGACATCGCCATGCTGCCGCCGGTGGCGGGAGCGATCCTCGTGGCCATCAGCGTGTTCCTGTCGTTTGTCGCCGGCCTGTTCCCCGCCATGGCCGCCGCCCGCAAAGACCCGGTTGAGGCGCTGCGCAGCGAATAGTTACGCGTCGTTGCCGATGAGGCCGTTGACGAGGGCGGACACCAGCGAGATGACGATGGAGGCCACAAAGGCGCTGCCGAAGCTGGCGATGTAGAAGCCGGCGCCGAACAGCCCGTTGGCGAGCCACGCGGCGATGTAGAGCAGAAGCGTGTTCACGACGAGGTAGAAGATGCCCAGGGTGAGCACGGTCACAGGCAGCGAGAGGATCTGCAGAATCGGCTTGATGGACATGTTGATGAGCGACAGAATGAGTGCGAAGAACGCGATGCCCACCCAGGATGCGCTGTTGCTCAAGATCTCGATGCCCGGCACGAGCCACACGGCGGCGGCGACGGAGATGGCGGTGACGATCCAACGAATGATGAAGTTCATAAGTGCCTCCTTTTCCTGTGGCCCCATTATGTCAAAATGAGGCCATGACGAGAAAACATGACAACAACCCGAAACGCACCAGTAACCGCCCCGCTAAACCCAAGACGAGCCGGGCCAACCCGCCGCGCCCTAAACGTTTCGGGGCCGATCCCGTAGGGGGCGACCTTGGTCGCCCCTTGTCCCAGACCACCAAGGCTGCGGGAAAGGGCTCGGCGTGCGCCCTCTGTCCCGCCTTCGGGCGCTGCGGCGGCTGCATGTCTCCTATGCGGATCAGCTGCTTGCGAAGGAGCAGCAGGTGGCCGCTCTTTTCGAAGGCATCGCCCCCGCTGGCGCCTTGCTGCCTATCCTGGGAATGGACGACCCTTTCCATTACCGCAACAAGGTGATCTCCCCTTACGCCCCAGCCAAGGGCGCAAAGCGCAAGGGAAAGGATGCCAAACTCGCCCGCGCCGACATCCTCACGGGCATGTACGAGACCGGCACCCACCGGCTCATTCCCACCGATACGTGCGCTATCGAAAACGAGACAGCCAAGAAGGTGACGCTCGCCATCCGCGACATCATGGCCCGCTGGAACATGGAGCCCTACAACGAAGACACCGGCGCCGGCTTCGTGCGCCACGCCGTGGTGCGCGTGGGCCATAAGAGCGGGGAAGTGCTCGTCACCGTGGTGACCAACGGCGAGGAGTTTCCCGCGTCGAAGGCTTTCTGCCGCGAGCTGGCGCGCCGCGTGCCCGAGGTGACCACCATCGTGCAGAACGTGAACACGCGCCAGACCAATGTCATCTTGGGCGACAAGGAGCGCGTGCTCTTCGGCCCCGGATTCATCTTGGACACGCTGTGCGGACTCACGTTCCGCATCTCGTCGCAGTCGTTCTACCAGGTGAACGCCACGCAGACCGAGGTGCTTTACGACGAGGCCATCCGCTTGGCGAATCTTACGGGCGTCGAGACGGTTATCGACGCCTATTGCGGCACAGGCACCATTGGGCTGGTGGCCGCGAGCCGTGGGGCGGCCCGCGTTATCGGCGTCGATTCCGTGGAGGCGGCCATCCGCGACGCCGCCAACAACGCCCGCCACAACGGTGTGGAAAACGCCGAGTTCGTGGCGCAGGACGCCACCGCTTTCATGAAGGAGCTTGCAGCATCGGAGGAGCGTCCGCAGCCCCTCGTCCTGCTCATGGATCCGCCGCGGGCCGGTTCCACGCCCGAGTTCCTCGCGGGCGCCGCGGCGCTTGCCCTCGAGCGCATCGTCTACATCTCGTGCAACCCCGCAACCCAGGCCCGCGACGTGCGCCAGCTGGTGAAGAGCGGCTACGAGGTGCGCGCCATCCGGCCGGTGGACATGTTCCCCCACACCGACCATGTGGAATCCATCGTCATGCTGGAACGGGAAGACAGGCGCGGAGGGGCACGGGGTGGTGCTCACCGAGCGAGGACTGTTTGAGCGACTGAGCATTACCCCGCGCCCCGGCCCCGGTGAGTTGCAAGAAGAAGGAAGGGAAAATGACTGACTTGATTGAAGGAACCCTCGAAAAGGCCCGTGCCGCCATCGCAACTCACGACCTGGCGGTGCCCGATGCCGCCGTCCTGCTCATGGTATCCGGCGGCTCCGATTCCACGGCGCTGGCGTATTTGGGCGCTGCCCTGCGCGAGGCGGGCGATGTGGGACCGGTGGCCATGCTGCACGTGAACCACCAGTTGCGCGGCGAGGACGCCGATGCCGACGAGCGCTTCGTGGCGGCTTTGGCCGAAGCGCTGGACATCCCGCTGTTCATCTGCTCCATCGACATCGCTGCCGAAGCCGAGCGCAGCCGCGAGAACGTGGAAGCCGTGGCCCGGCGCGAGCGCTACCTGGCCGCCAACGAGGCGCTGCGCTCGATGTGCCAGCACGAGGGACGCCCCCTCTCCGAGGCGCGCATCTTCACGGCCCATACCGCCGACGACCGCATCGAGAACTTCTACATGCGCTCCATCGTGGGCACTGGCCCCGGCGGTTTCCGCAGCATGCTCTACCGCAACGGACCCGTGGTGCGTCCCCTGCTCGACATCACCCGCGACGAGCTGCACGACTACCTCTCCGCTCGCGAGGCGGCGGGGGAGACCGTGGTGCGCGATGAGTCCGGCGCGCTCTGGCGCGAGGACGCCACCAACGCCCACACCGACCGCTTCCGCGCCTACGTGCGCCACAAGATCGTGCCGGTGGCCAAGGAATGGAACAGTGCGCTGCCCGAGGTGCTGACCCGCTCGATGAACCTCATCGCCGACGAGGACGACATGCTGCAGAACATGGCCGAGAAGCTGGCCGAGGAGTCCGCGGAATGGGTAGCCGAGGACGACACCTTCGGCATCGACCGCTCCGAGGGCTTCCGCCTTCTGCCCGCTTTTGGAAAAGCGGAGCGCCCGCTGCAGCGTCGCGCGGTGCTGCGTCTTTTGGAAGCGATGCTCGGCCCGGATGCGCGGGTGGAAGCCGCTAGCGTGGAAGCCGTGCTCGCTGGCTTCGCGAATGGCGCGCCCAACAGCGGGTATGTGGCCAATATCCAGTATGATCTGGCCGTGAGCGCGAACAAGCGGGGTGTCCTCGTGGAGCCCATGGCCTATTTCCGAGCAAGAAGGAAGAAGCATGACTGAGAGAACTGACGAACTTGCCAACGAAGTTGCCGCGAAGGTGGTCGCCGACGAGCTGAAGCAGGCTGTGGAAGAGGAAGCGGAAGTTGCGGCTGCGCCTAGCTTTGAGGTGATCCTCGCCTCCAGCAGCCCGCGCCGCCGCGAGCTTCTGGATGCGGCCGGCGTGAAGTTCACCGTGCGCACGCCGGCGACCCCGGTGGACGAGTCGCTGGAGCCCGATTTGGCCGCCGACCCCGAAGAGGCCGCCAAGAAGCTCGCCGAGCGCAAGGCCGGCGCGGTCATTCAGGAGGTGCTGGCCGAGAACTACACCGGCATGCTCATCGTCATCGGCGCCGACACCATGGTGGTTCTCGACGGCAAGATCTTCGGCAAGCCGCGCAGCGCTTCGGACGGCAAGCACATGCTGCGGCAGCTGTCCGGCCGCACCCACGAGGTCATCACGGCCGTGTCCGTCTGGATGGTGGCCGCCCCTAATGCCGAGGACGTGTCGCTAGGCTTCCGCACCTTCGCCGACATAAGCCATGTGACCTTCCGCGACCTGACCGACGAGGAAATCACCGACTACCTGCGCAAGGGCGAGTCCTTCGACAAGGCCGGCGCCTACGCCATCCAAGGTGAGGGGGCGGCGCTCGTTGACCACTACGACGGCGCCCTTGACACTATCATCGGCCTGCCTACGACACGCCTCATCAAGGAATTCCCCGACCTCGTGAACGCCGAGGCCGCAGAATGCTAAGCGATCAATGTTGGCTGAGTCTTGCGGTTGCGTGACGCCGGGCTCTGGCATGCCGCCAGTATCGATGCGGCCCTTAGCGGCTCGATGACAATTAGCGCACATAATTTGTGGCGTTGCTGTCTTACGGCTGTTCGAGAAAAGGTCTTTGGTAAACTGGACTGCGATTAAAGAGCGCTGCGGCGTTTGCGCGAGGAGCGCGTGCTGCGGGCAAAGAGAAAGTGGTTCACGTGCATAACGACATCTCAGAGATACTTTTCTCCGAGCAGGACCTGGCGATACGCGTGCGCGAGCTGGGCGAGGCCATCACTCGCGACTATGCCGACGTTGCCGGGGATGCGGGCATTGTGGTCGTGTCCATCCTGCGCGGTGGGGCGGTGTTCACCTGCGACCTCATCCGCGCCATCGATCTACCGCTGGAAGTGGACTTCATGGCCGTGTCCTCCTACGGCAACGGCGCGAAGAGCTCCGGTGTGGTGCGCATCCTGAAGGATCTCAGCACCGACATCCGGGGGCGCCACGTCGTCATCGCCGAGGACATCATCGATTCAGGGCTCACGCTGAAGTACCTCCTGAAGAACCTGCAGTCCCGCGAGCCGGCGTCGCTTACGGTGGCGGCGCTCATGCGCAAGGACACGCCGGCCCAGGCCGACATCCCGTGCCGCTATATCGGCTTCGAGTGCCCCGACGAGTTCATCGTCGGCTACGGCCTCGACTTTGCCGAGCATTACCGCAACCTCCCCTACATCGGCGTTCTGAAGCCCGAGATCTACCAGTAAAGGCAGCAATCAACTATGGCAGACAACAATCCCAAGAAACCAATCCCGCCGGCGTCGACCCAGCGCACCACGATGGTCATGGTCATCATCCTCTTGGCCGTGGCGTTTTTCGTGGGCAGCCAGTTCATGCGTACCGGCGCCATGGGCACCACCGTGACCGATCAACTCATCACCTCCGAGTTCACCCAGGCGGTGGAGCAGGGCCGCGTGAAGTCGGTCACCTACTCCGCCGGCGACTACACGGTGTCGGGCACCTACTTCCCGGCGGCCACCGCCGGCTCCGAGGCCGCCGGCGCCTTCAACGGGGCCTTCGACTCACTGAACGCCCTCATGGCGACCGAGCACGGCGATGACGGCAAGGCGCTTGGCGGCGTGGCCACCACGACGCTCGATCCGGCCACGCTCGGCAAGGAGCACAACTACACCTCCACCTACGTGGGCTCCGATTCGCTCGGCGAGCTTCTGGCGGCACATCCCGACATCTCCTATCAGGTGACGTTGCCGAGCCCCTTCCTGGAGGTTCTGGCCACGCTTCTGCCCATCCTCATCATCGGCGGCCTTCTGATGTTCTTCTTCTACAAGATGCAGCAGGCCAACAATTCCCAGATGAGCTTCGGGAAGAACAAGGCGAAGAAGACTCTGGAGGAGCGCCCCGATGTGACGTTTGCCGATGTGGCCGGCGTCGATGAGGCCGTGGAGGAGATGCAGGAGATTAAGGACTTTCTGGCCAATCCCGCCAAGTACCAGTCCATGGGCGCGAAGATTCCGCGAGGCTGCCTGCTCGTGGGCCCTCCGGGCACCGGCAAAACTCTGCTCGCGCGCGCTGTGGCCGGAGAGGCGGGCGTGCCGTTCTTCAGCA
>OGRO01004029.1_pt1 | contig 10016 bp, 8 predicted proteins | sample 1553451 | NCBI WGS metagenome assembly OGRO01 (sample SAMEA2580021, study PRJEB22360) | human gut metagenome
GGCCCGAACGCCGTTTGCAGCGCGGCCATCGCCGAGCTGACCGTGCCGCGCCTCGTGAAAGAACAGGATCCTCGACTTACCGTGACCGACAGGGAGAAGGAGAGGACGGTTTTCTCCATTCCCCTTATCGACTACGCCTTGCTTGTGAAAGGTTTCTACAACCGGAACATGGACGATCAGGAATATCTCGACAGGCAGGACGTGTACGACATGGTCTTCTTCCTCGATGAAGGCGACCGTTGGCTCGACACCTACATTTATATCAACTCCTGGAAAGTGGTGCTGCAAAACAGCGATTTGTAATAGGAGAAAAGCAAATGAAGAATATGGCAAGACATATCGTCACGGGGACTCTGACGCTCCTTGTGTTGTGGGCTGCCTCGTGCAGCCATGACACGGAGGTCTTCGGCACATCCGATAAAGAACCGATTCTCAGCATCGGTCTCAGATTACCCGCAAGAAGCCCGGAGCCCGGTGAAGGCTATGAAGCTGGTGAAACGTATGAAAACTACATAGACATAGAGAACAACAACTACCGGATTTATTTTTTCACCTCCGACAATAAGCTCATCGCCCGTTTTGAGCCGGACGGTTTCGTGGAGACCCAAGGAAGCGATTACAGGGATTACAGTATGCTTGGCAAGGCCCCTACCGCTTTGGCCGATCACCAGAGTTTCAAGATGGTCGTGCTTGCCAACTGGCCGCAATACGGCGACGATACGATGAAGGCAGGAGAAACGCTGCTTGCGGATATCTGCAATGCCGCATGGGGGCGGTTCGATAGTTTTTCTGCGTTCGAGTTGGGGCCGGAACGGCTGATTCCTTTCTATGGGGTTCGCGAATACGACAATATAGCGTTCAAGTCCGGAGAGGCTGCATTGTTGCCCGAGCCTGTCACCCTGCTCCGTGCCGTGGCAAAGGCGGAAGTAATACTCAAGACGGACGACCATTTCGACCTGTCGTTCAGCGAAGTGAAGATTCGCCGCTATAATAACAAGGGGTATTGTGCCCCGAAAGACGTTTTTTCACAGGACGACTACGACCACGGCGGTGAGTGGAACAGCGATTATGTCAGCGGCCTGCACCTCGTGGATAATAGCAACGATGCGGAAGAGAAAATACAAAACTTCCGCTTCGCATACCAGTGGATTGGTGCTGACGGGAATAAATATGAAAAATGGATTGCCTATCTGCCCGAATACCGGAACATCGATGCAGGCGACAAGTACTCGTGCATTGAAGTCAGGCTCGATATCCAGGCCGGAAAGGACGAATATCATAAAGTCTATTTCGCAAATTACGACGAGAACGGAAAGACTGATAATAACGACGATGCCAAGCGTTTCGACATCTCGCGCAACAATCTCTACCGTTTCACCGTCACTGTCCGTGACAACCGGCTCACGGTGAACGTGCAGGAATGGCAATATGCTTATGACAACGAATATACTTTTGACTGATATGAAACATTACTTCTTATTCATATTTCTATCGGCAACCATCGCAATGGGCGGTTGCACGGAAGACCTGCAACCGGAGCCAAGTGGAACAAACGGAGCAATCCTTGATGAGGGCGAATTGACGGAAGCCGAATTGAATTTGTCTGTCAACGCATTTGCCGTTGACGCACAGGCCGAGACAAGGGCGTCTATACCGAGCGGCACACCTGAAATGGAGACTTCGGAAGAAAAAGAGATACACAATATCTGGGTGTTCCAGTACGATGCGGCAACGAAAGATCTGCTGATAAAGCCGCGTTACTATACCATCACCGACCAGGCAATGCTGCAGGACCTGCCCGTATATCTGAAAGCCGGAGTTCCATCCATCGTATATGTCGTAACCAACACGGGCTATGACAACTGGGCCAACGATGGCACGGATGCTTCATGGCAAAAGTTCAAGAATTTGGAACAGCTCAAGAAGCAGACCCTGCCTACCGCTTTCCCGTTACGGTCGATCGATAAGGTGTCGATACCCATGGCCGGAGCAAGCGAAGAGGTGGAAGTGACGACCGGTACTACGGTCACAGTACCGGTTACACGTATGTATGCCAAACTCAAAGTAAAGGTAGAGATGCTGAAGGCGGAGATGGAGCTGAACAACGTCAACGTAAGGCAGATTCCGAATATTTGCCGGGTAGAGACATTGGCCGGTGATGGAACGGGAGAGCCGATGAATGCGGTTCCGTTTCCTGCTGGAACGACATTCAGTTCCATAGCCTTTGCCGCCTCGGATTTGGAAGAGAATGGAGACAAAGAATGGGCTGTTTTCTATGTCCCTGAAAACCTGCAAGGGGAAACGGAACCTCAGGGCGGTAACAAGTCCGATGCAGCTCCCTCCAATGCGCTTGTGGTGGATGTAGCCACCGAAATCGGTGGTGAAAGATATCTCTATGCAGCTTATCCCGGAGGAAACTCACTCAATAATTTTAATATACAACGCAATCAGGTTTACCGCATGACGGTGACTATCACAGGAGAGAAAGGCCAGAGCAATCCATCGTCCAACTGTTTTGTTGTAAAACCGGACGGGTTCCTCTCTTTTGAGCCCTATTACCGTGTAGAGACAGGAGGCGGATATAATTTTGCAGACTATTTAAGCCCTTATGACGAAAATCTGAAAATAGCCCGTGTCGGCATTATCTGGCAAACCAAAGACTGCATCGGTGATAATACGGATGGAACGTTGGTGCAACTCGGTGATAACACAGGCGACATTCATCAGAAAATCTATGTTAGAACGCAAAAGAAAGGGAATGCCTTGATCGGCGCTTACAATAACAAGGGAGACATTATATGGTCTTGGCACATCTGGGTTACGGACCATGAGCCGGACAATCTCGGCAGAGCCGTTACTTATTACACATACGACTGGGACCAGAACGGCATATATACCGAGAAACCACGCATTCAGGGCTATGCCGTCATGCCATGCAACCTCGGTGCATTGGCGGAGAATCAGCAAGGTATAGGAAGCGGCCTCCATCGGTATCCGGATGAAATGACGCAGGCTTTCGGCATGTTGTATCAATGGGGACGAAAAGACCCGTTCCCTCCTTTACGCAATATCATAAGTGAACATCAGGATTATAACGACGAACATACAGACCTGCATTATGATAACTCCAACCAGACTGAAGTGCATAAGACATCCGTTACCGATGAAAACAAGCTGTTCCATTCGGTGATTGGAGGCGCCTTGACCGGAGCTGTCAGACACGCCATCGCCAATCCCACGGTTTTTATCTGTGGAACGAACGAAACCAACCGGGGTGAAAATTATGTGCAAGCAAAGAGTAGCTATTTCAATAACGGAGACTGGTGTCCAACAGGAGAAAGCGACAACAAACTTTGGGGTGGACTGGAACCGGCCTCCGTTGGAATGAAAGCCTACACAATCAACCAGAATAATAATGTACATATGTACGATAACTATGGAACGGAAAAATCCATTTTCGACCCCTGTCCCACAGGCTGGAGGGTTGCCTCGGGTGAATTGTGGCTCGAATTTACAAATACGGGGCTCAATCCAAAATCTATGAGTGATATCAATTATGACGACAAGTTTCCGAACGGATATGGAATGAATATGTATATGCAGCAATGGAAAGACGGTCCGACATCTTATTTCCCGATGCAGGGAACACGTGTGGGCGATGGAGGAGGTATTCGTACAAACAGTTGCGGAAACTACCATAATGCAACCACGGACACGGACAACCGAGTGAACATTTTGCATATTCATAAGGATCAGGGCCTGTTCCATATATTCGAATACCAATTCTATTTTTATTACGTGAAGTCGGTGGCAGGACCGATCCGATGCGTGCGCGATTCGAAATGAAACAGTGTACTTTTCTTTAGAAGCGATTGTTTTTCCACCGTATGCCATCACACGTCTAATGACAGCGCGTTTATGCCGCTGCCAGTCTATTTGCGCTACATCGGTATCTCAAAACAACCTCTTCGAGGATTGGGTCAGATCGGGCATGCCGCTTTCGTTTTTCAGGGATGACCTGATTTCGCAGTGAAGTTGCAAGGTCTGGAGTAATCCTGCGTCATAGTCCAGCTCACGTTCCAGTATCAGGGATTGCCCCGGGGATATTTTGAGTTTGCCATGAAGGATCGCACGAACGTGCGCATACATTATTCCCGTAGTTTCAGACAGAGCGGCCATAGTTATGCCTCGTTGTTTGATATCCCATGCGATCAAAAGACCGGGATGCAACCCTTTGAGTACATCGATGCCGTATTCCATAACAGTCTCTTCCCTTGTAAATTTAGTGCAATTTTCCCACATTTGAGAAAATTATCGGTCTTTTTCTGCTTTGAACTTTATATGGGACCCGGTCATTCTCCGCTGAACGTACTGGACAGAAACGGCCGATAAACGGACAAAAGCTATAAAGAAATGATTTGCGGCTTTTTTTATTACCCAAAAGTCCTACATCCAAGACTTCAAAAGTACAGGAAAAGACAAAGTTTCGTTACTAAATCGTTACCTATTCCCTACCGGAGAAAAACGGCAACGATTTACCAACAAACAACCTGATAATAAATTAATTAGCCCACAGCCTACATAACTCAAAAACGAGAGGTAAAAACTAATTTTGCAACTAAAGTTTAGCACTATAAGTAGGAATGTTCTTAAAATATTCTATGCAATGACACATCAACACGTGAACACGACCAAAGACAATCTATCTGGTCAGGAAGATCGCCGCCCGCACCGGACTCGGTAAAGCGGACGTCAAAACCATTATCGAAACGTTCCTACTGCTTATCAAAGAAATCCATACTGGAAGGCATGTCGATTCATCCGCGGGTCGAGGCGATAGACGAACCGTGCAAGACCAAGCGTTCGTCGCAGGAGACCGGGCTCTCGTTCCGCTACTGGCGAAGGTGCTCGATTTCGACATTACCGATTTCGAGCTGACGGTATCCCGCTACGACAAGCTTTGTAAACGGAAGCCTGCGGATGCGGTACTGGATAATTAAGATTAAAAACTATTGAAGATATAAATCCTGTTATCTAACGAAAGCCTCTTTCCCTGGTAAGAAAGAGGCTTTCGCAATGAAATAATCTTCGTATATTCACTCTGTCTCTGAATGAATAATGAAACCGACTTATTTGTCCGCCTGGGCGGCGAGGTAAGCGTCGTACATATCCAACATCCACGCGTCGTTCTCTTTAGCCTCTTTTTTGTGCACCTTGCCTTCGGAGCCTTTGAACCATGTTTTGCAGAACTTCTGTAATCCGGGATGCTGTTTTTCCACCAGCATGGAGTTGACCAACATATACGGATAAACGGTCCGGTCGGGATCGTCGTGGAAACGGATGCCGTATACGGTCTTCAACACCCGGCGGTCGATATTGCCGACCCGCTCCGTTGTCCATATCTTCCACCAATAGGTAGTGGCGTTCTGGCTGGCTTTGTTCAGGCAGACCAACCTGCGGAATGTGCGATAACGGTCCTTGAGTCCGGGAGAAGCGATATCGAGGGCTTCCCAGCGGATGCCGTCCGGATGGGCTTCGGTCTTCTCGACGTATTCGATGCTTTCGACCTCGTCGGCCGTGTACTTGACCGGCTCCTTGTCGTCGGGTGTCTTGGCGAGCTTGAACGAGTAATTTTCCTTTTTCAGTACGGAGGATTCGGCGTGCCAACTGCGCTGCAGGTAACCGTCGACTTTCTCGCCGGATGTAAGGGTTACTATTACCCGGCGGAACTCCTGATCTTCCGGCTTCTTGGCCTGTGCCTGACTGATTGTGCCCAACGTGACCAGCACGGTGGCAGCGAAAAGTAAAAACTGTTTCATGTGCTTTATTTATAAGGGTTAATATTTAGTCGGATCGTAGTCTTGCAGCATAAGAATCGTTTTGTCCCGATAGGCATTCGATCGGCGTATGCGCTCGGCAAGTTCGGGATCGTCGTCTATATAACGGGCGATGCGTTCGCGGAAAACGTCTTTCGAACGACGGTATGTACTGCCAATGTCTTGAAATTCACTTTCGTCATATTTCTGAAGGAAATAGGCCACACGCGAGCTACTGAACCATCCGCTTCTCTGCCGAACCAGCATACCGCCGTTCGTGTCGACGTAGTAACCTTTTTTCGAATAAACACAGGCCGTTATGTGCGACGTCTCGACGTAAACCCACATCCAGCCCGGATCGGACGCCCAAACCAACTTGCGGACGTGTTCCGGGGTCTTGGCATGCCAGCAAATCACCGAATCTATATCTCCGGCCGGCAATACCTCTTTGGTTTTAGTTTTCCGGAAAGCGTCTCGAAATATTTTCAGTTTGCCGGATTTTTTGGGGAGTTGCAATCGGTCGTCGCCCGTACATTCGACGACCGAGCCGTTTTTCAAGTAAATGCGCCCTTCAACAAAAGACGCTGCACGCACGGATACCGTTGCGACGAATAGACATAGAAACAATAAAAATAATTTCATTAGAGTCTCTGTTTTATCTCATTTAGAGCAATTAAGCTTCCATCTCCGCATACATTTTTCCCAGGAGTTCTTTCATGTTCCTTGCGTCGTTAGTTCTTAATTTCACAAAACAGCGCAAACTTACAAAAAAAAAAAAAAACTTCAATACACCAAATTCATCATAATGAAATATGGAATTATTTATTATATTCTAATTTTCACGCCTATATTGCAGCTTCAAAAAAAATAAATCTGAGAATCAATTTTCAAAGTCGATCTTTTTTTTTAGAATCGCATTCGGACGGTTTCCCTCCGACGTTTCTATCCGGACGACAGCATCCGGACGGCTCGCCGACCCGGCCCCGAACTCTTTCCGTAACAACCGATAATCTGCAATAGGAGCATCGTTTTTTGCATTCGAAACCTCCCGTTTACGATTCCGAAGCGGTACCGAGATTATCCTGCGGACACAGCAAACAGGCCATTTGCGACAGGACGTTGCGTTTCCATTCCCGTATGAAGACGGAGAACTGCTCTTTGTCTTCGAGCAGCAGCGTCGTCACCAGATTTTTCATCAGGAACGGGAAGGTCAGTTGCGAATAGAGCGTCAGAAAAACGATCCGGGACGGGACGGGACGGGACGGAGGATTCCTTCCCGCATCGCCGTTTTGAGCGCATTCTGGATATCGAGGATATACTTGTCGATCTTCAGTTCCCGGGCTGCTTCTATAAGATGATTCACGTCGCGTTGAATCTCCCCTATCATGAAATACGGCAGATCGGGATTGTTCAGAAACAGAGCGACGTATTCGTCGATAATTCGGTCGAGCCGTTCCATAAAAGGAATATCGCGTATCAGAATATCATGGATGCGCGGAATTACTTCCTGTAGGATGTCGCCGTAGATCGCCCGGAAGAGCCGCTCCTTGGTCCGGAAGTAGTAATGCAACGCCGGACGCGTAATGCCTACCGCCGCGATGTCGCTCATGCTGGTATTGACGTACCCTTTTTCGATGAAAAGCCGGTGGGCGCACGCGATGACGTTCTGTTCGATATTTCCCGCAGGTTTCATAGCAAAGTTAGTTTTCAAGGTTATTGACAAAAAGTAAAAGCCGGTTCATAATATTCACGTCGCTAACGCTTCCGTCGAAGTCGAGCGACAGCAGGTTCATCTGCGGGTAAAGCCCGCGTATGCGTTTCTCCACGCCCTTCGAGACGATGTGATTGGCGATGCAGCCGAACGGTTGCAGGCTGACGACGTTCCGGACGCCGTGCCGGGCGAACATCGCCACCTCGCCGGGCAGCAGCCACCCCTCGCCGAACTGCGCGTTCAGCGATATGACCTCGGAAGCCGCTTCGGCACTCTCATACACGTTGCCGATCGGTTGAAAGTAGGGAAATTTCGAAGCGATGCCGTTGAAACGACCGATGAGCCGTTGCATACGCCCGGCTCCTTGCCGAAGCAGCCAGCCGGGAATCCGCGAGGAATCCAATCCCGAACGATTTCGGATTTCGCGGTTGACGAACCCCTGCATGAAAAAATCGGTCAATATGGGCGATACCGCTTCGATCCGACGATCGGTCAGCCAATCGATCAATCCTTTTTGAGCGAAAGGATTGAATTTTAGGAATATCTCACCCACGATACCGACCTTCGGCCGTTCGACGGGACGGCATTTGCGGGAAAACGCTTCGACGGCGAAGCCCAGCGTTTCGGCAAAGGCATCCAGAATATTGCTTTCGGATTCGGATTCCAGAATCATTTTCGCGTCTTCCAGATACCAGTCGCGCAGCGAGTCCGCTTCGCCGGGCTCGGTTTCGCGCACGGCCGTAGCGTAATAGAGGCGCGCCAGGCAATCGGTGAACAGAACGGCTCCGATGGCGCCGCGAAACACGCGCAGCCACGGAATACGGAACCCCGGCTGGGTCGTTTGCAGACCGCTGCCCGGCGATACGGATATAACCGGCACGTCGGCGAAACCGGCATTGACGAGCCCTTTGCGGATCAGGGCGATGTAGTTGCTGGCGCGGCATTGTCCGCCGGTCTGGGTGATGGCCACGGCCGTTTCGGTCGGGTCGTGCCGGCCCGACTGGAGCGCGTTCACGATGTCGCCCACGATCAGCGTCGCCGGATAACAGATTTCGTTGTTGGCATACCGCAATCCCGATTCTACCGGGCAGGTTCTCGGCTTCGTATCCGGCACGTTTCAGCAGCGCCGGAATAAGCGGCGAAATAAACGGCGTAAAGAACGGAACGAGGATTTTCCGCTTGCGGTCCCGCTCGCCGAAATCGGGCGTCGTCACGAACGGCCGCGGCGCGGCCTGCGAAGCGTGCCCGAGTTTCAGGCTCTCGATCAGCGAGCGGATACGCAACTTCAGCGATCCGGTATTGCTCACGTCGTCGATTTTCAGCAGCGTGAGGCTTTTCCCGTGCCGTCCCAACAGGTCGCGCACTTCGTCGGTCAGCAGAGCGTCCGGGCCGCAGCCGAAAGAGGTCAGTTCAACGAACTGCACGTTCCGATCCTGCCGGCTCGCCCATGCGGCAGCCCGGAGAATGCGGTTGGCGTAGGCCCATTGCGCCACATAATGAGTGTCGGCGGTCGAAATATTTTCGCCGCGCACGATATCGTCCGTAATGACGTCGACGCCCATCCCCGCGACCATCTCCGCGATTTTATGCTGGATGAGCGGATCGGCATGGTAGGGCCGGCCGGCTACGAGAAGCGTCAGCCGGCCCGCATCGCGGCTGCGGCGCAGAATCCCGCCGTTAAGCTCCCTAAGCTGCCGAGCAAAAGCGCGCTGTTCGTCGAGCGCCCGCCGGAAAGCCGTCCGGATCTTCCGGCGCGCTACGCCCAGCGAAACGAGATAGTCGGAGCACTGGCGGTAGAGTCGCTTTTCGTTACGGAACGAAACGGTCGGCGAGTCGAGCGGGATCGAAAGATTGTCGACGCTCCGCACGACATCCGAATACCCGGCCACGATCGGACAACTGTAACTGTTGATCTCTTTGCCGTCCGGTTGTTCATATACGACATAAGGCATCAGAATGCGGTCTACGCCCTTTTCGACGAGGTCGCTGATATGGGCATGGACGAGTTTGGCCGGAAAACAGATGTTGTCGGACATCACGCGGCGCACGTTATGTTCGTAGGTTCGCATATTCGAAGGGTCGGACAGCACGACGGAAATACCGCAGTCGCTAAGCAACGTATACCAGAAAGGATACTCCTCGTAGGTATTCAGGCAACGGGGAATGCCGACGACCGGACGCCCTTCCCGGAGACCGGAGCGGTCGAAAAGCAGGCGCAATTTCTCGGCATAAGCGTTTTCGCCCTGCACGTCGCAGGAACCCTTGTTGGAAAAATGACGCTCGCACTTGTTTCCCGAATAGTAGGTGTTGCCGCCTGAGAAACGATAGCGCGTCACCATGCATCGGTTCTCGCAGCCGCGGCATTGCAGCATGTCCGAAGTGCAGGAAGCCGTTTCGAGCAGTTGTTCGAGGGACACGCCGGACGACCGAAGCCTTCCGGCATAGAGCGCGCAGCCGAAAGCGCCCATCATCTCCGGACGGTCGCTGCG
>OGRO01004030.1_pt1 | contig 10015 bp, 8 predicted proteins | sample 1553451 | NCBI WGS metagenome assembly OGRO01 (sample SAMEA2580021, study PRJEB22360) | human gut metagenome
GTGGGATTGATGCGGATAAAAGATGCAGAAACAGGACATGAGCAATGGATTGATACTTCTTCCAAAGCTGTACGTCGGGCACATCGCGACTGGTGGATACAAAAGCAGACTGAACTGAACGATACTTTTACCAAAAGTAACGTAGATGCTGTATCCGTCAGAACCGATCAGGATTACGTAAAGGCATTGTTGAATTTATTTGCCAAACGAAATTAATGGAATCAAAGATGAATAGAAATATTATTCTGATAGCATTGTTATGTTTACTGTCTATTGATAGAGTAGGAGCACAATCTGTAACAGTGGAGGCAAAGATAGATTCTTTGCAGATACTGATTGGTGAACAAGCGAAAATACAATTACAAGTAGCGATGGACGCCAAACAACGTGCTGTTTTTCCTGCTTATACCGATACACTGGTGCGAGGGGTAGAAATTATAGAAACTGCCAAGCCGGATACTCAGTTCTTGAACGATCGTCAGCGTATGATGATTACTCAAGAGTATACTGTTACTTCTTTTGACTCGGCTTTGTATTATCTACCACCAATGCCTGTTACAGTAGATGGCAAAGAGTATAGATCAAGAGCTTTGGCATTGAAAGTATATTCAATACCGGTTGACACATTACATCCAGACCAATTTTTTGGACAGAAAACCGTGATGAAAGCTCCTTTCGCATGGGAAGACTGGTATGGGTTAATTGGCTGTTCATTCTTGGCTTTGCCTTTACTTGGTCTATTGATTTATCTCATAGTTCGTATCCGGGATAACAAACCTATTATCCGCAAAATAAAGGTAGAACCTAAATTGCCGCCCCATCAGGCTGCAATGAAAGAGATAGAGCGTATCAAGAATGAGAAAGTATGGCAGAAAGGACAACCGAAGGAATATTACACAGAATTGACTGATACACTTCGCACCTATATAAAAGATCGTTTTGGTTTCAATGCGCTTGAAATGACTTCATCTGAGATTATTGACAAGCTATTAGAAATGAAGGATAAAGAAGCTATTTCTGATTTGAAGGAGCTTTTCCAGACAGCCGATCTAGTGAAGTTCGCGAAGCACGATCCGCAAATGAACGAGAATGATGCCAATCTGATCAATGCTATTGACTTTATTAATGAAACGAAGCAACCTGAAGAAGAAAATCAAAAACCGCAACCAACGGAAATTACAATTATAGAGAAGCGTTCTTTGCGGACAAAAGTATTGTTAATTTGCGGAATCGCAATTTTGTCAACCGCATTGATAGGTACCTTTATATATATAGGTATGCAGCTATATAATCTTTTTGCTTAAAAGTATATATAGCTTGAATACTAAATAGTAAACTGTTAAATCATAAATAAAATGGTTTTTGCCAATATTGAATATCTGTTTTTGCTATTATTGCTTATACCGTATATTGTATGGTATATCCTGAAGCAAAAGAAAAGTGAAGCAACTCTTCAAATTTCAGATGCCCGGGTATATGCGCATACACCTAAAAGTTATAAGAATTATTTGTTGCATGTTCCATTTCTATTACGCTGCCTTGCTTTAGTACTAGTTATTTTGGTTCTTGCACGCCCGCAAACTACTAATAAGTGGCAGAACAGTGAGATAGAAGGAATTGATATTATGCTGGCTATCGACGTTTCTACCAGTATGCTGGCCGAAGACCTGAAACCTAACCGGTTGGAAGCGGCGAAGGATGTGGCGGCAGAGTTTATTAACGGACGTCCGAATGACAATATAGGTATAACTTTGTTTGCTGGAGAAAGCTTTACGCAATGTCCGTTGACAGTAGACCATGCCGTATTGTTGAACTTGCTTAAAGATATGAAGTGCGGGCTGATTGAAGACGGAACGGCAATCGGTATGGGTATTGCCAATGCCGTTACCCGTTTGAAGGATAGCAAGGCAAAGTCGAAAGTCATTATTCTGCTGACGGACGGTGTCAATAATAAAGGTGATATTTCTCCTTTGACGGCTGCTGAAATAGCCAAGAGTTTTGGCATTCGCGTTTATACTATTGGGGTAGGAACCAATGGTATGGCTCCTTATCCTTATCCGGTAGGCGGAACAGTGCAATATGTCAATATGCCCGTCGAAATTGATGAAAAGACTTTGACACAGATTGCCGGAACAACGGAAGGTAACTATTTCCGTGCCACCAGCAACTCGAAGTTGAAGGAAGTGTACGAGGAGATAGACAAGCTGGAGAAAACAAAATTGAATGTAAAAGAATACAGCAAGCGCCAGGAAGAGTACCGCTGGTTTGCGTTGGCTGCTTTCTTGTGCGTATTACTGGAGGTACTGTTACGCAACTCTATATTGAAGAAGATACCGTAAAAACGGAGAATGTCTTTTAGTGTATCAGTCATTGCGTAGCCAAATTGTAAATTGTAAATTGCTAAATTGTAAATAAAAAGATGTTTCGATTTGAAGAACCTGCATATTTGTACTTGTTGCTGCTGCTGCCTTTATTGGCGGCCTTCTACTTGTACTCCAATTATCGGAGGAGGAAAGCCATTCGTAAATTTGGTGACCCTATACTGATGGCACAGCTAATGCCGGATGTTTCCAAATACCGTCCGGATGTGAAGTTTTGGTTGGTTTTTGCGGCTATCGGGTTGTTCACGGTACTGCTGGCACGTCCGCAGTTTGGTTCCAAACTGGAGACGGTAAAACGCCAGGGAGTGGAAGTGATGATTGCGTTGGATATATCCAATTCCATGCTGGCACAAGACGTACAGCCCAGTCGTTTGCAGAAGGCAAAGAGACTTGTTGCGCAGTTGGTGGATAAAATGGAGAATGATAAAGTAGGTATGATTGTTTTTGCAGGTGACGCATTTACCCAGTTGCCTATTACGAGTGATTATATTTCTGCCAAGATGTTTTTGGAGTCCATCGACCCTTCGCTGATTTCCAAGCAAGGTACGGCAATTGGAGCTGCAATAAATCTGGCTGCCCGGAGTTTTACACCTCAAGAAGGAGTGGGACGTACTGTTATTGTCATCACCGACGGTGAAAACCATGAAGGTGGTGCCGTAGAAGCTGCTAAGGCTGCTGCAGAGAAAGGTATCCAGGTCAATGTATTAGGGGTAGGTATGCCTGAGGGTGCCCCTATTCCAATAGAGGGTACTAATGATTATCGTCGTGACCGTGAAGGTAATGTAATCGTTACTCGCTTGAATGAGCAGATGTGTCAGGAAATTGCTCAGGCAGGAAATGGTATTTATGTGCGCGTAGACAATACCAACGGTGCACAGAAAGCGATTAGTCAGGAAATCAACAAGATGGCAAAGGCAGATGTGGAAACACAGGTGTACACGGAATTCAATGAACAGTTTCAGGCAGTGGCATGGATTATTCTGCTGTTGTTACTGGCTGAGATGTTGATATTGGAGCGCAAGAATCCTCTGTTCCGCAACATTCATTTATTCTCTAATAAGAAATGATGCGTATGTTACAGAAAAAATATATTGGAATAGTTTTGCTGCTATTAGTGGCAGTTTCAGCTTCTGCACAGAAGGCGGAACGCGATTATATCCGTAAGGGAAACCGTTTTTTTAAGGATAGCGTATATGTGGATGCAGAAGTGAACTATCGGAAGGCTTTGGAGGTAAACCCGAAGTCAACGGTTTCCATGTTCAACCTGGGAAATACATTGACCCAGCAGAACAAGACGCAGGAAGCGATGGAGCAATATGTGGGAGCTACCAAGATAGAAAAGGACAAATCGAACTTAGCACAGATTTATCATAATATGGGAGTCATCTTTCATTCTCAGAAGGATTATGCAAAGGCGGTAGAAGCCTATAAGGAGTCGTTACGTAATAATCCGAAAGATGATGAAACGCGCTATAACCTTGCTTTGGCACAGAAACAGTTGCAAGACCAGCAGCAGAACCAGGATCAGAATCAAGATCAGGATAAACAGGACCAACAGAAGGAGCAGGATAAACAGCAGGATCAGCAGAAAGACCAGCAACAGAATCAAGACCAGCAACAACAACCTTCTCAGCCGGAAAAAAAAGATAATGAGATGTCTAAGGAAAATGCAGAACAGCTATTGAACTCTGTCATGCAAGACGAGAAGGATGTGCAGGATAAAGTGAAAAAGCAGCAGGTACTTCAAGGAGGTCGTCTGGAAAAAGATTGGTAACAAACATAATAGGAAATAATATATGAGAAAAATAGTTTTCTTATGGATAGCACTGATTGCAGTCGGTATGAATGTCTTTGCCGATGGCAAGGTATCGTTTACTGCGTCTGCTCCTGACGCTGTGGCGGTAGGAGACCAGTTCAGACTGTCGTATACGGTGACTACACAAAAGGTAAGGGATTTTCGTGCTCCTTCTATGAAGGGATTTGATGTGTTGATGGGGCCCAGCCGCTCGCAACAGAGTAGCGTGCAGATGATTAATGGGCAGACGACTTCAACCAGCAGTATTACATTCACTTATATTTTAATGGCGACTGCAGAAGGTGATTTTACCATTCCAGGAGCCACTATCACTGCTGATGGTAACCAAATGGTTTCGAATTCTGTACAAGTAAGGGTTCTTCCGGCAGATCAGGCTGCTAATGGAGCTTCTGGAAATGGTGGCAAACAGAGTGAGGGCACTGCCAGCCGCGCTTCTTCCGGGACATCTGTATCGAATAGTGATTTGTTTATTACAGCTACTGCCAGTAAGATGACGGTGTATGAACAAGAGGCTTTTCTGCTGACATACAAGATATATACCTTGGTGGACTTACGTATGTTTGATAATGTGAAATTGCCTGACTTCAAAGGATTCCATTCTCAGGAAGTAGAATTGCCTAATGACAGAAGATGGGGATTGGAGCATTATAAAGGTAGAAATTATCAGTCTACAATCTATCGTCAGTTTGTGTTGTTCCCGCAACAAGCCGGTAAGCTGACAATTGATGCTGCACGCTTTGATGCTTCCATTGCAAAGGCTACACAAGTTGCTGATCCGTTCGAGGCATTTTTCAATGGAGGAAGCAATTACGTAGAAGTTAAAAAGACAATTTTGACTCCGCAACTGACAATTGACGTAAAGCCCTTGCCGGCAGGTAAGCCAGCCGATTTTTCGGGAGGAGTGGGAGAGTTCAATATAACTTCTTCTATCAATAGTACAAATGTCAAGACCAATGATGCTGTTACTGTCAAACTTGTCATTTCTGGTACTGGTAATCTGAAATTGCTCTCTAATCCGGAAGTTAAATTCCCCGAGGATTTTGAAGTATATGATCCGAAGGTGGACAATAAATTCCGTCTGACAAATTCGGGCCTCTCCGGTAGTAAGGTCATTGAGTATCTGGCAATTCCTCGTAATGCTGGAACTTATAAGATTCCTGCCGTAAAGTTCAGTTATTTTGATATTAATTCCCGTTCGTATAAGACGTTGACTACGGAGGAGTATGAATTGCATGTGGAAAAGGGAGTAGGTAATGCTGCTCAGACTATTGCAAACTTTACAAGCAAGGAAGAGTTGAAAGTATTGAATGAGGATATTCGTTTTATCAAGCAGAATAATGTTACTCTGTCTCCCAAAGGTGATTTCTTCTTCGGTTCGTTGACGTATTGGTTGCTTTATTTGATACCGGGTATTGCATTCATTACATTCTTTGTCATCTATCGTAAGCAAATAGCAGCCAATGCAAATGTAGCAAAGATGCGTACCAAGAAAGCCAATAAAGTGGCGGTGAAACGTATGAAACAAGCTGGTAAATTATTGGCTGAGAATAAGAAAGATGCGTTTTATGATGAGGTTTTGAAAGCTCTTTGGGGGTATATCAGTGATAAACTGAACATTCCGGTATCCCGTTTGTCTAAGGATAATATCGAAGAGGAACTTCGTAATTATGGTGTGAATGATGCGTTGATAAAGGAATTCCTCGATGCATTGAATAACTGTGAGTTTGCCCGCTTTGCTCCGGGTGATGATAACCAGGCTATGGATAAGGTATATTCAGCTTCTTTGGAAGTTATCAGTAAAATGGAAAACTCGATAAAACATTAATCAGGAGGAAATGGTAATGAATAAAATATTGTTTTTTACTCTTAGTCTAGTGATGGCAATTACTGCCTATGGGCAGAATTCTGCATCTGTAGATACATTACAGACTGCTAGTGACTCTACATCCGTCGGTTCACATGCGGAATTCTCTGCTGCAAGGCAAGAAAGCAATGTGACAAAGGCTGAAGGTGACAGCGCTTATATACGGAATGATTATGCTTCTGCCATTCAAATATATGAGAATCTGTTAAAGAAGGGAGAGGCTGCAGAGGTCTATTATAATCTTGGCAACAGTTATTATAAGGCAGATGATATAGCAAGAGCTATATTGAATTATGAGCGTGCCTTGTTGTTGGAACCTGGTAATGCTGATATTCGTGCAAATTTGGAGATAGCACGTTCTAAGACAATCGATAAGGTAATCCCAGTTCCTGAGGTTTTCTTTGTATCTTGGACTAAATCGTTGATTAATTGTCTTAGCGTAGATGCATGGGCTAAGTTGGGGATTGTGTTCTTTGTACTATTACTCGTTTCGTTCTATCTCTTTTTCTTTTCAAAACAGATTACGGGAAAGAAAGTGGGATTTATTGCAGGAATAGTATTCCTGGCTCTTGTTATATTGAGTAATGTGTTTGCTGCTCAGCAAAAAGGCGAACTGATGGAATGTAACGAAGCTATAGTGTTAGCACCTAGTGTCACAGTGCGTAGTACTCCCAGTGAGAGTGGTACAAGTCTGTTCATTCTTCATGAGGGACGTAAAGTTGAGATAAAAGACAACTCTATGCGTGAATGGAAAGAAATTCGTTTGGAAGATGGTAAAGTAGGGTGGGTTCCAGCTTCTGCCATAGAAGGTATTTAATTTTTTCTATATTCTAAAAACAGCTCGTATAAACCGATAATTCCGCTTTATACGAGCTGTTTCTGTCTATTTTTAGGAGCTTTTTCTCTGTACTTATAATTCTGCATACTTGAAAATGATTATTTTTTGGAGAGGCAATATTCTTTTTGAAAAAAGATAAAGAAATAGTTTGTTTTATCCTTTTTTTTCCTTAAGTTTATAGCGTGATAATAAAAAGTACAGAGTATTAACCATTAAATTTATGAATATGAGAACAATAACATTTAATGAATTACGTAAGATTAAAGACTCATTGCCTAGTGGTAGTATGCATAGAATAGCCGATGAACTTGGACTGAATGTTGACACTGTAAGAAATTTTTTCGGTGGACACAATTTTAAGGAGGGGAAAAGTGTTGGGATTCACTTGGAACCTGGACCAGATGGTGGATTGGTTATGATTGATGATACTACTGTTTTAGAGCGAGCTTTAAAAATTTTAGATGAAATGGCAGGTAAGACTGAAGAAGCTGTTCGAGCTTAAGAAGAGAAAGTTAGATAGAATCCCAATTGCTGACAACAATTGGGATTTCTTGTTTGTTTTAATCTCAAAATCAATGATATATGGAAGATAAATTAGTTACTTTGGCAATCTTAACGTACGCGAAAGCTCAAATATTGAAAAATGTTCTTGAAAATGAAGGTATTGAGACTTATATTCACAATGTAAACCAGATACAACCGGTTGTTTCTTCTGGCGTACGTGTACGTATTAAGGAGAGTGACTTACCTCATGCTCTGAAAATTACTGAAAGCTCTGCGTGGTTATCTGAAGAGGTAGTGGGGGGGAAGTCACCTAAACTGGAGAAGGTTAGTAATAAAGTGCTGATTCCAGTGGATTTTTCCAATTATTCTTTGAAGGCTTGCGAGTTCGGTTTCAATTTCGCTCAGAATATAGGTGCAGAAGTTGTTTTGCTACATGTTTATTTTACTCCTATATATGCAACTTCTTTGCCATACGGAGATGTATTTAACTATCAGCTAAGTGATGAGGAGAATGTAAGGAGTATCTTACAAAAAGTTCATGCTGATTTGAATGCATTATCTGATAAAGTAAAAGAGAAGGTAGCTTCCGGCGAGTTTCCAGATATTAAATATACTTGTGTTTTGCGTGAAGGTATTCCTGAAGAAGAGGTACTCCGCTATACCAAGGAATATCGACCACGCATTATCATAATGGGAACTCGTGGTAAAAGTCAGAAGGATATTGATTTGATCGGCAGTGTAACGGCTGAAGTGATTGAACGTAGCCGTGTACCGGTATTGGCCATTCCTGAAAATACTCCATTCAAGCAATTTTCTGAAGCTAAGCGTATTGCATTCATTACTAATTTTGATCAACGTGATTTAATAGCTTTTGATTCGCTAATAAATAATCTGAAATCATTTAAGTTTTCAGTGTCTCTGATACATCTTTCAGATGTTCAGAATACATGGAATGAAATAAAACTGGCTGGTATTAAGGAATATTTTCAAAAACAATATCCACAATTGGAAATATACTATGATGTGGTAAAGAACGATAATCTGCTTAGTAGTTTAGACAGTTATATCAAAAGTAATCATATTGATATTATAACATTAACTTCTTATAAAAGAAATATATTTTCGCGCTTATTTAACCCTGGCATTGCCAGAAAGATGATTTTCCATTCTGATACACCATTGTTGGTAATTTACGGAAGACCGAATTAGGTGTTGAATATAGGTATATATGGTTTCTATCCAATATCAGCATTATGTTTAATATGGCGCTGGAATAATTTAATCTAATTTTAATTTCTTCTCTCCCTCACTTAAGAAATAACATTCTTTACTTAATGATATAACAATAATAAAAGCCTAATTAAATTATTAATTAGGCTTTTATTATAAAGTATTACATCAACTTTTCAATTTCTTCGAATTCAGGGCCCATTTGCAAATTATAATACACTCTATATAGACCATTTAACCACAAATCTTTTTGATCAGGTTTCAGTTCTCTTGCCTTTTCATAATAAGGTTTTGCCTTTTCATAGAAAGTCTTCAGAGTAGCCTGGTCTTCTTTATACTTCGGATCATTAATATCTGTAGTTGCTTTTTCTGAGAAATCTTGTGCTTGTAAGCAGTAAATCAAGCCTAAATTAGAGTATGCTTCTGCATAATTAGGATCTACTTCTATAGTTTTTTTATAGAATTCAATAGCTTTATCATAGTCCTTCATATTGTGATAAAGGTAGCCTTTTACATACAAATAGAATGTATTGTTAGGATCTTTAGCCAACATATCATCAGCAAACTGCATAGCTTCGTCATATTTGTTGTTATTGCTATAATAATCAATCAAGTGACCGAAGAAGAATGAATGTTCAGGATACTTTTGAATACCATCTTTTAAGGAAGCGATCCACTTGACAGTATCACCTTGAGCTTTCAATGCTGTAGAAATAAATTCCATGGCATATTTACCCACTTCTTTGTCCTCCTTTGCATAAGGTGCATATTTCAACACGCTTGGATAATCTTCCATTTTGGCTGCAGCTAAGCTTGCATAATAAGCAATTTGGGGCAATACAGTATCTGTTTGAAGCAGATTCTCCTTTTCAAACATAGGATTGATGGCAATGTCTACATAAGTTGCGAAGAAATCCAAAGCCTCTTTATTCTTATCTAAATTAAAGAACTGGATACCACCGTTAATCAGGTTGGGACGCGCAGCTAATATAGCAGCACTGTTCGATCTTCTGAACTTATTTTTGATTTTACCTTTTTCGTTAGGAATCTGTGCAAGTTCATCGCATTTAAAGTAGTATTTGCACATATTCAGTGCGCTGTTATACACTTTAAGAGTATCATAAGGCTTTCTTAAATAAGCATTCTCCATTTCCTTTTCATTGATTCTCTTTTGAATAAAGCCGGCTACATCCCATGTTTCGGCGTTGTCTTTGGTTTCAGCATTGTTCAGAGCTTCATTGATGAGCTTCTCTGCTTGTGCAAAATCCGGTTTTACGTCGTTAGCGATGCTTTTTGCCTCTTTCACGCTCTTTTCCTGAGCGAAGGTAAAGCCTGTCGCAAGTAGTAAAACCATTGAAAATAATACTCTTTTCATGATTGTA
>OGRO01004041.1_pt1 | contig 9988 bp, 9 predicted proteins | sample 1553451 | NCBI WGS metagenome assembly OGRO01 (sample SAMEA2580021, study PRJEB22360) | human gut metagenome
TTCAAGCTGAATACCGATTCCCCACATCTTAGATAACGGGGTCAATGGCCATAATTTTGTCTTAACATCTGTATAACTCCACTGTGCAATGCCATTAACGGCCTTCTTTGCTTCTATATCAAGGGCAACTTTAGCAAGTAATAAATTCGGACCAATTCCACAAGTTGAGGGAATTCCCGTCTCTTTTAAAATATCGCACATCATCTGCTTAGCTAACGTGTATGCATCACATTTGTATAAACGCAAATATGACGTGATGTCGATGAATACCTCATCAATTGAATAAATATGAAGGTCCTCATAAGAAACATACCTCAAATATATTTTCAAAATATCTTGTGATACTTTCAAATAGTGATTCATTCTACATGGGACAAACCATACATTTTGATAACCTTCTAACTCATAAACTCGACACCTTGATTTGGCTCCTTGTCTTTTTAAAGCGGGGGAAACTGCGAGAACGATGCTCCCTGATTCCCCCATTCTTCCAACAACGGCAAGGGAAACCTGAAAGGGATCATACCCTCTAGCGACACACTCGCAACTAGCATAAAAACTTTTCAAATCAATACACAAAATAGAACGAAACCTAGTTTTCGTTTCCATTCTTACCACTTCTTTCGAACATTTGTTTGTTATAGTATAGCATAAGATTTACCTTTTGTGTCAATAAAAATTAAACTTTTGTTCGGATTGTGAAAAAATATATCATTAAAACTCCGAAAAAAAGAAGTGTCCGAGAGAACACTTCTTTTTTCTAATCCTTTAACAAGGTTTCATAAATAGTCATATTATTTATTTACGCTAGGTCGTTTAGTTTTTTCATTAAACAACTAAACGAGTTCCAACTAAAATAAGATAGCTAACACTATTTAAACGCATTGATCTCATCTTCACTTGCTTCCTTTCTTTACAATTTCACTCCCCTTTCAATTAAATCCTCTATTTTAGAGTTTAGAAAGAATTGCACCTCTTTTAGATAACATTTTATTACATTTATTGGCTTTTTATTACATTTTTATCCAAAAATACTTTCATTTTAAGGAAAAATATGTTATTATTGAAACAAGCCACTTGAATGGCTGTTCTTTTCTATATTTTGAAAATTAGATGAACCAATCTAGTTTACTCTCTTTTCCAGAGAACCAATAAATTTACCCCAAATTTATTTACTTTTCATGAGGCCTATTGGCCTCCTTTTTGATAGTTAAACACCCTAGTTCAATTCAGAGCTAGGGTGTTTTTTTAGTTTTCAGATGTTTTGACATCTTCTTTGAGTAAAAATTTCTTTGGTATGTATATAACTTTATAATTAAGAGAATTTGCGTCACGAGTGCTATAAATTGAAAATTTATTTCTATTTTCATGAAAATCTACTTCAACTAAAATATTTTTATTTTTTAATTGTTCAACCATATTTAATATTTTTTCTTTAATTTTTTTATAATTATCCATAATAAACTCCTTATTATTCTAAAGAATCTTGTATTCTAAGAATTTTATTGATTTTATTTTGGATTTTCATATCCAATAGTTGATTATTTTTTGTATAAAAATAACAATAAGGTTTGTTTGTTTTATTATTCATAAATTCATAAGCACTCAAATAAGATATATTGACAAATTTCCCTTCAAAAAATACTTTTACATATTTAACTTGATTAATACTTTCTATATAAAAATTGCTTAAACAACATTTAAAAACTTCAGGTATATCATAGTCTTCATATTTTTGTGGTATATATATATCATTTTCAGTTTGTCTTAATAAAAGAACTGAAGACATTATCTCCATTTTTTTATCTTCTAGTTTAGACTTTATCTCCTTAATTAAAAAATCCATATTAAATCTAGCAAATGGATATGTAATTTTTATTCCTTTATCATCTATAGTTAATTTAGGCTCTCCAATGTCTAGTTTTAAATTAGGTATATCTACTATATATTGAACAAATTTAATAAATTCCAATTGCTCTAAATATTTTTTTAAATTATTTAAATATGTATTTATAATAAAATAAATACTGTCTTTATCACCATGAAACCATAATACATCTAAAATATCCGATGTAATTTTTATAGTATTATCTTTGTAGTAAAATAATTTTAGATTACCTAGGAAATTTATTTTTTTTAAGTCGTTAAATAAGTTTTTAAGTTCCTTTTTGTAAGCGCCATCTAATTGATCATATATGGAGTATTCATTTTTTAAATATAAATCTTCTATATTAGAAGAGGATATACACTTTTCTAGAGGCATGTACAATGGTATATTATGTTCTTCTATTAATTCCATTGTAATTATATTTAAATCTTTTATTATCATTTCTATGTATTCGCTTTGATTCATAATATATCACCTCAAATATACTCTTACTCAAATATATAGTCATTTTCCACAATAAAATCTAATATCTCATCATTATCAAGTTCCTCTACAAATAATCTCTTTACTAAGTTTTTGTTTAATGATACTAAATCTTTTAGAGCAAGTATGGTGAATTCAGGCTTAAGTTTTAAAAAGAAGTTTATTGAATTAGTAAAAATATCCATAAATTCATCACTCATACTTTCCATATTCATATCTCTTATATTTGACAATTTAGATATGACACTGCCTATCAATAAGTAAATTTTGTCATGTTCTTTTGGAATTTCTACTTCCTTTCCCAAAATAATATCATCCACACTAACTAGTTCATCTTTTAATTTACAGAACTGTAAAAAACTATTACATTCAATTTCACCAACATTACCTTCTATCTTATATCTTAAAATATCATCATCCATATCTAAATTATCTGTATTTAAAATATCACTTACTGCTTGCCAGGTTCTTGGCGATGCAAATATCATAGTATTACTATCAGGTATAAAATTATGTAATGCACTAGGTTTAAAGTTTAAATAACTTATTACTAAAGGATTTATATCTACTTTATAGGCAAAATTCTTCTTCCAAACATCTAAATCATAACCTATTGTATGTATTTCAAATCTATTTGCAAGGGGAGATGGCATTTGAACAAAAACTCCATTATCATCTTCTCTATTTCCAAGGGCTATTATAAACCAATTATTAGGAAGTGTGTATTCTCCTAATTTTCTATCTTGAATAAGCTGATATGCTGCAGCTTGTACTCTTTTTGGTGCAGAAGTTAACTCTTCTATTAATAAAATTCCTCTCTTACCATCTCTATTTTCATCAGGTAAAATATTATTTGGAAGCCAACAAGTTCTATTTTCTTCTTTATTTGGAAATGGAATTCCTTTTAAATCTGTTTCTGTATAAAGTAAAAGTCTTAAATCTATAAGTCCCATATTTTTCTTTTGAGTAATTTGTTTAATAACAGCTGATTTTCCTATACCTGATGGTCCCAACCCTAAAATTGCTCTTTTTATATTATTATCAATATTAAACTCTACAATTTTTTCAAATTGTTCTATATTTATAGTAGACATAATTACCTCCTATTTAAATTCTAATAATAGTTGAACCTTTATAATCTTTTATTGACTCATCTGTACCATCTTCTGTTAAACACCAAATTATATTTCTAAGGTATGTTTTTGGTGAATTAAAATATCCATCTGTTAAGACTAATATGCAACTATATTTTAATTTTTCATTTTTTATATATTCAAGTGCCACATTTACATCTGTACCTTCTCCTCCATATATGGGAAGTTTGTTTATATTTTTCTTATTTATTTTGAATACATCTTGAACAATACTATCGAAAAATATTGCTACTCCTTGTGCTTCAAAATCTTTGCACACATTATAAGCTTGATATAAAAAATTATTTAAGTCTTCTTCACTTATGGAACCTGACGTATCTATTAAAAAAATTATATCTTCTATTTTATTTTCATCTTCATATGGTCCTGGTAAAATTAATCTTCTATATATATGATTTTTATCTGGTGTGTCAAAGGAAGTGTCGTCTTGTAATATATTGATTAAATATCTTTTTAAATATTTATACCAAGAAACTCTTGTACCTATTAATTCTGTCACCCTTCTAAGGAAACTTCCTGGAATATCTCCTATCATTTTTGAACCGTACATTTTATTTGTTATGATTGATTCTTGTATGATTCTTCTCATATTTGAAGATGTTTTTTCTGCACTTTGTGGTAATATTAAGTCATTGTTAATTTTATTTAAATTTATATTATTTCCGTAAATACTAAGGGTTGAATTGTTTTCTTTTGATATATGATTTTTGTGGAGACTTGCTTGTATTTTACTTTTTTGTTTGTTGTATATAATTTCATATAATTGTTCAAATGATAATTTATCTAGACTTTTTCTATCATTTTCATTTTTTATCATATATGCATCTTTAGGAATATTTATAATAATTCCAGCTTTCTTAAATTCATTCTTTTCCATATCAATATAATAATTTACTAAAAAATCTGCTGCTATATTAGCTATTTTAATATCTTTATTAATCATTCTAGATGGATGCATAAAAATACAATGATAAAGTTGATGTAGTAAGTAAAAATTTCTTTCAGCTTCATTTAATTGTTCCATATATTTTTTATTGTAATAAATATTTTCACCGTCAGTCGACATGATATTTGTAGTATTACTTTCTTTCATATCATTGAGCTTCATTAATATTACTCCATAAAAAGGTCTTTTTCTCACTAAATTTATTTTTAACCTACTTATACTTTGTTCTATAGTCAGCAATTTCTCACCTCCTATTTTGTATTCATAATACTATTATAATATATTCTATTAACATATTGTTATCAAAAGATATAAGTATATAAAACTCTAACTTTTGTGACTTTGTCACATATACTTTTATATTTTTTATTATAATAAGAGTATAACTTTATATAAAGATAGGACGGTATTAAATGAATATAAATAAAGAATTTTATTTAAAGAAAAGTTTACCTTTTTTTAATGATTTGTCTGAAGAAGAAAAAACAATGATTTATAATGCAAGTCATATAGAGCAATACAAAGCAGGAGAACTTATTTATTCAAAATACAATGCTTGTACAGGATTAGTATTAGTGGTTCAAGGAGAACTTCGAAGCTTCATGTCCTCATTATCTGGAAAGGAAATAACACTTTCTAAATTATTTGAAAATAATTTATGTATATTGTCATCATCTTGTTTTTATCAGAATTTATCTTATGATATAAATCTTCAATCTATAGATAATTCTTCAATTATTATAATTGATGGCAAACTTTTTAAAGATTTATTTCCTATTATTGTATATATAAAACTTGATAAAGATAATTTCTTCAAATTTTCTACATCATGTAATTCCTTTTTAAGGTTTTCTTCCAAATCCCTAAGTTCATACTCATTCATTACTATATTTTGATTTAAATCCTTTAGTTTTTCTTCCAGGACTTTTTTCTCTGCCATTTGATTTTTCACAACATTAATTTTCTTGTTAATATCTTCTATCATAAGTTTCCCCCTAAGTTATGTTGAATTTATTATATCTTATCACTCACTATATAAAATATTTTTTATTTAATTTTTATAAAAACTATCTTTTCTATGCACTTTACAGTCCCATTATTCATCAAATTTTCATAATATAAACTATCTTTATACTTTTGGAGGATATATTATGGATTTTATTGACAGCATGATTTCAGAAAGATTGGGCGATTTATCTTTCTTTAACACTACTACACGATTGTATAAATTTGAAAAACTTAAGAAAATAACAAAAGATGCACAACTTAAAAATCCTGGGATAAAACTTATAAATTTGGGTGTTGGTGAACCTGATAGAATTGCCAATGATAAGGTTATTGATGTACTTTGCAAAGAATCCTATAAAAACGAAAATAGATTTTATGCTGATAATGGTATTTTAGAGTTTCAAGAGGCTGCTTGCAGATTTATGAAAAATGTATATGATATAGATAACTTAACTTGCGACAATATTATGCATGGAATTGGTTCCAAGTCTATACTTGCCATGATTCCCATTGGATTTATTAATCCTGGAGATGTATGTTTAATGACAGTTCCAGGCTACCCTATCATGGGAACTTATTCTAAATTTTTAGGCGGAGAGGTCTATAATTTACCTCTTTGTGAAAAAAATAATTTTTTTCCTGATTTAGAAAGCATTCCTCAGGATATTTTAACAAGAGCAAAGCTACTTTATATAAACTATCCTAACAATCCAACAGGACAAACTGCAACTAAGGAGTATTATGAGTATTTAATTAGTTTTTGTAAAAAAAATAAAATATTTATAATCTCAGATATGGCCTATGGTACTTTAACTTATAATAATTATAAACCTCTTAGCATATTAAGTATTCCTGGTGCCATGGATGTTGCCATGGAAATTCACTCTTTATCAAAATCATTTAATATGACTGGCTTTAGAATGGCTTTTGTCGTTGGTTCTACTAAATCTATTAAACTTTATTCTACAATTAAAGGTCATACTGATTCTGGACAATTTATTCCCATTCAAAAAGCTGCTGCTTTTGCCTTAGATAATTATAAAGAACTTATTGAAGAAAATATAAAAAGATATTCTCGAAGATTTAACTTGCTTGTTGATGTACTAAAAAATATTGGCTTTAAAGTAAATAAACCCGATGCGGGATTTTATCTTTATGTTCCTATACCTAAGGGGGCAGGGGATATAATTTTTCATAATAGTGAAGAGGCTTTTGCTTATATACTAGAGCATGCTATGATTTCCACTGTACCTTGGGATGATTGTGGATCTTACTTAAGATTTTCTGTAACTTATGAAGCTTTAACACAACAAGATGAAATTGAGCTTATGGATGAAATTTTCAATAGACTAAATTCTCTTAACTTAATATTTTAAAAAAACAAAAAGACAGTTTTTGCTGTCTTTTTCACGTTTTTGCTATTTATTTTTAATTTACTATATTTTAGAATTAAATAATGATACTATTTAATTTATAAAATAAATAGTTTAAGGAGAGTTAATCATGTTTTTAGTAAAACATTTTAAAGATTTAACTGTAAATGAATTTTATGAAATAGCTAAAGCAAGATATGATGTTTTTGCTTGTGAACAAAAAATTACTATGGAAAATGATTTTGATAATGTCGATAAAAATTCTTATCATATTTTTAGTATGGATAATGGAATTGTAACATCTTATGCAAGAATAATACCTTGTGAATTTAGCAATTATGATGATGTATCCATTGGTAGAGTTTTAGTAATTAAAAATTATAGAAATAAACATCTTGCTAAAAATTTAATGACAAAAGCCATCGAATTTGTAAAAAATGATTTAAAAGAAGAGCACATTACCCTATCAGCTCAATATTACATAAAAAATCTTTATAGTTCTTTAGGATTTAAAGAAATTTCACCAATTTATGATGAATGTAATATTCCTCATGTTAAGATGAGATTATAATTTTTTGTAAAATAAAACCTCCAGTCTATATATTAAAAATATAAAGATTGGAGGCAATATATAAATTTCTATTAAATATTTTTCACAAGATTTTGAGCCCATTTCTTTGAAATTGCTCTTGGTACTCCAAATATAAATTTAACTACTTCTTCTGTGTAAGTAAGTCCAACTAATATATAAATTGGTAATCCTTTATAAGCTGCAAAAAATGTTAGAGGTAATGAAACTATCCACATGCATCCCATTTCTAAAAATAATGCATATTTAGTATCTCCTCCACTTCTAAGTACACCTATTATTATAAATGTATTAAATGTTTTAAGAGCCATAAGTATTCCCATTATTACAAATATTTTTTTAATATCTGGCATAAGTTGATCTGATACACTAAATAACTTAATTAATCCTGGAATAGATATTATTAATAAAAGTCCAAATATAGCTCCTACAAGTGTTACTAATATGGCAAATTTCTTAGAATAATGAATAGCTTTTTTTATATTGTCAGCACCTAGTTCATTTCCAATCATTATCGATGAACCAATTGCAACACAAACAGCTGTAACTATAAAAAAGTTACCTGTACTTGAAGCAATTTGACTGGCTGCAATGGCTGATGTTCCAGCTTTTGAATAAGCTACCGCATATAAGACTGTACCAAAGGCCCATAAAGTGTCATTTAAAAATGTTGGTGTAGTTTTTGATATATAAGCTTTTAATAAATCTTTATTTATTAATTTTATATCTTTAAAAGTAAATCTCAGCTCATAGTCATCTTTTATAAAATAAATATAACTTACAAGTAAAATTAATTCTATTATTCTTGCTATAACTGTTGCTATAGCTGCTCCACTTGCTCCTAAAGCTGGCATACCTAGTTTGCCAAATATAAATACATAATTTAAAATAATATTTATAAAAAGTGAAATTGTACTACATATCATTCCTAATTTAGGATTTCTAATACTTCTAGATCCCATACTAAATACATTACTAATTGCAATAATTGGATAACAAAATCCTATTATTGAAAAATAATTTGTTGCTACTTTAATAACATCTAAATCTTTTGAGAAAAAGTAAATTATAAACTTTGGTGAAAAAAGTGCTACTATCATAAAAGTTATTCCAATCATTAATGCTGATATTACACTTAAACCAGTTATTTTTCTAATATTTAATTTATCATTTTTTCCATAAAATTGAGCAATAAATAAAGATGCTCCTCCTATAATTCCTGACAATGCCATATTATATAAAAAGAAATATTGGTTAGCAATACCAATCGATGCAACTGAAATTTCTCCCAATCCTCCAACCATTATTGTATCTACCATATTAATTAAATTTGATAATAAATTTTGAATTATTATGGGAATACATAAAGTAATCAACGTTTTATAAAATTTTTTATTGTCTTCATTTAATACTACTATTTCTTTCAATCTCTCACCTCATATTTACGATTATCTTAGTTGCTATTAAACTCTACTACACATTCTTATATTATTGCAAGAAAATAAATCATATTAATTTACAATTTTTAACTTAAAAACAAAAGGAAATTCCTTTTTTATAAGGAATTTCCTATAATTATTATTCTTCTGTTGAAGATTCTATTTCTTCTTCTATCATTTCTTCTTGTTCTTTAGATATTAATTCACCAACAGTCGCTATAACTTTGTCTTCATCAATATCAGCTTTTAATTTGTCTGAAATATGTAAGTCTTTTAATAAAATAGAGTCTCCATGTTCTAATTTAGATACATCAATTGTTAAATTTTCTGGAATATCCTCTGGATGACCTTGTACTTGTACTTCTGATACAAATACTTCTAATAATAATCTTTTTGATTCTAGGTAGCCTTGCCCTACAAAATTTACAGGTACTTTTAATTTAACTAAATCTCCTTTTTTAACATATTGGAAATCTAGGTGTATTATTTCTCCAAAAGTATTTCTTTGTACTTCTTTTAATACACAGTGCTCCATAGTTCCATCAAGGTTTAATGCTAATACTGAATTTCTACTACTAGATAATAACTTAAGCATTTCTTTTCTATCCATTTTGCATGGTATAGATTTTTCTAATGATTCACCATAAATTATACCTGGTATTTGTCCATTCATTCTTACTTTTTTACCTTTTTCACTTCTTTGAGCTACATTAAAAACTAAATTTTGCATAGTATCCCTTCTTTATACATTATTTTTTGTTTTACAAGAAAAGTATAGCACTTTATCCTTTATAATTCATTATGGATTTTAAATTTATTTTTTAAACATTTTTTTCAAAATTTCTCTCATGGAAAAATTAGTATATTATTTTAACCTTAAAATATTTATTAAAATTCACCTTATTCAAAATTTCCCTACAATCAAAAAAACTGTAATTGATTATTCAATTACAGCCTTTTTTATAATTTATCTCTTATCCGAAGTATCTTTCTAATAATCCTAAGAATGCTTTACCGTGTCTAGCTTCATCTTTACACATTTCATGAACAGTGTCATGTATAGCATCTAATCCTAATTCTTTAGCTCTTTTAGCTAATTTTAATTTTC
>OGRO01004053.1_pt1 | contig 9971 bp, 6 predicted proteins | sample 1553451 | NCBI WGS metagenome assembly OGRO01 (sample SAMEA2580021, study PRJEB22360) | human gut metagenome
GCTTCGCAGCTGCAGACGCAACCGCCAAGGACGACGATCTCGACGAGGTGCTGTCCAGCGGGGACGAGGTAGTGAGCCTGTTCGAGCGGTCGGGCAAGCGTCCGGCGCGCATGGGCTCCCATGCGGCGCGGCCCTCCGTGAATCGTCAGGGCCGCGGTCGCTCCCGTAAGACCCAGGATGAGGCGGGGGCGACTCTGGAGACCCCGGTGGTGCAAGAGGCACCGCAAGCGTCGCCCAATGAGTCGGCCGACGCTTGCGCCGCCGAGGAAACGGCTCTCATGGAGGCCGCCTCCGCCATTGTCGTCGCCGACCAGGCGGCAGTCACGACTGCCGAGGCCGAGGAAGCGCTCACGCCCCGGGCCACCGGCGAGCTGGCCTTCCCCTCGACCATCGAGGAGGAAACCCCTGAGCTGGAATCTTCCATAGGTTTCTCGGCGCCCGAAGAGGCCGCGCCGGTTCGCGATGGCGCCGATGGGGAGGCTCCCTTCCCAGGGCCCTCCGCACGGCCCCCGCGCGCCAAGGGCCCGATCATCGCCGCCGCATGCATCGCCCTGGCCGTGGTGCTGGCGGCCGTAGCGGGTGGTACCTATATGGCCGAGCTGTGGGGCGGCAAGACCATCCCCGAGGTAGTGGGCCTCTCCCAGCCCGAGGCGGTCGACGCCTTGGCAGCCAAGGGGTTCGTTGCGCAGGCCGTCGAAGTGAAGTCCGACGATCCCCAGGACACGGTGCTCTCGAGCGATCCCGAGCAGGGGCATCGCGCGGAAGAGGGCAGCACCGTGACGCTCTCCGTGGCCGTACCGCGCATCGTGCCGGCCATCGTGGGCGCCACCAGCGAAGAGGCCGCCCAGGCTCTGGAGGCCGAAGGGTTCACGGCGGTCACCTACACCGAGGAGAAGTCGAACGAGGCCGCGGGCACCGTGCTGGCCGTGAGCCCGGAAGCGGGCACGGAGGCGAAATCCGGCGACGCTATCACCGTCACCGTGGCCGTTCCCTACACCGTACCCGATGTGGAGGGCATGTCCGAAGCCGACGCCAAGGCCGCGCTTCAAGCCGAGGGCTACGAGGTGACGAGCGAGTGGTACACCACCGAGGACATCGAGGAGGGCACCGCCGTCTCCACCGACCCGGCCGCCGGCAGCGAGCTGAACTCCGGCTCCGAGGTCACGCTGTATGTCGCCCACTCCCGCGGCACCGAGCTGGTGGACCTCACCCGCGAGATCCTGCCCGGAGCCAACCTCACCAACGACGAGGGCAGCTTCAAGGTGGAGAACATCAAGAGCTGCACCTACCGCGGCGACGGCGAGGTGCTCTACACCGTGGAGGCGCGCCAGTACGAGGTGGTCACGATGCCCTTCGGCCTGGGCCAGGAAACGGTGTTCGCCAAGAAGCTCACCACCATCGAGGGCGGCATCGTGTGGAACGACGACAACGAGGTCTCCTACGCCAGCCCCTCCATCCGCTACTAGGCGCGGGGCGGCTTCGTGGCGCAACCGACCTACTCCCTGCGCGCTCTCGTGCTGCGCCGTACGAAGCTGGGGGAGAGCGACCTCATTCTCACGCTGCTTTCCGAGGACGGCAGCCAGAAGCGGGCCGTAGCCAAAGGGGCCCGGCGGCCCAAGAGCAGCTTCGCGGCGCGCACCGAGCCCTTTTGCGTCATCGACGCCCTGTGCGCGACGGGCCGAAGTCTCGACATTCTGAAGGAGGCGCGGCTCGTCGCGGCCCATGACGCCTTGCGCTGCAACCTCGAGGCCTCTGCGGCCGCCGCGCCCGTAGCGGAGCTGCTCGCCCGCATGAGCCAGCGCGACCTCGCCAACCCGCGCCTGTTCCAGTCGGCGATGCGCATGCTGGACGCCATGGACGGCGCCGATGACAGCCACCGTGCGGCGCTTTCGGCCGCCGAGCTGTTGAAGATCCTCGCCTTCTCGGGCCTGCGACCGAGCCTCGAGGTCTGCGTCGGCTGCGGCGAACCGGGGGCGCTCGTCGAGGGCGCACGCATCCCGTTCTCGGCTGCAGGCGGCGGAGTGCTCTGCGAGAGCTGCCGGGGCCTGGACGAATCCGTGCTTGTGGATGCCGGCACCCTCTGCTGGGCGCAGTACTTCCTCACAACCCCCTTCGACGCCATTGCAGAAGGGCCGGCCGACCTTACGGGCACCTTCGCCGTGCTGCACCTCGTGCAGGATCTCGTCCGCGCCCACATCGGCAGTTCGCTGAAGTCCCTCGAGTTCCTCTTCACGTGCGGCCTGTTCTAGTGTCGCACCGCTTTTTTCGCCGCGCTCACCCAGCCCCAATATGCAGAAACCGTGTCGCTCGCGGAAACCTTGGGCGAGCCGCGCCGCAAGTGCCCTATACTGGGCGGGCTGCCAAAACGGCGGCGGAATTCGCCTTTGGTTCCCACGGACCACTTCCATGGCTACCCAAGACGGATGGAAACGGTAGGCCGCGCACGCGGCGAAGACGGGGGAGACCCCGGGAAAGAAAGGTGGACCAGCTATGGCCAGCAAGCTCAGCATCTCCAAGGAGCGCACCGCGGAACTCATCAAGGAGTTCGGCAAGAACGATCAGGACTCCGGTTCCGCCGAGGTTCAGGTCGCCATCCTCTCGGAGCGCATCCGCAACCTCACCGAGCACCTGAAGACGCACAAGAAGGACAACCACACCCGTCGCGGCCTCATGATGCTCATCGGTAAGCGCCGCGGTATGCTGAAGTACATCAAGGAGCGCAACATCGAGGAGTACCGCGAGCTCATCAAGAAGCTCGGTATCCGCGACAACATCTAGCTCGAGCATGTACGGGGCCCCGCCTGGGGCCCCGTTTTCTGCTATAAGCGGTCTGAAGCGCATGAGGCGCCGACGGTCGCGGGCCGGCGAACGGTAAGTAGCCGCACCCGAAGAAGTCCTCCGCAATGAGGCGGGGGAGTTGAAGAGAAAGAAAAGCGTTATGACGAAAATTGTCGAAGAATTCGAGTTGTACGGCAAGCAGTACCGTCTCGAGACCGGCGAGCTGGCCAAGCAGGCCACCGGCGCCGTGCTCGTGACCTGCGGTGCCACGAGCGTTCTCGTGACCGCCGTCGTCTCCAGCCAGGAGAAGGACTACGACTTCTTCCCGCTCACGGTGGACTACATCGAGAAGATGTACGCCGTGGGCCGCATCCCCGGCGGCTACCTGAAGCGCGAGGCGAAGCCGTCCGACCACGGCACGCTCGTGGCCCGCATGGTGGACCGCCCCATCCGCCCGGGCTTCCCGGACGGCTACAAGAACGAGGTGCACATCGTGGCCACCCCGTTCGTCATCGACGGCGAGAACCTGCCCGACACCATCTGCGTGGCCGGCGCCTCGGCGGCGCTCCTCGTAGGCGGCGCGCCCTTCGACGGCCCTGCTGCCTGCGTCCGCATCGGCCGCGACATCGAGACCGGCGAGTTCATCGTGAACCCCACGGTCTCCGAGCAGGAGAACTCCGATCTGGAGCTCACCATCGCCGGCACCGCCGACTACATCTCCATGGTCGAGGCCGGCGCTGCCGAGATCTCCGAGGAGGACATGCTGGCCGCCATGACCTTCGGCCAGGAGGCCATCGCCGCCTTCTGCGAGAAGCAGGCCGCCTTCCTTGCCAAGGTGAACCCCACCCCCATGGACTACACCATCCACGCCGCCGACCCGTCGGTGGCCGAGCGCGTCGACGCGCATCTCGACGAGATGTCCGCGGCCCTCAAGGACGCCGACAAGGCCGCACGCATGCAGAAGGTGGAAGAACTCAAGTCCTCCATCATCGAGAACGACTTCACCGAGGAGGAGCGCGCTGCCTGGGGCTCCGACATCAAGGCGGCCCTCAAGGCCCTCGAGAAGCGGGCCATGCGCGCCATGATCCTTGAGACCGGCGAGCGCGTCGACGGCCGCACCCCCGAGGAGATCCGCCCGCTGTACATCGTGCCGGGGTATCTGCCCCGCGTGCACGGCTCGGGCCTGTTCCAGCGCGGCCAGACCCAGGTCATGTCCGTGTGCACCCTGGGAATGCTCAACGAGTGGCAGCGCCTCGACACCATCTGGCCCGAAGAGGGCAAGCGCTACATGCACCAGTACAACTTCCCGCCCTACTGCACCGGCGAGACCGGTCGCATGGGGGCGCCTAAGCGCCGCGAGGTGGGCCACGGCGCCCTGGCCGAGCGCGCACTGGTGCCCGTGCTGCCCGACACCGACACTTTCCCCTACGCCATCCGCGTGGTCTCCGAGGTGCTCGAGTCCAACGGCTCCTCCTCCATGGCCTCCACGTGCGGAAGCTGCCTGGCCCTGATGGACGCCGGCGTGCCGATCTCCGCGCCCGTCTCCGGTGTGGCCATGGGCCTCATCAAGGAGGGCGACGACGTGGTCATCCTCTCCGACATCCAGGGCATCGAGGACTTCCTCGGCGACATGGACTTCAAGGTCTGCGGCACCCCTAACGGCATCACCGCCCTGCAGATGGACAACAAGGCCAAGGGCCTGTCCGTCGAGATTTTGGCCCGCGCCCTGAAGCAGGCCCACGAGGGCCGCGCCTTCATCCTGGCCGCCATGCTTGAGACCATCGACGGCCCGCGTGCCGAGATGAAGGAGACCGCGCCGCGCATCGAGACCATCAAGATCCCCGTGGACAAGATCCGCGACGTCATCGGTTCCGGCGGCAAGGTGGTTCGCGGCATCCAGGAGGAGACCGGCGCCTCCATCGACATTCAGGAGGACGGCACCATCCACGTGGGCGCCGTCTCCGGCACCGCCATGCAGGCGGCCAAGGACATGATCCTCGGCATTGTGAAGGAGCCCGAGGTGGGCGAGGTCTTCGAGGGCGAGGTCGTCGGCATCAAGGACTTCGGCGCCTTCGTGAAGCTCACGCCGGGCAAGGACGGCCTGCTCCACATCTCGCGCGTGGCCAACGGCCGCGTCGGCAAGGTGGAGGACGTGCTGAGCCTGGGCGACATCGTGAAGGTGGAAGTGCTCGAGATCGACCCGAAGACGGGTAAGATTTCGCTGGACCGCCTGGACAAGCCGGACGCGCCGGCTTCCGCGTCCCCGGCTCCGCGCGACAAGGGCGAGCGTCACGAGCGCCGCGAGCGTCGGGAGGACAACCGTCCCGGCCGCGCCGGCCGCACGCCGCGTCGTCGCCACGAGAGCGGCAGCAGCAACTAGCACTTTGGGAAAGGGTCGCAGGTCGCGGCCCTTTCTTGTTGCAACTCCTCCAAAGAGGAGCTACGCGGTATTCCGATTCGCTCAGACAGTCCTCGCTTTGTGGAACTCGCTCGGTCAGAACACCCCGTATCTCCTCTACACTCTCACGTTGTTGCTTTACAATAGCGTTTACTCTTCTTATTGAATCTGACTGGTGTATGGGAGGTTTTCTATGATTAAGGTTGCGGTGGCGGGTTATGCGGGACGGATGGGCTCGGCGGTGGTGGATGCGGTGACGGCTGCGGACGACATGACGGTGGTCTGCGGCATCGATCCCCATGCCGCAGAGGCGCCCTTCCCCGTGTTCGGCACGCTGGCCGAGGCGCTGGATGCGGCGGACGTCGACGTGCTCGTCGACTTCACGCAGCCGAACGTGGTGGCAGGCAATCTCTCGGTAGCGCTGCCGCGGGGGGTCGATTGCGTGGTGGGCACGACGGGGCTCTCCAACGAGACGCTGGAGGGGCTGGCCGCCTCGGCGGCTCCGGGGACGTGCCTGTTCTACGCGCCGAACTTCACCACCGGCGCCGTGCTCATGATGGAGTTCGCGAAGGCGGCGGCGCCCTACTTCCCCGAGGCCGAGGTCATCGAGTACCACCACTGCAACAAGAAGGACGCGCCCTCCGGTACCGCCGTGCGCACCGCCGAGATCATCGCGGAGGCCCGCGCCCCCCGCGTGAGCGAGGCTCCCGGCCGCGAGACGGAGATCGCCGGGGCTGCGGGCGCTCGCGGGGCGCTCATCGACGGCGTGCCGGTTCACTCCGTGCGCTCCATGGGCTTTGTGGCCAGCCAGGAAGTGATCTTCGGCTCACTGGGTCAGACGCTCACCATTCGCCATGACTCGTGGGATCGCACCTCCTACATGCCCGGCGTCCTTCTCGGCATCCGCAGCGTAGGGAACCGCGACGGCCTCATCGTGGGCCTCGAGAACTTTATGAATTAGCCACTCAGCCCCCATTCGTTCGCAGACACCATCCGTAGGGGGCGGCCTTGGTCGCCCCTGTTTGTCTCGCGCGATCGTCCCGCTCGCCAGGGCCGACCAAGGTCAGCCCCTACAGAGCGGACGCAAGGGCAGTGCCCGCTTGGGGCAGCATCTTATCCCCGCAGGTTGTGCGTTTGACGGACTTACGGGCGCTCGCGTTTCCCCGTCGAGCCAACCATGGCATAATAGAGCTGTGCTAGGGCAGCCACGCCCCCCGAGTTTGTTTAAGGAGATACTTCCATGGAGTTCAAGCGCGATCCTCGCTTCGGCCGCATGATTCCGGCCATGGTCACCCCGTTCAACGCCGACCTCGAACTCGATCTCGACCGGGCCCAGGAGCTGGCCGACCGACTCGTGCGCGGCGGCGCCGACGCCCTTATCGTCAACGGCACCACCGGTGAGAGCCCCACGGTGTTCTATCCCCAGAAGCTCGAGCTGTTCCGCGCCGTGGTGCGCGCCGTGAACGGCCGCATCCCGGTCATCGCGAACGTCGGCGACAACTGCACGGCCGACACCGTGTACTTCGCCCAAGATGCCGCCAAGCAGGGCGTCGATGGCTTCATGTGCGTCGTGCCCTACTACAATAAGCCTCCGCAGGAGGGCCTGTACCGCCACTTCAAGACCATCGCGGATTCTACGGACATGCCCATCATCCTGTACAACATCCCCGGGCGCTGCTCTATCAACATGGAGGGCGACACCACCCTGCGCTTGGCCCACAACTGCGACAACGTCGTGGCCATCAAGGAGGCCTCGGGCAACTTCGAGCAGATCAAGTACATCATCGACAACGCTCCGGCCGGTTTCGACGTGTACTCCGGCGACGACTCGTCCACCCTCGACATCATGGAGCTGGGCGGTGTGGGCGTCATCTCCACCATCGGCAACGTCGCGCCCGATCGCATGAAGGCCATCGTCGATCTGGCCGCCAAGGGCGAGTGGGATGCGGCTCGTGAGGCCAACGAGGCCCTGATGCCGCTCATGAAGGGCCTGTTCGAGACCTCGAATCCCATCCTCGTGAAAGAGGCCCTGAGCCTTGTCGGCTTCCCCGTCGGCGGCGTGCGCCTGCCGCTCGTGGACGCCACGCCGGAGCAGTCGGCGCGCCTGGCCTCCATCATGCGCGAGGTCGGTGTTCTTGACTAGAATCGTCCACCATTGAAGATGCGACGCCGGCCCGATGCCCTCGGGTCGGCGTTTTTGCGCGTTACTACCTTTAGAAAGAGGCATTGAATGACCAAAGAAAACCAAGAGAAGCAGAACGGCCGCACGGAGGGCGGCAGCGGCAAGAACGCCAACCGGCGCAACAACGATCGCCGCAAGAACAACACCTCCTTCAAGCGTGTGAACCTGGAGCGCAAGCGCCCGCAGCTCTCGCGCGGCGAGACAGCGGCGGCCAAGGAGGCCCCCTCCGGCAGCCGAAAGCCGCGCCGCGGCTCGAAGGCGGGCAAGGACCCGAACGCGAAGCTCAAGATCATCCCGCTCGGCGGTCTTGACGCCATCGGCAAGAACATGACCGCCTTCGAGTGCAACGGCGACATGATCTTGGACGACGCGGGCCTGATGTTTCCCGACGACGACCATCCGGGCATCGACCTCATCCTGCCCGACTACACCTATGTGCTGGAGAACGCCGACAAGCTGCGCGGCATCGTCATCACCCACGGCCACGAGGACCACACGGGCACGCTGCCCTACCTTCTGAAGGATCTCGACCGCACGGTGAACATCTACGCCACGAAGCTCACGCTCGGCCTCATCGAGGGCAAGTTCGCCGAGCACCGCGTGAAGAACGCCAAGCTCATCGAGATCAAGCCCGGCGACGAGGTCAAGCTCGGCTGCTTCACGGTGGACTTCTTCGCCGTGAACCACTCCATCCCCGGCGCGGTGGGTCTGTTCATCCAGAGCCCGGCCGGCAACGTTTTGCACACCGGCGACTTCAAGCTGGACCAGACCCCCATCGACGGCATCACCACCGATTTCGGCGCCTTGGCGCGCTTCTCGGAGACGGGGGTCGATCTCATGATGAGCGACTCCACCAATGCCACGAATCCGAACTTCACCCCGTCCGAGGCCGAGGTGGGGAAGACCTTGGAGCAGATCATCTCTCAGGCCAAGGGGCGCGTCATCATCGCCAGCTTCGCGAGCCACATCCACCGCATGCAGCAGATCTGCGATGCGGCGGTGCGTAATGGGCGTAAGGTTGCTGTCACTGGTCGCTCTATGGTTCAGAATACCGACATTGCGCGTCGCCTAGGGTATTTAAAGATCGCTGATAAGGACATTATCGATGCGTACGATCTGAAAGGCTGTCCTCCTGATTCGTATGTAGTTATGTGCACGGGCTCGCAGGGCGAACCGCTTTCTGCACTTGCTCGAATTGCAAGTGATAACCATAAGACTATTTCGGTTGATGAAGGCGATACGGTTATTATTTCGGCTACGCCTGTGCCCGGTAATGAAAAAGCCGTAACTAAGGTAACGAATGACTTGGCTAAGATTGGAGCGGATGTTTACGACAAAAGCCGTGCCCGTGTTCACGTTTCCGGCCATGCTTCAGCGGAGGAACTGAAGCTTGTTCTTTCTATCGTTCAGCCTAAGCACTTTATGCCAGTCCATGGCGAGGCCACTCACTTACGGGCTCACGCTGCGTTGGCTGAAGCTACAGGCGTTCAGAAAAAGAATATCTTCATTTGCGAAAACGGCGAATCTCTTGAGTTGACCCCAAAGGGGGTTCGTCGAGGAAAGCCTGTTCCGAGCGGTATTATCTTGGTCGATGGATTAAGCGTTGGCGATACCTCCGAGTTTGTTTTGAACGAAAGAACGAATCTTGGTTCACAAGGCGTTGCAGTTATTGCCTGCGCCGTCAATGCGGAATCACACGATTTGCTCAGTGGCGTTCAGGTGGAAATGCACGGTATTCCTGGCGGTGATGAGCCCCAATTTGTTGAAGCTGTAACGAATGCTGTTTCGAGCGCATTGAAGCGATCTCTTTCAAAGAACGAAGAGTCTCGTGCCGTAAAGCGTGCCGCTCGAAGCGCTTTGCTTTCAATTCTTTGGGAGCGCACCAATCAGCGCCCTCTAGTGGTAATCAACATCCTCGAGGTCTAGAGATCCAGGCCTCAGGGCCTCATGCGAAGCTAAACTCACCCTAAACGCACGAAAGGTTTCGAATGGCATCTCAGCAAACAGGGCGCCGGAACAAAAACCAGTCAAGCAAGGCGGGCTCCCAGCCGGGGGTCCGCAAGCTTGCTTCGAATGAAAAAAAATCGCAGCATCGTGATTCTGCGCCCAGTTACGGCCATATTTTTGATGAGCGTACCAAGCGCGATATATCTGCGGTTGCCTTAATAGTGCTTTCCATTGCTCTATTCGCCATGGTGTTTATGGGGTCTGAGGGCGTTGTAACGGGCGCGATATCTCTCGGGCTTCGTTTCTGCTTCGGCATTGGCGCATACGTGCTTCCCTTTTTGCTTATTGGTTTGGCAGCTACGTTGCTAATTCGTTTTGAACGAGAGATGGTGCCAGCACGTGTGGCAATTGGGTTCGGTCTTTTGTTCCTTGCGTTCTTAACTATTGTGTCTCTTTTCACGCCTGGTGCTGATGTTGATCCAAATCGTTTGTTTATTCAGGTGTTACTTGTCGACCATGGTGGCTATGTGGGTGGCGCTATCGCCTGGGCGGGTCTCGAGCTGTTCGGTTTGACTGTTTCCATGATTTTGATGATTGGTTTGATTATCATTGCGCTAATTGTAATTGGCTTCTCTCTGTCGTCTCTCATCGAAAACATTCGCGCTC
>OGRO01004057.1_pt1 | contig 9958 bp, 8 predicted proteins | sample 1553451 | NCBI WGS metagenome assembly OGRO01 (sample SAMEA2580021, study PRJEB22360) | human gut metagenome
CTCGTTCCTGCTGTACGGCATGATCGGCACCTCCGGTCTGCGTATTCTGGTTGATAATCATGTGGATTACAGCAAGAACCGCAATATGATCCTGACCTCGGTTATCTTTGTTACCGGCCTGTCCGGCGTTACGCTGGCGCTGGGCGATGTGTCGCTGTCCGGCATGACCCTCGCCGCTATCGTCGGCATGATCATGAGCCTTGTGTTCTATGCGTTCGATAAGTTCCATCTGTCGAATGATGCGTAAGTGAATATGGAAAAAGCGTCTGCGTGAGCAGACGCTTTTTATTATGAAAATCATGAAACAGGTGCGGAATTGGACGAATCAGCTTGTGCAATCGCTTCCAGATGGAGCAGGGTTTGATTTAACATATTCAGCTGTGCCGGTCCGATCGACGTCAGAGCGAATGGAAGCGATGGAATAGCGGAGAAACGCTTCCGAATCTTGATATCGGTATCGCAGCCTGCATAGGAAATGCTGAATTTAGTCTCGGTTTCAAAGATATTTCCTAATATACTGGAGATCTGAAGGCTTTTCCACATTTCAGATATCGCGGTATGATTAGAAAAGTCTAATTCTATATATGGGTGATAGGGATTCTTGCTTTGAATAACGATTGCTAATTTGTCATAGACCGTTTGCCTGGCGGCATCTTGAGAAATGCTGCCTTTCGTTTTTATTTGCGTATAGGCGTGCTTTGAAGTAATAAGCTGTGCCTGGAGAATATCGGAGTAGGGAAGAGAAAAACACTCAAATGCTTCTAACGGATGGGCATTTGTGCATTGAAGGGCATGTAATTCCGGCAAATCCTTTGTTTTATAATAGAATAATTGCTGATTGGCACTGTCCAGAATAATACCTTGCGAACCGGAAAGGTTGATACGGCATCGATCAATAACAGCATGGGAGGGGCATGTGATTTCTATGCTCCAGTCACATTTGCTGCCTTGTGTCTGCAAATGCTGGTTTAAGGCGGTATAAGCTGCTTCCAACCATTTCGGTAAGTCTTGATTAAACAGATGTACAACATCCTGTCGTGCCTCGTCATGAAGCCACTTATTGGATAGTATGGAACGAAGGGCAGCATAGATTCCCCAGAGTATGAGAGCTATGATTAGACATACTAAGAGCGTTCGTAAGATTACCATGTATCGTCCTCCTGTTATCTTCTTTAGTATAGCTGGAAGAAATATGTATGTCAATTATGAATATCATAATGATATCGTAATATCATCGTGATTGGCATACCCTATAATAAGGTGATTGCATGCTGATTATAGGGGAACGAATTAAAATGCTGCGGGAGAGTCACAACCTCTCACAGGCCGCGCTGGCAAAGCGGCTGGGCATCACACGGTCGAGCGTAAATGCGTGGGAATTGGGCCTGAATGTACCGAGTACACAGTATATTATCGAATTATCCGAGATTTTCAAGGTTTCGACGGACTATCTGCTGTGTGTTGCAAAAACGCAGACGCTGGATTTAACAGGTCTGGACATTGTTGAAAACCGAAAATCCTTACTATATAATTGTAGATATCCTGACAGATAACGGAGAAAACACAATGCAGAACGAAAAAACATCCGTTTTGGTGCTCGCGCAGTGCGATTTGACCATGCGCGAGACGTTAAATACCCGATTCGGCACGCAGTGCGCGTTCACGTTCGCGGAGAACGGCGAACACCCGACCGCAGAGCAGCTCCGCGCGGCTGCGGTTATTTTCGGCGAGCCGAGTGAAGCCCAGCTGGCGCAGACCGAAAACCTGCGTCTGCTGCAGCTGACCTGGGCGGGCGCGGACAAGTACACGCGCATGGAAAACCTGCCGCAGAGCGTGGTGCTGGCGAATGCGTCCGGTGCGTTCGGCACGATCATCGCGGAGTACGCGATTGGCAGTCTGGTGGCGCTGTACCGCTCGTTTGGACGGTACTGGAGCAATAAACAGGCGCATATCTGGCAAAAATACGACCATGCGGAGACGATTTCCGGCAAGACCGCACTTGTACTCGGCATGGGCGACATCGGCGCGAATGTGGCCCGACGATTGAAAGTCTTCGGCACAGCTGTGCTTGGTGTGAAGCGCACAGCGGTTTCGGCCGTACCGGCAGACTTCGACGAAGCGCATACACTCGATGCGTTAGACGCTCTTCTCCCGCGGGCGGACATCGTCATTGGCTGCCTTCCGAACACGCGCGAGACCGCGGGTCTGCTGACGGCCGAGCGTCTGCACGCAATGAAAGCAGGCGCGGTGCTGGTCAATGTCGGACGCGGCAGTCTGGCGGGGACGGACGATCTGGTGTCGGCTTTGCAGGACGGCCATCTCGGCGGCGCCGCACTCGATGTGTTCGAGACCGAACCGCTTCCGGCGGACTGTCCGCTGTGGGACATGGAGAACGTGCTGCTCACGCCGCATATCGCAGGCCCGAGCTTCGGCGGCAGCGCGGACGTGCAGAACACGATCTGGCATATCTGCATGGACAATCTGGAGCGGTATTTGACCGGAAACCCGCTGAAAAATGTCGTAAACCGGTCGGAGGGATACTGATACGCGTTTCCCGCAGGTATAGCAACAGAGAGAAAACGAGCCGAAAGCCATGCTGTCGGCTCGTTTTTTGGTGCTCAGCAGTTTTTGAAAAACCAGATGATAAAGTTGATAACCTCTATGCCGAGGAAAATCAGGGCAACCACGCAGATGACAGCCGTTGCCGTCATAAACTGGATGGACGGTTCGCCCAGGCTTTCAATAATCACGCAGGTCAGCGCAATAAACAAGCTGATCATGCACGCGGTATGCAGCGGATGCTGCAGGATCCACTTGCTGATCTGACCGGATTCGTCGGATTTCGGTGCAGGCTCGGTTGTTTTCTGCTCTGCGGAGACAGGCCGGCGGCCGCCGGACGCATTCGGTGCATTGCGCGCCGCTTCCTGCATGCCCTGCCGGTAGTGCACATAGCCGTCAAGTCCCTTGCCGTAGAAGCCGTAATCGTCGTTTTTCATATGCCATGCCTCCCTTTCATGCTTTGAGTATCGCATATCGGGTGTCCGATAAAACGGACTCAGAAGCGGTTGAACACAAATTTTCCAAATTACTGCTTTTACCATAGCATAACCGGGCGCAAAACACAAGCGGTGAAAATATGTACAAATGCTGTCGATTCCAATTGTGCAAAAGTAATGAAAAAGTTATAAATACACAGAACCGATACCAAATCGACAAAATTTTGTGATAAATGTCATTGCAAAAAATGTGGCACAAGGGTACCCTTGTGTCTGAGGTACTCGCCCTCAGACACAAAACCTTCCTAAGTACAAATTTTGCGAAGGAAAGGCGAAACGGCACCGCTTTTGCCGGAAAAAATAATTTTGAGGAGGATAAACATGAAAAGAAGATTGTTATCGGCTTTTCTCGCTGTGATGATGGTGCTGACCATGGCGCCGGTGGCATTTGCGGCGGATGATGCTGAAAACACGGTTGGCGATACTGGTTCCAGTGAATCTGCACCTGCCAAGACGCTGCAGCAGCAGATTGACGGCATTAAAGGAACCGGCACAGTTACCTTGGATAAGGATTATACGGAATATGTTAACATTCCAAAGGATTCAAATATTACATTGGACTTGAATGGTCATAAGATTTCCAGTGGTACGACTACTATTTTGAATAATGGTACTTTGATTGTTCGAGATTCTTCGGAGAAGAAGAACGGTGTAATTGAATCTATGGGTAATGTAGGTATATGTGTAGGCAGCAATTCTGTAACAACCGTTGAGTATGCTAATATTCAGGCAAAGGGAGGCGCGGTTATTACCAGCTATGCTACGGATGCAACGATCACCATTAAAGACGGCGTATTTACGGCACTGGATAATGCGGTAGTTGCGGGTAATGGCTCCCCAAGAGATGGTAATGCCAATGTAATTACCATCAACGGTGGTACGTTTACGGGCAATATTAAATCTGCTGGCTATATTGCTTGCGGAATTTATGCTCCGTGGAAGGATATTATTACTGTAAACGGTGGTAATTTTACTGTTAATAATGGTATTGGTATCGTTGCACGAGCAGGACAGGTAACTGTAAACGGCGGTACGTTTACTTGCACTGGTTCAGCAAAGGGCGGTGTTGGCGATAAGAAATTTGATATGGATGCAGCACAGTGCGTTTATTTTGATGCATCCAATCCGGCATATCCGGCATACAACTCTGCAACCGACTACATCAAGCTGCAGGGCGGTACATTCTCCTCTGATGTTTCTAAGTATTGCGAAAAGAATTACTATACAGAGCAGAATGAAGATAATACTTACACTGTTAAGTCTTTGAAAGACGTTGCAGTTGCACAGATTGGCGACACCTATTATAAGACGCTGGCGGAGGCTGTTTCGGCGGCTAACAATAATACTGTTACCCTGCTTAAAGATACCGCAGAGGATGTTGTCATTCCGGCTGATAAGATGTTGACGATTGACTTGGCTGGTCATAAGCTGACCAATGTTAATAGCCATACCATTTTCAATAAGGGCACTTTGACGATTAACGGTAATAAAGGCACTGTTGATAATGTAACGCATGGTAAGGTTGCTGTATACAATATCGGTACAGTTTCGCTGAACGGTGGCACCTACGACCGTAGCAAGGAAGATGGTACTAAGGATAGCAACACCTATTACACTCTCTTGAATCATGGCACTATGACGGTTAGAAATGTCACCGTGAATAATAAGGGCGGCTATTCCAGCCTGTTTGAAAATGGATATTTTGATTACAGTAAGTCGAAAGATGGTATCGATAATCCGACCTTGACGATTGAAAGCGGTACATTTACTGGCGGCATTAATACTGTGAAAAATGATGATGGTGCCACAATGACTATCAATGGTGGTATTTTCACCAACTACGCACAGTCTGCATTCCAGAACCACAATATCGCGACTATTAACGGCGGTACTTTTAATGGTGCTACGGTTTATGCAATTTTGAATTGCGGAGCTACTTGTTCGAGTGGCGATGCTCCGGACCAGCATCAGCTGACCATTACTGGCGGTAACTTTAACGGTAAGATTTATAAGGGCGGCGATAGCAAGGACGGAAAGACCCATTATGATATTGGTTCTATCTCTATCTCCGGCGGTTACTTCACCACCGACCCGAGCGCATACGTTGCAAGCGGCTACGTTGCCGGAACCAGTGATGTATCCGGTTACAGCTACAAGGTAGTTGAAAAGACCAACACCGGTTCTATTATAGTTAAGCCTGCTGTTGCAGAGCCGGAAGTCAATGTAAGCGATAAAATTTCCGAAAGCGACAAGGCGAAAGTTGAAGATGCTGCTAAGTCTGTTGAAGTACCGACCCTCGGTGCAGCAGCAGGTGACAAGGTTGCAGCAATTAGCAAGACTGATGCAGAGAGTCTGGTTGCAGAGGCACCGAACCTGCAGAACCCGACCTTGTACGTTCAGACTGCACTTAAGGTAGAACCGACTGCTTATAACGCTGAGAATAAGACGCTGGCGCTGGAGATCACTCCGCAGTACCGCGTGGTAGCGTCCACCGCAACCACGGCAGACAAGATTAAACTGGACGGCAACAAGAATGCACAGGTCGTTCAGGACTATAAGCCGATGAACATCACCAAGGCAACTGTGGTAACTATGGAGTTGCCGGATGGCTTTGCTGTTGCTGGCGATAAGCTGAGCATTAAGCACACCAAGTCCAACGGTACGGTTGAGTATTACACCGGCACTGTGACTGAGCAGAGCGGCAAGCCTTTGCTGACTTTCACCACTAACGGCTTCAGCCCGTTCGTTATTTCCGTTCCGGTGGCGTCTATCGGTGAAAATGTATACCCGACTCTGCAGGCGGCAGTTGAAAACGTAAAGAACAACAACGAAACCATTAAGCTGGCAAAGGACGTTGACGAAGCAACCGTAGTAACCGTTGCAAAGTCTATCAAGTTTACGGTCAATACCGATGGCAAGAAGTTTGACGCAGCTAAGAATATTGTTGCTGGCAGCAATACCACGGTTAAGGTAACTGGTGAATCCAGTCCGTACACCTACGAGTTCACCTACACCAAGCCGTTCTCCGGCGGCAGCTCCTCCGGCAAGACGACCTACAAGGTAACCACCTCGGCGGTCAACAACGGCGATGTAAACGCTTCTCCGTCCTCCGCGGAAAAGGGTGCTGCCATCACCATTACCCTGTCCCCGGACAAGGGCTACAAGCTGGACAAGCTGACCGTTACCGACGGCTCCGGCAAGACGGTCTCCACCGTTAAGAAGAGCGACACGGTTTACACCTTCACCATGCCTGCTTCCGCAGTGAAGGTTGGCGTAAGCTATGTTAAGGCCACCGAAACCCCGTCCGAGACCAAGTTTAACGACGTTTCCGCGAACGACTGGTTCGCTTCCGCGGTTGATTATGTAACCGGCAAGGGCATGATGAACGGCACCGCCGACAACACCTTCTCCCCGAAGGCGAACACCACCCGCGGCATGGTCGTTACCGTGCTGTACCGCCTGGAGAACCAGCCGAGCACCTCGGCGGCTTCCTTCACGGATGTGGCTTCCGGCGCGTACAACGCAAATGCGGTTGCCTGGGCGAATGCTAACGGCATCGTTTCCGGCTACGGCAGCGGCAAGTTCGGCCCGAATGACAAGGTTACCCGCGAGCAGCTTGCGGCTATCCTGTACCGCTACGCGCAGTACAAGAAGTACGACGTTTCTATGGGTGAGGACACCAACATTCTCTCCTACGACGATGCACAGAGCATAAGCTCCTACGCGATTCCTGCAATCCAGTGGGCGTGCGGCGCAGGCGTTGTTACCGGCAAGTCCGGCAGCAAGCTGGACCCGAAGGGCAATGCTACCCGCGCTGAGGTAGCGGCAATGCTCATGCGCTTCTGCGAGAACGTAAAGTAAGCAAAACCTTCCTAAACCGCACAGCTTCGGCTGTGCGGTTTTCTTTTGCTTGCCAAAGACGCTTTTCTACGGTAAAATGGAAAACAGAGGAGAAGGGGAAAGAGAAAGAAGGAAATCCTATGCCAATCGGAGTAATTGTCAACTGTATCTCGGTGCTGGCCGGCGGCGTGATTGGTTCCGCACTGGGGCACGTTTTGCCGAACAGCCTGAAAGAGCATCTGCCGACACTGTTCGGCATGTGTTCGATCGCTATCGGCATCAATTCCATTATCAAGGCGGTCAGCATGACAGCGGTCGTGCTGGCGATTCTGGTGGGGTTTACCATCGGGCACCTGCTGCACATTGAGGATTGGGCAAGCCGGTTTTTTCATCGGCTGGTCAAAACCATGCACCTCGGCGGGGATAATATTGATATGGAGTTTTACATCACGGCGGTCGCGCTGTTCTGCTGCTCTGGCTTCGGCTGGTACAGCACGCTGACCGAGGGCATCGCGGGCGATCCGAATCTGCTGTTTGCAAAGTCCGTGCTGGACTTGTTCACTGCAATGATCTTCGCGTCCACACTCGGCAAGGCCATCTGCGCCATCCCGCTGCCGCAGTGCGTGATTCTCCTGTGCGTGTTTACCGCAGGACGGCTGCTGTCCGGTGCGCTCACACCGGAAATGTTCGCGGATTTGTCCGCGTGCGGCGGCGTGCTGACTATGTCGGCCGGTTTTCGTGTCTCCAAGATCAAATCCGTGCCGCTGGTCGATCTCATGCCCGCGCTGATACTCGTTATGCCGTTCAGCGCACTCTGGACTATGTTGATGGGGTAAATTTGAAGCAGACTCTTTTACGGGTCTGCTTTTCTTTTACTTGACAATAGTCCTAAATCATACTATAATAGCGTGATACGATTTAGGACTATTGAGGTGCATTATGGATTTTCGCAGACAAATGAACGACTTGTGCGCATATATTTTTCGACAGGATGAGCTATACGACATCTGGGCGAAGCACAGCGGCATGAAACCCAGTACAGTAACGGTGCTGTATATGTTAGATCAGTTTTTGGAGATGACACAAGGTGGAATTGCGCAGATGTGCCTGCTGCCCAAGCAGACAATTCACACGGTGGTGCAGGAGCTGGAGCAGGCCGGTTATCTGGAAAAGGTGAGCGTCTCCGGCCGCAAGGAAAAGCCGCTGCGCCTGACCGAATCCGGCAAGCGCTACACAGCGGACAAGCTATGCGGTCTGTATCGCGCAGAGGAACGCGCCGCCGCTGCCATGGGCGCGGAGCAGTTCGCCGCTATGGTGGAAATGACCCGAAAATTTACCGATTCTTTTGAAAAGGAGATTCGCAATGGAGCAGAATAACGCACTTGCGCGCAAATTCAACGCCGCATCGCTGCTCCGATTCGCACTGCCGAACATTGCAATGATGATGCTGCTCTCGATGTACACCATCGTGGACGGCATGTTTATTTCGCGGTTTGCCGGCACAACCGCGCTTTCCGCAATCAATATGTCGTATCCGCTCAACTGCCTGCAGATGGCTACCGGCATTATGCTCGGCACGGGCGGCAGCGCTATTATCGCCCGCCGGCAGGGAGAGGGACGCACAGACGAGGCGCGCCGCAACTTCACCATGCTGATTGCGGTTGCGTTGGGCATCGGCCTGATTTTCGCCGTGTTTGGCAATCTGTTTCTGAACCCTATCCTGCGTCTGCTTGGCACGAGTGAGCTGCAGTGGGCAGACTGCCGTATTTACACACGCATTCAGCTGGTGTTTGCACCCATGCTGTTTCTGCAGACTGCCTTCCAGACATTGTTCGTCACCGCAGGCAAGCCGGGCTTGGGTCTGCTGACCTCGGTGGGCGGCGGCATCACAAACGTGGTGCTTGACTGGCTGTTCATGGGCCCGATGAACATGGGCGTTGCCGGTGCGGCGATTGCCACCTGCCTCGGCTACTGCGTGCCGTCCATCGTTGGTCTGGTGTATTTCACCAAAAATCGCACCGGAAGTTTGTACTTTGTGCCCTTCAAATTTGACGGCGCAACACTGGCTGCCGCGTGCGGCAACGGCTCATCTGAGATGGTCAGCAATATTGCGAACGCCATCACCACATTCGTGTTCAATACGCTGTTCATGTGCTACCGCGGCGAGGACGGTGTAGCCGCCATCACGATTGCAATGTACTTCCAGTTCGTGTTTACGGCGGTGTATTTCGGCTTCTCAATGGGCGTTGCACCGGTTATCAGCTACAAATTTGGCGAGAAAAATATCCCGCAGCTGAGGCATATCTTCCGCATCTGCATGATGTTCGTGCTGGCGTGCTCGCTCGGCACATATGTGCTCTCGTGGCTGACGCTCGAGCCGGCGCTGACCCTGTTTACGCCGCGCGGCAGCAGTGTGTACGAGATTGCCATGCACGGCTTTCCGATTTATGCGGTCAGCTTCCTGATCATGGGCACGAGTATTTTCGCGTCCTCGCTGTTTACCGCGCTCTCGGATGGTCTCGTGTCTGCGATCATCTCGTTTTCGCGCACGCTTGTGTTTCTCGTGGCGATGCTGCTGCTCCTGCCGCTGATTTTGCAGGAAACCGGCATCTGGCTGGCTGTTCCGGTAGCAGAGGCGCTCGGCGTGATGGTTTCGGTGTTTTTTCTCGTCAAGGGACGGAAAAAGTATCAGTATTAAGGGAAAGAGTGCTGTTGAGGGAACAGCACTCTTTTGTTATATATAGATGGAATATAACGAATTGTATATAGAATGAAGGTGTAGAGTAAAGGAAAAGCGAAAGGGCCTGCCGCCTGTAATTCACAGGCAGCAAGCCCTTTCGGTCGCTTGAACAATTTTTGTCTGACTTTTAGAGGTCACTTTAAAAACTGTCTTGCTGTTGTATTTGAGGGAATGAAAAGCATTTGGAGCTGCTTTTCTAATTTGAAATATGGAAAGAGAAGAAAGAAATGCTAAGAAGAGTTATTCGCCGACCTTGACGAACACGCCGCCGGCCTGGCAGGACTCGGTAGCAGCCTTAGCCATGAGAACCGGACGCAGGCCA
>OGRO01004073.1_pt1 | contig 9935 bp, 9 predicted proteins | sample 1553451 | NCBI WGS metagenome assembly OGRO01 (sample SAMEA2580021, study PRJEB22360) | human gut metagenome
TGCAGGCAACACGCATGGCGGCGCATCCGCGCTTGCGCGAGAAGACGAGGAGAAAGCACATGGCAATCATCAAGGCGTTCGCGGGCGCGCTCGGCGGAACGTTCGCGGATCTATGGAAAGACATCATCACTGCCGGTCGGTTCGACGAGTATGTAGTGGTCGCGCCGGGAGTCCCAAGAGGCACGAACAACGGACGCGGGTCGAACGAGTACGGTTCTGAAGGCGTCATCAGCAACGGTTCCCACATTTATGTGCCCGAAAACACGGCGGCCTTCATCTTCTCTGAATCCGGCATCGAGAACGTGATTACCGAGCCGGGCGGTTACGAGTACCGCGACGGCGAGAAAAGCGTGCTCGCCGGTGACGGCATCGGATCGCTGTTCAGTTCGGTCGCCAGTCGATTCACATTCGGCGGGCAGCCGGTGGAGACGAAGTATGTGGCGTTCGTCAACCTGCGTGAGATCCGCGGCATTAAGTTCGGCACTCCAGCGCCGCTGGTCTACAATGACAAATTCTATGGCGTGGATTTGGAGATACGGGCGCGGGGCACGATGTCACTGAAAGTCACCGACCCGGTTCGCTTCGTGCGCAATTACGTTCCCGCCAACGTAACGTCGTACGCGTTCGACAATCCCAAGGCTAGGGAACAGATTCTTTCCGAATTCGTCCAGTCGTTCATCGTCGCCATCAACTCGTTGTCCGATCAGTATCGAATTTCGCAGCTGCCTGCCCATGCGAACGATATCGCCACACGCGTGCGCAACGATGAGACGAATGCGGGGACGTGGAGGAATCGCTTCGGATTCGAGGTGTCCGGCGTCGGCATCGAGAGCATCGAGTTCGATGAGGAGTCTCGCCAGCTCGTGCGCCAATTCGCTTCGAACAAGATGAATGTCTCTGCGTACGAGGGCGTCTCGCAGACGGCCGGCAACATGGCCGCGCAGCAGCAGATCGCCCAAGGCATCCAGAACAACGGTTTCGGTGATGGCGGCGGCATGCTCCTCGGCATGAACATGGCTCAGGCCATCAATCCGATGACCGCGGCGCCGGCAGCCCCGATGCCGATGGCCGCGCAACCGCAACCGCAGCAGCCGCAGCCTCAAGCCGCACTTGCAGCCGAAAGCACGGGCGGTGCCGATACGGCAACCTCCGGAGCCGGCGCGGCAGCGCCCTCGCACGCCGCCTCCATGAGCGTCGCAGAACAGGTGGAAACGTTGAAGAAGCTCAAGGAACTCGTCGACATCGGCATCCTCTCCCAAGAGGAGTTCGACATGAAGAAGCATGAAGTCCTAGGCCTGTAACGTTTTTTCTGCCGTAACGAATCGTCAAATCTCCCGGTGCATGAAGAGCCTTGCCTTCATATGCCGGGAGATTTATATTTCTCTGTTCAAACGCGCCGCCACATGATGCAGTCGCAGCCGCGCTGATGCGCGAAGAGAATCCCGGACTTTTCCGGAAGTTGATCGAGATGAGGCATTGTTCGTGGCAGCGGAAATAGACACGAATCGTCATGCCGAATCAGTACGACTGTCGATGATCGGCCTTGTTGCGGTCTGCAGCGCGGTCCGCTCTGTCAACGTCTGCCGTTTTTGCCGGGCTTGCCGTTGGGAAACAGCAGATAGGTGAGAACGCCGGCGGCGGTGCCGCTGGCCAGAGCCGCGGTGATGACGGCAAGTGCCTGCATGGCCGTGCTCAGCGGTCGTTCCTTGTTTTTGCGTGCCCGTCTGCCGGCAGCCGGCTTGGATGCCGGTGCGACGGGCCGTGCATCGTCTGCTTCGCTGGGAGCGTCAGGCTCGGTAGCGCTGTTTGCTTTGGTATTGTCGGCCGTCTCATCGGTCGGCTCTTTGGCATCGTCGGACGAACCGGCCGTCCCAAGCTCCTTGATGCGCAGTTCAATCGGATCGTCAACAAGGGTCTTGATGATCTTCGCCAGTTCGCGGTTGCCGCATTTGGCGATTTCGGCGCTGAACACGGTGCGCAGGGCGAGGTACTGCAATTTGGTCATGGGACTTCGGCCGGTCTCCAGATTGGAGATGGTCTGCCGTGCGACTCCTAGCTCGTTGGCCAACTGCTGGGTGGTCCATCCCGCCACTTTGCGAAGCGCCCCCAGATTCTCCTGAAACTGGCTGATCCACAACTGTTCGATTTCCGACGTCGCCAATGCGCACCTCCTTTCGCACAGTCACTAGTGTACGTTACGAATGACTGAAGCGTATACCGGTCGTGTGACGTACGGTCTATGTGGCGCATCGGTCCACGCCGTCCTATGCTTGGAACATGGAGTCAGACTGCTCCCGATTGTGCCGGGGCATCCGCCTGATCGTGGCGGGCAAGGCGACTGTTCAATGACAAGGAAGGCTGTGGAATGCGCATCAGCGACGAGGAGTTCGAGCACGAGGTCGAAACGGCCATCGACAGTCTTCCGGACCGGTTCAAACGCGCGCTGGACAATGTCGGTATCGCGGTCGCCGACGAGCCGAACGAGCGTGAGCGGGCGACGATGCAGCGCCAGTGCGATGAGCTGCTCGGCCTGTACGAAGGTGTGCCAATCACGCGGCGCTTCACCGGATACAGTGGCGTCATGCCCGATATCATCACCATATACAAGGGCCCGCACGAGCGCGTCTGCGCCACGCGCGACGACCTGCGCCGGCAGATTCGCAAGACAGTGCTGCATGAGCTCGGCCATTATTTCGGTTTTGACGACGATTATCTGCACGCGCACGGCTACTGAGGACATCCGACCCGCCGATTTGTACGGTATATGAACTTTGGGGGGTTGATTCGGGGCTCTCCGAACATCTATCTGCGTTTCAAGGGGTTGCCAAAACACGATATGCAGGGTATTCGAAGCTGTATGTTGCTGGAATCATGCGGTTTTGGGAGCGTTTATACTTGAGCACCACCCCCTCGAAACGCAGATAGATGTTTTGACCCAACCGAATCCACCCCCTCGAAACGAAGATAGCCTCTGGATTTGTCGGCTGTTGGCGTTTTTCAGCGTGATTTCTTCTCCGATGCGCACTGATGCCGATATGGGGCGCCCGCATCGCGAAGGAGCGCGGACGTTTTTGTTGATTGTATGCGCGTTACGTGCGGATATGGGATAACCGGCAATCGGGCGAATCCTGTCTGATAGGGTGAACCGCTATCGGGGGATGTTAGGTTCCGATGAAAGGAATTCATTATGCAGCAGATTCAGTACGTTTGCGTCAAATGCGGATGCCGGTCATACGACAGCGACCAGTTCCAGGCGACCGGCGGCGATTTCGCCAAACTGTTCAACGTGCAGAACAAGAAGTTCATCACCATCTCCTGCCGTCAGTGCGGATACACCGAGTTGTATCGCGCGCAGACCGGCACCGGCATGAACGTCCTCGACTTCCTCGTCGGCTGACGTCATGACGGCATAGGGGACCTCCCGCATCCCGGCCCGATCGGGGGCCGGCACATGACGGGAGGCCTCTAAGATCAGGCTGATATCATCAAACAACCACCATACTCACCGGCAAAGGAGACTGACCTTGCACATGCAGTTCGTGCACGCCGTGTTGTCCTTGCATATTGCTCAAAACTCGCAGATCTCTCAAACATCACAGACCGTGCGGTCCGGATTCGACCAGTTCGTCCTGTGGTATGGCAATCTGCCGCAGCTGGCTCAAACCGCGATCACCGTCGTCGTCGGCGCGATTGTCGCCTATCTGGTGTTCAAGATCGTCGCCCGTCTTGTCAAAGGTCTGGTGACGGCGGTCATCGCCGCGATTCTGGCATTCCTGATCAGTACGGTTCCGGGTAATCTGCTGCTGTCCAGCGCATTTGACCGCATTCAGCAGGAAGTCACCACGCATCTGCCGTCCGGCATCAAGGACCAGTTGGGCTGAGTGTGTGGTGTGCTTTGTGACGCGTCACATTGTCGATTTCGGCGATATGACGCGATGACCGTCATTATTCGTCAGATGATGATGCCGTTGACGTGATCGATTTCGTGTTGGATGATTTGCGCGGTGAATCCGTCGAAGGCAGTCGTGTATTCGCGCCCGCTGCGAGCCTGATAGGTGACGGTGATGCTCTGGTAGCGTGTTGTCGGACGTTCGCCATCCAGTGACAGACATCCTTCGGCGGTATCGAATGGGTCGCTCCCAGCAATGATGCGCGGGTTGAACATGATTGCGTTGCGGTTGTTCTCCTTGTCTTGGAACACGATGATCCGCTTTGCCACGCCTATCATGTTCGCGGCCATGCCCACACATTCGCCGCGATGCGCCGCCAGCGTGTCACGCAGGTCGGTCGCGGTGGCGCGGTCCTCGTCGTTCGACGGGTCGGCAGGGGCCGATGCCTGCGACAGAAAAGCGACGGAGGTCATGATCGGTTGTTGCATTGATACTCCCGTGTCGTCGGTGGATGCCGGTGTTGCGGCGCCGGATTCGATGTCGAGTTATATGGTACGCCATGCAATCCCGCAGCCTCCATTCCGCGAGTAGTCCCATTGGCTGACTTTCCCGCGGGACTATGAGCGGATGTCCGTGCCGCGGCGTGACCCCTCATCCGGCGAAAGTCCCATGTGACGACCTTGAGATGGGACTTTGGCGGGATGAGATGATGAAATGGAGTGGGGGGGCGGATGCGCGATGGTGTGACTGCCGGCGCCCGTGCGACTACCATGGGTGACGGAGCATGACATTGAAACGTGATTCGTCAGCCGCTCTGAAGCCGGTGGCGAACGCAAAACACGAACACACAAGAGGGGAGTGAGCGCGATGAGGATCGAACATGCGGTGGCCAGTCTGCCGGCCAATGGAAGCGGCCCGGTGTTCTTGCTGTTGCACGGCTGGGGGTCGAACGAGCATGACCTGCCGGGATTGCTGGATTATTGTGCGCCCGGCGCCGATTACGCGTCGTTGCGTGCGCCGATTTCGTACGGCCCGGGCTACACGTGGTTCGGCTCATGGGATTACGAAGGCGTCCCGACCGGCGAATCGCTCGATCGGCAATCACGCCAAGCCGGCGAGGCCATCGACGCATGGGTGGCCGACAGCATCGCCCCGGAGCGCCCCATCGTGGTCATGGGCTTCTCCCAAGGCGGTCTACTCGCCGGCGAGATGCTGCGCGTCAACCCGAAACGGTACGCCGCCGCAGTCAGTTTCTCCGGCTTCCTCGCACATGGCGAGTTGCCTGGCGACGACGAGCTTGCGCGACTGAAGCCGCCAATGTTCTACGGCCACGGCTCTGCGGACGACATCTTCCCCAAGTCCGAACTCGACGCGATGAGCGCGTTCTATGCCTCGCACACCACGCTCACCGAGAAAATCTACCCCGGCATGACGCACAGCATCAACATGCCGGAGCTGCGTGACGTCGCCGCGTTCTTGGAACACAACGGTTTCGTGCGGCCTCGCCTCTGGTGACGATAGCCTCATCACCCCACGAACTTCAAGGTCAGCGGAACCGTCTCCGCGAGTTTGTCTCCGCTCGAGCGTTCGCTGGTCGGATACGTGATTTCGATGGCCGCGATCTTCCCTCCGGTGACGACTTCGCGGATATACGTGATGGTTCCGTTCTGCTCATAGCTGAGGTACACCGATTGGCCGGCCACCTGCGCGAGCGATATGTTCGCGTTGCCGCCGAGATTCTCCTTGAGCCAGTCGAGCTCCTCCTGCGGGGAGTGAGACAGCGCGTTGTTGCTGCCCCACACGCTGATCTGCGTGGAGCCGGACGTCGCGTCGAACTTGCGACCGTCGCCGTTGTCGGACTCCTGCTGCCACTTGTAACCGGCAGGCACGTCGACACGGTACGAGAACCGCGCGTTCGTGTAGGTTCTCGCACCGGATTGCGATGACTGGGATTGCGATGAGTCATCGGATTCAGTGGTATCATCGCCGTTGCCGTCGGAAGAGGTGCCGTCGTCAGGCGACGAGTCGGAGCCGTCTCCCTGCCGCCCGCCGGATACGGTGGCCTCCTCGAACTGGCTGAAATCGACCGGCTGCTCGACCAGATAGTACACGTTGTGGGCGTTGGGCGCCTTCTTGAACGGCTGCATGTTGGTGCCGGGCGCGTACGGGTTGGGCTTCCGGTGGAAGGCGTCATTCGTCGCCTTGATTTCCGGGTATGCGGAGTTGTCGCGGCGGATGAGATACGGGCGGTCCGCATAGGGCTTGTATGTAGTCGAGCCGTCGAAATATCCGTTGGATTCCAGCTGGTCGAGGTCGGCTCCGACCGGCATCACCACGAAGAAATCACGAGCCACGTATTTGAGATTTTTTTCGCTCATGGCCTGTTCGGCGGTTCCATCCGAGCCATCCTCGACTTGTTTCTCCGATGTGCCGTCACAGTATGTCGGCCCGTCGCCCACGTAAGACGTGGTGCCGCATACGGGCAGTCCGAAGCCTGCGTACAGCTCCATGGCGCCGGTATCGCCCTGGATCAGGAAGTCCTTCATTGCGTTGTAGTAGCCGCCGGAATGTGGGTGGCCGCGGGAGGGCGGGTTCCAGCCGCTGATGTCCTGCGAATACGTGCAGAGGGTCAGCTGGTCGAAGAAATCCGAGGAACCTTTGCCGTCGAGCACCAGACCACTCGGGTTTGGATCGGTCTGACCGGGTTCCAATGTCAGGCAGTTGCCGCCATCGGTGCAATACTTCCCTGCCAGAGCCACGGTGTTCGTCATGATCTTGTCCGATCCCCTGTCGGGAATGGACGTGCCGACCACGTCGTAGCGTTTGCTGGCATCCACGCCGTAATACAGGGTCACGTTGGTCTCGCTGGTCCGCACGCCGATGCCGGGATCGGCTCGGACGATCTTGCCGAGATTCTTTCGGCTGGAGAAACGCGGCTTGAGCGTGACGTCGAAGCCCTGTTGCTGGAGCTTTGTTTTCGCCTCGTCCTTGTCCATTCCGGCGATTTCGACGGGTATGCCGTCACCTGTGATCCCGACTCCGATATGGATGCCGTCGTCGGTGTCGCGCACCGGCTCACCGTCCGCGGGCATGGTGACGGCGACTTTGCCGGGGTGCTCCGAGACGACTTCGTGCTCGACGACTTTGACGCCCATTTTCAGTAGCGCGGTTTCGGCCTTGCTCGGTTCAGAGCCGACTGTGCCTTCGGGTACACCGGGTCCCATCGATTCGATGACCGTCACCGTCGTGCCCTTGGGCAGACGGTCGCCCGCCTTGACTCCTACCAGACCGAGGCACTTGCCCTTGCCCAGGGCGTTGAACGTCTGCTTCTTCTTGACGAGAAAGCCTTTGGTCTCCAGCTCACGTGACACTTCGGCTGCCGTGCGGTATCGGACCGTCGGCACGGTGCGCGGGCCGATCCATTCCAGTTTCCTCGCGGCGAGACCGAACCCGGTTCCAGCGAGAACCACCAGTACGGCGATGATCGCCGCGATGAGTTTCATGCGTGGGCGCTTGGCGGACGGCTGCGCGGCGGCGGATCCGGTGGGATTGGCCGGTGGCGTGGCGGAGTTTCCGGCGGGGACGGTCGGAGGTGTGCCGGCATCGCCCGCATTCGCTGCGAATGCGGCAAAACCATCGTCGGATGCCGTCTCGGATGCTCTCGGAGGCGATGGAACCGGTGGCTGCGCCGCCATGTTGCCATAGCCCGACACGGGTATCGGAGCGGTCGGTATCGCAGGAGCACCCGGCGCTCCAGCGGCGGATTGCCGCGGAGCGCCACACTGGAAGCAGAACCGACTGCCCTCGTCATATGGGGCACCACAATGCGGACAATATTCCATGATCTCCCACCTCTCTCGCAGCGTTGCTATAAACACCATGATATTCCAGTGCGGCCCGTATCGGAACCATAGTTCGGCGAGTCGCGCCGTTGTGCCAGTCGGCGTCTGGCGGCATAAAAGAACTCCGCTGATTCGGTGTGGATGTCAGCGGAGTCTGCGGGTTGTGCGGATTAGTGTTGCGGCGGCAGTGGCATGGGACGCATTGTGTTCGGCGTTCCTCCGGCCGGATTCTGTGGTTGTGCGCTATATGGCACGGCAGGCTGCTGATACGCCGCTCCGGCGCCCGGCGCGGCTCCGTAGTTTTGCGCCGGCATGCCACCGTACGCGACTGCGGGCGGATTCGCCGGAGCCGGACTGGCGAATGCCGCCCTGCGCGCATGGCTGCGATTCACCACGGAAACGATGGCTCCCACGAACATGAACAACGTTCCCGCGATGATCGCATACATCCCATACGACGGAACGAGTGAAAAGGACAGGTCATTGGCGAGATTCAGCCCAGGCTGAGATGCCGTCGAGCGTACGACATCCATCTCGTGGGAGGCGGAGACGAGAATGAAGATGAGTATTCCCGCGTACAAAGCGCATCAGAGCAGGTTGAGGATGGAGAACGTCAGCGTGGCGGCGTGCAGACGAAGCAGCGCGAACAACAGGATGAACGCCGACAGCACGAGGAACGCCCAGAACGGGAATGTGCGATCGTTGAACAGCGATGCGCTGATCGAGCTGTCCCCGTCATAGTATTTGAGGAGCTCTTCGCTGGACATGTTGTTGAGCATCTGCTTGATCGCCGCGCTGTCGCCGCTGACGGCCATATACGGCAAGAAGCATCCCGCCACGGTGATCGGTTGCGGGGTTCGGCAAAATGCTGCATGGTGTCAAAAGACTGATGGGAGGGGTCTACGCGACCTCAGGGCGGATGGAAAATCCGGTGGCCGACGCACGCCGGCATGGCGTTCTGCCGCCGTTTCCGCGCGGGTAAAAGGCACGGTTGAGCGGCGCGGTTAAGATATGGCAAACAACAGGATGGAGTCGTCCGCCCTGCGCAAGCCCTGGCCTATCATGGACAATGGAAGGCGACGCACGTGCCGCCGTGCGTCAGCAGTGAGTGGAGCCGAACGGACCGGGGAGCATCGAGGAGGGGCATGTCAGCGGAATCGGAAACATCGTCGAATGTGACGGCGGAGGCCATGAATGGTGACGGGGCCACGCCGCTCGGGTCGGGCATCGTGCCGGTGTACGGAGTCGAGCGGTATCTCGACGCGTGCGTGGAGGGACTGGTCGGCCAGACGTACCGCAATCTTGAGATCCTGCTCGTCGACGACGGGTCGCCCGACCGCTGCCCTGCGATGTGCGATGCGTGGACGGCGAGGGATGAGCGGATCCGCGTGATCCACAAGGCCAATGGCGGCCTGTCCGATGCGCGCAATGTCGGACTGGCGAAGGCCACTGGCGACTATATCTACTTCGTCGATTCCGATGACATGGTCGAGCGCAATCTCATTGAACGTGCGATGGCGACGATGCGCGACTACGACGCCGATTTGGTGATGTTCCAGTTCGACACGATCAGCGAAGACGGCAAGCCGCTGACATCCTCGTACAAGCACAACCATTATGACGATGTGATCATCATGACCCCGGTCGAGGCGATCAAGGCGCAGGTCAAGGCCGAGATCGACGGGTATTTCTGGTCGTTCGTCGCGGCGGCGTCGATCTACCGCAATCACGGGTTCTCCTTCCCCGTCGGGCGCAAGATCGAGGACATGGCCCGTATCTGCAATGTGATCGGCGAGTCGCATCGCGTCGTGCGCATTCCCGAAGCGCTGTACCATTACCGCATGCGCCGCGGATCCATCACCGGCGACTGGAGCATGCAGCTGACCCGCGACTGGGTGAGGGCCACGGATGATCGCGAGACGTACATCGTCGAGCGGTTCCCCGAGCTGAAGAACTTCATGAAGCTGCAGCAGCTTATCTTCTTCGTCAACCTTGATTATGAGACGATACGGCAGTCGCTCGTGGCGAAGTTCAGCATCGACCCGCAGGACGCCGACCGGATTCGTCGCCGCATCGAGGGACTCACCAAGGACGTCGCCGGAGCGGGCGACGAGGTTCCGGAAAGCACGCAGTCGCTGCTGGATACGATGAAGCAGACGTTCGCCGAGATGGTGGAGCCGGATGCGGGCGCAGAGGCGGGGCC
>OGRO01004087.1_pt1 | contig 9903 bp, 10 predicted proteins | sample 1553451 | NCBI WGS metagenome assembly OGRO01 (sample SAMEA2580021, study PRJEB22360) | human gut metagenome
GATGCACCGCAGCGAGGATGTGGCCGCCATGACAGCCGACCTTATCTATACGATACGCGGTGCGCTGATGGCTTTTCCGGGCCGCGTGGCGATTGATGCCGCTGCCATAACGGACGCTGCTGAAGAAGCCGAGTACCTGCGCAAAGAGGTCAATATCCTGTGCGCCCAGTTGGCGCAGTACCGCTATGACCCGAAAGCCTACGAAGCGCGGGTGCGGGAGCGTATGTCGTGGGGCGAAAAAGACCACGAGGATGACGATGAGTAGCGCCGCCGACATCAAGAGGCTTAACGCCGTACTTGCCAAGGTGCTGGACGGCATGAAGCCACCGGAGGATGTGACCGTTACCGAGTGGGCCGAAAAGCACCGCAAACTGTCCAGTGAATCCAGCGCCGAGGTTGGCACATGGCGCACGAGCCGCACCCCATACCTGCGAGAACCGATGAACGCCTTTTGCGACCCGAAAATCCATCATCTTGTGATGGTGGCCGCCTCGCAGGTCGGCAAATCCGAACTGATGAACAACTGCATGGGCTACATCATCGACTGTGACCCCGGCAGCATCCTGTTTATCCAGCCAACGACTGTGGACGCCAAGGAGTACAGCAAGCTGCGCATTGCCCCCATGATACGCGACTGCCCGACCCTGCGGCGGCGAGTGGCTGACCCCAAGAGCCGCGACAGCTCCAACACGATCTTGCAAAAAAGCTACCCCGGCGGCATCCTGACGATGTGCGGGTCTACCGAGGCCCACGCGCTGGCATCGAAGCCCATACGGTATGTGTTCGGTGACGAACGAGACCGCTGGGCAGCCAGTGCAGGCATCGAAGGTGACCCGTGGGGGCTGGCTATGGCCCGACAGACCACATTCTACAATGCCAAGGCGGTGGAGGTTTCGACCCCCACCGTCAAGGGCTCAAGCGTTATCGCAAAAAGCTACGCCAAAGGCACCATGGAACGCTGGATGAGCCGCTGCCCGCATTGCAAGGAGTACCACGAAATCCAGTGGGAAGACATACGCTATGAATCCGAAACCGGTATTGTGAACAATGAGAAAACCTACAAGGTCGGAAATGTCTGGTATGTCTGCCCCGGATGCGGGTGCATCAGTGACGAATACACCATGAAACGCGCTCCGGCCAAGTGGGTGGCGGACAACCCTGCCGCCTACGACAACGGCATCCGCAGCTTTTGGCTGAACGCCTTTGTAAGCCAGTGGGCCACGTGGAAGTCTATCGTGCTGAAATTCCTTGAAGCCATCGGCGATACGGCCAAGATGCAGGTCGTGTACAACACCTGTTTTGGTAAGCTGTGGGAGAACCGCGGCGACATACAGGACGAGGACACGCTGCTGGGCCGCCGTGAAGAATACGAAGCCGAGCTGCCCGATGGTGTGCTTGTACTGACTGCCGGCGTTGACACACAGGATGACCGTATGGAGTACGAAATCAAAGGTCACGGCCACTTCAACGAGACATGGGGCATCGAAAAAGGCATTGTGATGGGGCGACCCGATGACGATGCCACATGGAAACAGCTGGATGATCTGGTCTTTAACCGCTATTTTCAGTTCAAAGACGGAATTAAGCTGCGCGTGTCGATGTCCTTTGTGGATGAAGGCGGCCACTTCACCCAAGAGGTGCGCCAGCGCTGCCGGGAACGCATAGGCCGAAAGGTGTTCTGCATCAAAGGCTTTGCGGGTCCGGACAGGCCCTACACCGGGCCGCCCAAGCAGGTGAAAATCGTGGTGAACGGCACCCATGTAGGCACCTGCTGGCAGTACCAGATCGGCGTTGATGCCGGAAAGCAAATCATTATGGATAATCTGCGAGTCGGCACGGTTGGGCCGAAATACTGCCACTTCCCGAAGCGGGATGACTACGGCATCGGCTATTTCAACGGCCTGCTGTCGGAGCATCTTGTGTACAAAAAGGACAAGCGCCAGCCGTGGCAATGGGGAAAAATTCCCGGTCACGAGCGAAACGAGGCGCTGGACTGCTGCAACTATGCAATGGCGGCGTTCAAGGCGCTGCCGTGCGACCTTGACGGCATTGACCGGGCACTGAAACGCGCCCGCGGCGTGGCGGTGGATGCACCTGCCGCGCTGGAAGTACCGCAAACCAAAAGCCCGCAGCCGAAACGGCGCGGGCTTTCCAAATACTATGATGAATGGTGAGGGTCATTATGGACAGAACGATGATTGAAAAGCGGCTGAAATTCCACACTGAAAGGCTGGATAACCTGTATGCCGCCTACAATGCGCTGGTAAACAGCCGTGCAAAAAGCTACCGGCTGGATGACCGCGAACTCACCAGATTCGACCTTGACACGCTCAGCGATGAAATTGAAGACGCCGAGCGGAAGGTCGAGGAACTGACCGCGCTGCTGAACGGCCAGAGCGCCCGCAAGGCGTTCGGCGTGATCCCGCGCGATTGGTGACACCCTACTTTGGGTACTGGCCGCTCCCCAAGCTATAACGGCGGCCTTTACCGCGGGCAGATGGTTTCTTTCACTACTCCTTTTCTTTTCCATCTGCCCGCTTAGTTTGAAAATTACGGAGGCGATTGTACTTGAGCAACATGAGAAAGCCCAGCGCACCGCAGGCAAGCGGATACAGCAACGCCGGCGGCAGCCTTACACGGCGGGCCACGCGCAGTTTTAGGCCCGACAGCAATTCGCCGAGCCAAGATATAAACCAGAATAACGCCACACTGCGCCAGCGCAGCCGCATGCTGTATATGAGCAGCCCCATTGCGGCAAGCGCCATCAATACGAACCGCACCAAGGTCGTAGGCACCGGTCTGACGCTGAAAACGGCCATTGACCGCGATGTGCTGGGCATGACACCGGAAACGGCCAAAAAGTGGCAAAGCCAGACAGAGGCCGAGTTCCGGTTGTGGGCGGAGAACCGCCGCAACTGTGATGCGCTGGGCATGAACAACTTTTACGGCTTGCAGCAGTTGGCCCTGAAAAGCTGGCTGATGAGCGGTGATGTGTTCGCCCTTGTCAAGCGGGCACCGCAGACCACAAAGCTGAATCCCTACACGCTGCGGCTGCATCTGGTGGAGGCTGACCGCGTCAGCACCCCGGACACCTGCGGCGATGTCATGAACCGTTGGGCGAACATCACCGAGGGCAAAAACACCAACAACGGCAACAAAATCTATGACGGTGTGGAGGTAGACAGCAGCGGCCTTGCCGTGGCCTACTGGGTGCGCAACACCTACCCACGCGAGATTTCGCAGGAGCAGACCAAGTGGCAGCGAATTGAGGCCGTTGGCAGGCAGACCGGCCTGCCAAACATCCTGCACATCATGGACAGCGAGCGCCCGGACCAGTACCGCGGCGTGCCGTATCTGGCCCCGGTCATTGAAATGCTGCTCCAGTTGCGGCGCTACACGGAATCCGAGTTGATGGCCGCACTGGTGCAGAGCTTCTTTACTGCGTGGATCGTGACCGACACCGACAAGACCGCTATCCCCACCAGTGAGGTGGGCGGCGGCGATATTGCCGGTGTACCTGTGGAGAACCCCGACACCGACAACATCAGCCATAGCGACAATGAGTACGAGATGGGGCCCGGTCAGGTTTATCACCTCGGCCCGGACGAGGATATCAAGTTTGGCAGCCCCAATGTACCGACAGCCGGGTTTGATACATTCGTAAAAACCATGTGCAAGATGGTGGGCAGTGGCCTTGAGCAGCCTTACGAGGTGTTGCTGAAAGAGTTCAACAGCAATTATTCTGCCAGCCGCGGCGCCCTGCTGGAAGCGTGGGAGGCGTACAAGATGCGCCGGGTCTGGCTGGTGGACGGCTTTTGCCAGCCTGTGTATGAACTCTGGCTTGCCGAGGCCGTAGCACGCGGGCGTATCAAAGCGCCGGGCTTTTTTGATGACCCACTGCTCCGCGCTGCATGGTGCGGAGCGCGGTGGATCGGCCCTGTGCAGGGTACGCTTGACCCCAAAAAAGAGGTCGAGGCTGCTATCCTGCAAGTACATCACGGTTTCCGTACCCATGAGCAGGTTGCCCGCGAACTGGGCGGCGGTGATTGGGAGGAAAATGTTGAGCAGTTGAAGCACGAAAATGAAATGCTGAAAGCTGCCGGCGTAGAGAAAGTGGAAGAAACCACCAAAAGCATGATTGAAGGAGGAGACGAAGATGGCGAAGGCCAGCAAAATCCCGGTGGCGGTGATGAATAACCCGCCCGCTGCCGTAAGCATCCAGCGCCCGTGTTACGCTATGGCGACCACGGACGGCTTGAATGCTGACATTACCATGTATGGGCAGATTGTGGAGGCACAACCCACAGACTGGTGGACGGGAGAACCCGTTCCCGGCCAGTACATCATTGAGAGCGAATTTCTGGAAGACTTGAACAGGATTTCCGGGTGCGATAGCATCACCATCCACATGGACAGCCTGGGCGGCGATGCTGGCGTATCTATTCTGGTTCACAACAAGCTGCGCGAACTTGCCGCTGGCGGCACAAAGCTGACCTGCATCGTGGACGGCGTTGCCATGAGCGGCGGTAGCCTTATCATGTGCGCCTGCGATACGGTCAAGGTGAACCCCAGTAGCCTTGTGATGATTCACAAATGCTGGTCTTCCGTCTATGGCGCGTTCAATGCTGACGATCTGCGCAAGGCTGCTGATGCCAACGATGCGTGGGATAAGGGCCAGGTCTCCATCTACAAGCGCAAGACCGGGCTTTCCGACACGGTGCTACTGCACATGATGGCCGATACCACCTACATGACCGGCAAAGAGGCCGTGGAAAAAGGCTTTGCCGATGAACTGCTGGACGATGCCGAACCGCTGGAGATCTCCGCCAGCGCCAACAGGCAGGTTATTTCCTGCAAGGGCCATGCGCTGCGGCTGATGCCCGGCGTGAAGCTGCCCGACAACATCCCCTTGGCAAAAGCGCCCGCCCCTGTGGCGCCCGCTGCTGCAAATACAAAAACGGCGGTAGAACCCGCCAACACCAACGAAGGAGGACAAACCCCTATGGCAAACGAAACCAATGCTGCTGTGAACCCCACGCCCACCGTGGAGAACCCGCAGGCCGCAGTCGATGCCGCCGTAAGCGCTGAACGCCGCCGTCTGGAAGAAATCGACCGGATTGCAGGCCTGTTCAACGCCGAGATGGTCCATGAGGCCAAATACGGCGAGACCGCCTGCGATGCCCGTGAACTGGCGTTCCGTGCGGCGCAGCAGGCCACCCAGCAGGGCCACGATTTCCTGACCGCGCTGGGTAATGACAACCAGCAGAGCGGCACCCAGAACGTGAGCGCTGTACCCGGCGAGAGCGCCGAGGGCAACCCGGAGGCTGCCCCCGCCGAGCAGACCCCTGCCGAGAAGATGGCAGCAGCCCGCCAGAGCGTGAAAGCGCTGCTGCACCCCGAAACCAACAAGGAGGTCAAGAACAATGGCTGAACGTGAACTGAGCAAGAAACTGGGCGAAGTCGAGGTTGACGGCCTCGTGACCGCCATCGACCCGCACATCGTCATTGGCGCGGGCGTGATCCGCAAGGCTGCCAGCGGCACGCTGAAACTGGTCCGCGGTACGGTGCTGGCGAAATCCAGCGGCACGGCCGGCGACAGCAAACTGGTCGTGCTGGGCAGCACCGCCGCCGAGAACGAAACGCTGACCGCCAACTGCATCCTGTGCGATGACGTGGAGGTCGGCACTGGTGCTGATGCCACCGTGGCCGTGTATCTGGCGGGCTGTTTCAATCCCGACAAGCTGACGATGGCCTCCAGCTACACCATGAAAGAGGCCGACAAGGATGCCCTGCGCGATGCGGGCATTGTCTTTAAGGCTGCATCGCCGATGTAAAGGAGGACACAACAATGCCTGCAATTTCTTTGAATATGCTGGAAACCTACACCCTGATGGCCATTGGTGAGGAAATCGTGCCCCGCGCCAATTTCTTCCGTGACCGCTATTTCCCGACAGATGCCGGTGACCTGTTTGCCAGCGACAAGGTTCTGACCGAGTACCGCAAGGGCGACCGTAAGATGGCCTCTTTCGTGTCCCCGCGCGTTGGCGACATTCCGATGGACCGCCGCGGCTACGAAATCCACGAGTACCAGCCCGCATTCATTGCGCCCAGCCATCCGCTGACCGCCGATGAACTGAACAAGCGCGGCTTCGGTGAAGCGCTGTACAGCCAGAGTACCCAGGCCCAGCGTGCCGCCCGTCTGTTGCAGGACGACCTGCGCGACATGGATCTGCGCATTGAGCGCCGCGAGGAGTGGATGTGCGCCAAGACCATGATCGACAACGGCTGTACCATGCAGGAGTATCTGGACGACAAGACCAAGGGCGATACCCTGATCGTTAAGTTCTACGATACCGCCACCGAACACAAGTACACCCCTGCCAAGAAGTGGAACGCCTCCGGTGCCACCTATGCCGACTTCAAGAATGATGTCATCGCTGCCTGCCGTCTGCTGACCCGCCGCGGTCTGCCCGCTGAGGATATGCTGATTGGTGCTGATGTGAACAGCTGGCTCCAGTCTAATGCCGAGTTCCAGAAGCTGCTGGACCGCAACAGCGGCATCCTCACTGGCACGGTGAACGAGCAGCTGACCCGCTATCCCGGCGTGACCTATATCGGCCGCTTCAACTTCGGCGGTCACAATCTGGATCTGTTCTGTGTGGACGAGGAGTACGAGGACGAGAACGGGCAGAGCGCCAAGTTCTTCCCTGCAACCAGCGTGGAGATCACCGCCCCCAGCTGCGGCCATCTGATGTACGGCCAGATTACCCAGATGGACTACGGCCAGACCGACTTTACCTCCTATGTGGCAAAGCGTGTTCCCAAGCTGATTGTGGACCAGCCGAACGACCTGCGTAAGCTGCGCTATGCCTGCCGCCCGCTGGCCGCCCCGAAGAACTACACCCCGTGGATTTACATGGAGAGCGTCATCGACTAAGCCGGAAGGAGTACGCCATGAAAGTGAGAATCATCTGCGGCAGCTACGGTTACCGCACCAAGTACGGCGTGAAGCCTGTAATGCTGGGCGAAACCTGCGAGGTTGACGGCATGGAGGCGGGCCGCCTGGTTGGGCTGGGCATTGCCGAAATCGTGGACGCACCCGCCTCGCCGTCTGCCGCCGCCCATGCACAGGCCGCCGCCGAGCAGGAATATAACGACACCCCCGCCGAGGAGAACGCCGCAGAAAAGCCCGCAGCCGCCCATCTGGTGCCCGAAGACCTTGCCGACATGACCGTTGCCAATCTGAAGAAGATGGCCGCCGACATGGGCATTGACACCAAGGCGCTGAAGACCAAGGATGCGCTGATTCAGGCAATCTGCGCCGAGGAGGTTTACCCCGGCGAGCCTATGGACGGCCCTGATCTGGGCGCTGAAGCGCCCGTGGTGTGAGCGGGTTCCGTGACGCTGTGCAGGATGACCTGCATGGCGTTTTTTTGAACCTTGACGAGTTTGCCGAGCGTCATACGGTCATTTATGACGGCGAAACCTACGAGGATATCCCGGTAGTTATCACCGGGCTGCATGAAAAGGACCGCCGCCAGCTGCAAAGCGACCATGCGCAGGGGCTGTACCTTGTGAGCCGCGTTATGCACTGCGCACTTGATGATCTGGGCGGCAATCAACCCGAAAAGGGCTGCCGTATCCGCATCAACGAGCGCGAGGGCGGCAGCTTTTTCCATGATTACTATGTGGCATCGTCCATCTGTGAGATGGGGATGCTGCGCGTGGAACTGGAGGATGTGGACGAATGAGCGTTTCTACCGCGTCCAACGGCGCTATCAACATCTACCTTACAGGCGGTGCGTTGGACAGGGCCGAGAAGATGCTGGCGGGTATACCCGGCGGCACCGAAAAGGCCGTGAAAAGCGCCATGAGCCGTGCTGTAAGTAGTGTGCGCAGCAACGCTGTAAAGGAAATTCGCAAGGAATACGACATCGGTGCCGCTGCCGTGCGCAGTAACCAGAACATCAAGAGCCGCTACACCTACGCGGGCGGGAACGTGACCGCCACCGTTTTATTTGCAGGGCACAAAATTTCCTTGTACCGCTACAACGGCACCAGCCCGAAGATGCCGACGGTGGACAAAGGCAAAACGGTCATTGCCATCATCAACGGCAAGCATGTTCCTGTTCATCCCGGCGTGGCCGCCAGCGGCCACCAAAAGACGGACACCTCCGTCACGAAGTTCGACAATGCCTTTATCGCCCGGATGAAATCCGGCCACATTGGCATTTTTGAACGCACTGGGGGCCAGATGGCAGGCGGCGGCGATGCAATCCACGAGTTGATGGGCTCATCTGTGCCCACGATGGTGGGCAACGAAGCCGTGCGCGAGGAATTAACCCGCGCCGCGTGGAAGAAGTTCGATGAACGCCTTGACCATGAGATCATGGCGCTGATGAATGGCTGGAGGTGATGTAAATGACTGCACTGATTCTGCTGGACAGGCTGACAGACTTTACCCGCGATGCGGTGAAGGATCTGCTGCTGCCTGTGCGCCAGCAGGAAAACGATGCCGAAGCCCCCGCCATGAGGGCGGCGGAGGTGTACAAAATGCGGCTGCCCGATTCCGGCAGTGCCAAGAAGAAAGCGCCGTACATCATCCACCAAGTCGTGACCACAAACGACTTGCAGCCGCAGGGCGAACGAATCCACGCCACAGCCAAGCTGCGCACGGTGTTCTGTGTGTACAGCCCCAACGAGGAAGAAGGCTCGTTGATGCTTTTGAACCTTATGGAGCGGCTGCGCATTGCGCTGCTGAAGCAGGTCGTCATCGGCCACCAGTTTACGCTGGACACCACGGCGGGGCTGGAACGGCTGATGTATCTGGATGACACAGCGCCCTACTACATCGGAGAGATGGCGACAGAATGGATCCTGCCGCCTGTCCAGAGGGAGGTAAGCCCATGGGAACCGAACCCCAGACCATGACCGTTGAGGATGAGTTCTGTGTCTACCTTGGCCCGACCATCGTGGGGGTCATTCAGTACGGAACTATCTACATGGGCAGCAAGGAGCAGGCTTTGAAAACCGCCGCTGCTGCCATTGAGAAGTACCCGTTGATAGCGCGGCTGATCGTGACGAACAAAACGCTCGCCCAAGACCGCATCAAAATCAAAACACCGGGCAATCTGCTGTACGAAACGCGGCGGCAGCTGACCCGGAAATTTTAAGGAGGAAAACCTATGCCTACGAAACATGGCGTGTATACCACGCAGGCCGCTACCGGCGTGAGCACCCCGTCCGTTGCTGACAGCGGCATCCCGTTTGTTGTCGGCGCGGCCCCGGTGCAGTCTGCCGACAACTATTCTGCCGCAGCGCTGGGCCTGCCCGTGCTTTGTACCAGCTTTGCCGAGGCCAAGGCCGCGCTGGGTTACAGTGATGACTTTGAGCATTACGACCTGTGCGAAGTGATGTATACCCACTTCCAGCTGTTCGGCTGCCAGCCCGTCATCCTGTGCAATATGCTGAACCCCGCCACGATGAAAGCAACCGTGGCTGCTACCGACATCAACCTGACCGACCACAAAGCGCTGCTGCCCATTGATGCCATCAATGATGCTTCGCTGGTCGTAAAGCCCAGCACCAGCGGCAGCGCACTGACCAAGGGCACCGACTACGAGGCCTACTACAGCGGGGAGAACCTTGTCATTGAGGCCATCGAGGGCGGCAGCGCCTATTCTGCCTCCAAGCTGAACATCGCCTACAACAAAGTGGACACCAGCAAGGTCACCAAGACCGTTGTTGCCGGTGGCTTTGCTGCGGTTGACAGCTGCATGAGCACCGTGGGCATCGTGCCCGACCTGCTGCTTGCCCCGAAGTACAGCAGCGAGAGCGAGGTTGCCGCCGTGATGGCAACCAAGGCGGGCGGCATCAACGGTATGTTCGGCGCTAAGGCGCTGG
>OGRO01004099.1_pt1 | contig 9884 bp, 10 predicted proteins | sample 1553451 | NCBI WGS metagenome assembly OGRO01 (sample SAMEA2580021, study PRJEB22360) | human gut metagenome
CACTTCGTTGGCGGCATTCATCGCACACGGCAAAGTGCCGCTCACCCTGCCAGCGTGGTAGGCCAAGGCAAGGCAACGGAACGTTTCTGTATCAGGCGCAGCAAAATCAAGAGAACCCAACATCCGAAAATCAAGCGGCTCAACCGGGGCGTCCCAACGCTCAGGGTAGCTGAGCGCGAATTGAATGGGAATGCGCATATCAGTAGTGCCAAGATGCGCCTTTACGCTTCCGTCAGTGAATTCGACCATGGAATGAATAGCACTTTGCGGCTGAACCACAACCTCAATGCGGTCGTACGGCATCTGGAACAGATGATGCGCCTCGATTACCTCAAGACCCTTGTTCATAAGGGTAGATGAGTCGATAGAGATTTTCTTGCCCATATTCCACGTGGGATGAGCCAAAGCCTGAGCAGGGGTAATGTTCTCCAGATCGGAACGTTTCTTCCCGCGGAATGGACCACCCGACGCGGTTACCCACAGCTTGCTTACTTCACGGGAATCTTCGCCCAAAAGGCACTGATATATGGCACCATGCTCAGAATCGATGGGCATCAACATGCCAGGCTCGGTTGCCATGGGCATGATAAGGTTGCCACCCACTACCAACGACTCCTTATTGGCAAGGGCAAGAACCTTGCCCGCGCGAAGCGTTTCATAGCTTGCCTGCAAACCAGCAGCACCCACCAAGGCGTTCACTACCACATCGGCCTCTTCAAGATGAACCATCTCACGGACCGCATCAGGCCCAAAGCCGATGCTTCCCTTTGTGCCGACAAAGCCTGCAGCTTGCCTTTCCAGCTCAGCCACGACCGAAGCGCTAACCGCTTCTGGCTTACCGAGGGCCAAATGCCCCACGTTGAATTCTTTAGCTTGAGCCAGCAGTTCAGCACCGCGTGTGCCTGCAGCCAAGCCAACGATTTTCAAGCGGTCGGGATGGCGGCGCGCCACATCAAGCGTCTGAACGCCAATGGAGCCCGTTGAGCCCAAAACAACGACGCGTCGCTGAGAAGCGACGCGGACCTGAGGGGATACGTTAGATTGCATAAGGAATACAGCCTCCTAGAACAAGCATGATGGTACCCGTAAGGATTACCAGGAACTGCGAATCGCACCTATCGAGCAAACCGCCATGACCTGGCATAATGGTGCCCGAATCCTTGAAGCCGGAATTGCGTTTGATGCGGCTTTCCACCAAGTCGCCCAAAACACCCGAAAGCCCATTTATCAAGCCGAACACCAATGCTTGCGGAATAGACATGGTTACCCCGGGAATAAGCGTGAGCAAGCACCAGAACCCCATGGCCACAACAAGGCCGGCTATGAAGCCTTCCCAGCTTTTTTTTGGGGAGATATGGGGCGCAAGCTTGTGCTTACCGATTGCCGACCCGACCAAATAGGCAAAGGCATCGTTACCCCAAACGCTGGCAAACAAGCCCAAAACCAAAACCGCACCCCAGAATTCGGGAAGCGATACGCGTAGCAACATGGCGCACGACATGATGACACCTGTGTACACCGCGCCGAATAGGCTTACTGCAACATCGCTGATTCGTGCGGGTTGCCAAAAGACGTACCAAACAAGCAAGGTCAATACGAAGATGGCGAACACCACAACCACGCCGGAAATGCCAGATACCCAAGTAGCAAGCGGGAATAACGCGGCGGCGCAGATTCCCAAAAACTCATTGGGTAACTTGGCGTCAGATCGCAGCATGTAATAAAACTCACCTGCGCAGATAGCGCTGAGCACCGAAAGGTATATTGCCGTAGATACCTCAGATGCCCAAATACACACCACCGTAAGAAGGATATACACCGCGCCTGTTGCAGTACGTACCATCAGATTGCTGGGGTGCTTTACTTTTTCAGGCATCTTCGCTGCAGCGGCGTTCTTCACCTTGGTAGAACGCTTTTCTTCACCAGGAAGCTCGATCGCGGGAAATTCCTCAGGCTCCGTGGTAAGGCCAGGATGCGCCTGGGCATCCTCTCGCATAAACGGCTTGCGCACACGCGTCTTCGTCATGCACTACACCGCCCCAAAACGACGATCGCGTGATTGGAATTCAAGCAATGCCTTCAAGAAATCATAGCGATTAAAGTCGGGCCACAGCACATCGGTGCATACGAACTCAGAATAGGCAATTTGCCACAGCAGAAAATTGCTTATTCTCATTTCGCCCGAAGTGCGGATAAGCAAATCGGGATCGGGAATATCAGCGGTATCGAGGCCCTGCTCGAATAGTTCTTCGGTAAGAACCAGCTCTTCTCCCTTTTCGTGGGCGGCAATAGCAGCATCCGCATATACCTGGGCTGCATTCATCATTTCCTGACGCGAGCCGTAGTTCACGGCAACCACTAAGGTCATACCATCGTTATTGCGGGTTTTTTCCCATGCAGCATCAAAAGCATCACGCGTTTCCTTGGGAAGCATGGAAAGATCGCCAATGGTGCGAACGCGCACATGCTCTTCATGCAGACCGCCCACTTCCGCCAACATGGTTTTGGCAAACAACTCCATCAGGCCGCTTACCTCTTCCTTCGGACGTTTCCAATTCTCTGTGGAGAACGAATAGATGGTGAGGTAGTCTACGCCGCAATCGTTGGCGCAGCGAATGGTTTCGCGCACCGCTTCGATCCCGGCTTTATGACCGCGAAGTCGGTTTAATGCACGCTTTTTTGCCCAACGCCCATTGCCGTCCATGATGACAGCGACATGGCGGGGTATGCGACTCTGGTCAAGCGCTTTAGGATCTATCCCCATAGGCGGATCAGGGAATATGTACTCGAGTGGTTGCCTCATTCCGCTCCTCCTTGCAAACCCCGCACATGCAAAACACGCCCGCCAGATGACCTGGCGGGCAGAAATTCAAAACCATCAGGCATCGAAAACCGATAAAGGGCAAGATCACGGATCAGCCTCTGAGCTGCCTTTCCCGGATGAAACCCTACCGCGTTATCGACAGCGCAAAGAGCGCACTCTCTGCCCCATGGACTTCTTTGTCCTCAGAAGAGAAGACAAAGCTAGATGGACATCAGCTCTTCTTCTTTTTTGGCAAGATGAGCATCAATCTTAGCGATGGCAGCATCGGTAAGCTTCTGGATTTCAGCCTCGGCACGACGCTGCTCGTCTTCGGGAAGGCCATCGTTTTTTACGGCCTTCTCGACGGCAGTGTTGGCATCGCGGCGAGCGTTGCGCACCGCCACACGGCTTTCCTCGGCGTAGGCACGGCATTCCTTTACGAATTCCTTACGACGTTCCTCGGTAAGGGGCGGGAAGGAGAGGCGGATTACCGAACCGTCGTTGTTAGGCATAACGCCCAGGTTTGCCTCCTGGATAGCATGGTCGATACCGCCAAGAGCCGACTTGTCCCACGGCTCGATAACGAGGGTGTGGGCATCAGGCGTTTTGATAGCAGCCATCTGGTTGACGGGGGTCGGAACGCCATAGTAATCGGCCTTAACACGGTCGAGGATCATGGCACTAGCGCGGCCAGTGCGAACAGAAGCAAAGTTGGAAAGCAGCTGCTGCTCAGCGCCTGCCATACGCTCTGCTGCTTTATCCATGATTTCCTTGGTCATCTTGGGTCCTTCCCCTTTGATTAGCATTGTTGTGATGCCTGCAAATCAGGCACGGTGAAAGTAGGTTTACGCGGTAACGGTAGTACCGATGTTTTCGCCCTTCAGGATGCGTGAAATGTTGCCAGGAACCATCAGGTCGAATACCAGGATGGGAAGCTTGTTGTCCATGCACAGCGAAGTTGCCGTGGAATCCATAACATGGAGCTCACGAGAAAGAACCTCGAGGTAGCTAATGGTTTCGAAGCGCTTAGCATCAGGATTGGTTACCGGATCGGCATCGTAGATGCCATCGACCTTGGTGGCCTTCATCAGGCACTCAGCATTGATTTCGCATGCGCGCAGAGCCGCCGTGGTGTCGGTGGTGAAGTAAGGATTGCCCGTGCCAGCTGCGAAAATAACAACATAGCCCTTTTCAAGGTGATGCACGGCACGACGGCGAATATAAGGCTCGGAAACCTGGCGCATCTCGATAGCGCTCATTACACGCGTGGGGATGCCATGACGCTCGAAAGCGTCTTGGAGAGCAAGTGCATTCATGCAGGTGGCAAGCATACCGATGTAGTCAGCCTGAGCACGATCCATACCTTCTGCAGAGCCAGCAAGACCACGGAAGATATTGCCGCCGCCAACGGTTACAGCAAGCTGAATTCCGTCATCAACGATTTCCTTGATCTGAACAGCCAGCTCTTCAACGACCTTAGGATCAATACCGTAGCCGGCCTCTCCCATCAATGCTTCGCCAGAGAGCTTCAGGAGAACACGCTTGTACTTATAGTCAGATGCCATGGGCATTTCCTTTCATAGCCTGTATCTTTGCCATATTACCGTAAAACGCGCATCACGTTCGGACGCAACACAAAAAGGCTGCGACATTGCGCCGCAGCCCCTCAAAGCTCATAGCATCTTGCCTTACAGACCAGCGTGGACGGTATCGAGCACCTTCGCCAAATCGGCAATGCCAACCTGACCCGGAGCCGATGCCTGTGCAGCCGCCCCAAACGTTGCAGCGCTGCCGTACGATTCACCAGCCAAGCGGCTCACTACGCCCATGCCGCCCATGCTCATAGTGATAAGCGGGTGCTCAGTGTGATTTTCGAACATATCACGCGTGGCATCCATCAAGGTAAGCACGTCTGCACGACACTGCGGCATCAATGCGATCTTGAGGATGTCGGCACCTTGATCCTGCATCTTGCACAGACGGGAAACGATTTCTTCCCTGGGAGGCGTTTTCTCGAAATCGTGGTTCGAGGCGATTACGAATACCCCAGCCGCATGAGCCGCCGAGATAATGCGCTCTACAACGTCATCGCCCGTGAAGGCTTCAACATCAATCAGATCGACAATGCCGCTTTCGGCGAGCGCAATGTTGATATTGGCATACAACTCAGGCTCTGCCGGCTTTTCCCCGCCCTCTTTTGCGGTACGGAACGTCATGAGGATAGGCGTATCCTCACCTACCGCGGCACGAAGTTTCCGACCGCAATCAACAATCGAATCGACGTCATACGCTTCGTCAAGAAAGTCAATACGCCACTCAAGCACATCCACTGGAAGCGTCTTCGCAAACTGTGCCTGTTCTATCATTCCCGCAGCGTCAGAGCCGCATAGGGAGGTCATGATCTTCGGGCGACCCTCACCGAAAACCACCCCACGTGCGTTTACCGTTTTCATACCCGAGCTCCTTATCTCTTGATACTACTCATCGTAGTCGATACCCAGCGTTTCCTTCATGTATTCGATAGGCATAGGCTCACCCGTCCACAGTTCAAAGGCGGCAGAACCCTGGAAGAGCATCATGCCAAGGCCGTTCATCGTTTTGCAACCCGCCTCTTTTGCCATTTCACGAAGCTTGGTAAGGCGAGGGGCATAGATGATGTCCACGACGTTCAACTCTGGGCGGAAATATGATTTGTCGGGCACCACCGATTGACCCTCAAGCGGCTTCATGCCTACTCCTGTTGCGTTCACGAACAGGTAGCTATCGTCCATTTCCTCTTTCAGCTTCTGAAGATCAGCCAAATCATAAAGGGTTGCCTTGCAGCTGGTCTGCGAGTTGATCTTCTGCACTGTTTCTTCTCCGCGATGGTAGAAATCATCTTTGCGGTTGAAAATGCTGATTTCAGATACCCCATCAAGCGCTGCCTGGATTTGGATTGCCGTGCCGGCACCGCCGCACCCCACGATGGTCATTTTCTTGCCGATTGGACTTATGCCGTTGTCGGCAGCGGCCCGCATAAAGCCCACGCCGTCGGTAATGGTTCCCGTCAAATGCCCGTTATCGTTCACTACTGTATTTACCGCACCGCACATTTGAGCCGCAGGCGTGAGCTCGTCGAGATACTTCCCTACTAGTGTTTTGTTGGGCATAGAGATATTGGCCCCTCGCATCTTCAGTGTACGAAGGGCCTGAACACCTGCCTCGATTTCGTTTGCATCCACTTCAAACGCAAGGTAAGCATAGTCGTAACCCAATTTCGCAAATGCTTCGTTCTGCATAGCAGGCGAAGAAGAATGGCGAATCGGATACGCCATCAAACCGATAAGCTCAGTGTGGCCGGTTATTCGTTCAGACATGTGGTTCCCCTTTCCTAGATAAGAGCGCACATAGCGTGCTACTCCTATAAAAAACTCCCTGAACCAGAGCATAGCGCCTAATTGTTCAGGGAGATTTAGCAATTATTTATCGCATTATACGTTTTATGAATCGGAGCCGAGCGTTACCGAAACGGTGTTCTCCTGGCCGTTTCGGTTGAAGGTCACCTGCACGTTATCGCCTGCGTTGTGAGAACGTACCGCCAAAACCAAATCGGAAGAAGAGGAAATGGAGGCATCACCCAGTTTCGTGATGATGTCGCCTTCCTGAATGCCAGCATTAGCGGCAGAAGAACCAGCGGACACGCTTGTCACATAAGCGCCCGATTCAACTGGTAGGTTGTATCGCTTTGCCAGCTGACTGTTAACCGTGGTCCCGGTAATACCGAGTTGTGCATGGGAGGGGGTTTTTCCGTCGATGATCTGCTGAGCGATGTTCATCGCATAATCAACGGGGATCGCGAAACCAACGCCTGAGCTGGAACCAGAAGCGGAGGCGATAAGCGTGTTAACGCCAATGAGCTTACCGTCCTTGTCCACCAAAGCGCCACCAGAATTGCCCGGATTGATAGCGGCGTCGGTCTGGATCATATTGGTGTAAACGGCACTAGAGCCACTGCTGGAATCGTTCAAGGCAGACGTAGTACGGCTGGTAGCGGAAACTATACCGGTGGAAACAGACTGTTCAAGGCCGAAGGGGCTGCCCACAGCCATTACCCATTCACCAACGGCAAGATCGGACGAAGAGCCAACCTCGATAGCAGTAAGACCCGTTGCGTCGATCTTCAACACCGCTAAGTCACTCGACTCATCGGTGCCCACCACTTGCGCGGTGTATTCTTCACCGCCAGCATTCACCTTCAGCTGGTCGGCGCCTTCGATAACGTGATAGTTAGTTAGAATGTAACCATCGGAAGATAGGATAATTCCCGAACCAAGGGAAGATTCTTCGAGCTCGTCGCTCGTCTGCCCCATCATGCCCATCATGGTTTGGCTGGACTGTTTGGTATACACATCAATGTTAACTACCGAAGGAAGGCATTTCTGGGAAACCGCTTCGGCAAGCGTTGTGTCTTCCCCGCTTACCGTGATGTTCGTCCCAGAGCCACTACCCCCCAACACCGTAGAAGAAGTGGGGTGAATAAAGGAATAGACGCCCAATACCAGCGCACAGGCAACTGCGGCACCGCCAAAAGCAACGAGGAACGTCTTCAGAAGTGAAGGGGCCTTCTTCGTTGCTGTATCGGATTGCTGAGGGGTTGCACCCTGGTTCCCCCATCCATTGGGGGGAATGGGCGAGCCGGAGGAATTGCCTTGGTCGTTCATACGATACTCCTTGATTCAACAAATAGGTTCCGCGCTATGCGGAGCGGCTTACATGACTCAGAATAAAAACAAACGGAAGGCAAGATATAACCTGCCTTCCGTTTGTTAACGTTATGAAACCTTTTCAACAAAGCGCCTTTATTTTGCTTCCCACGCTAATCGTTGGAGCTGCTCTGGGTGCTCCCGCTTTTCGTGCTGGAGCTGGTCGAACCAGAGGTGGAGCTCGAGTTTGAGGAACTAGAGCTGCTCGACGAACCAGTGCTCGAAGAATCAGACGCGTTGGTCGAAGCGGCATCTTCGCTGTCAGATTCGCTCTTCGTGGACTGGATAACCTTCAGTGCAGAGATATCAGCCTGGTCGCCCAACCATTTCTTCTGGATAACGCTGATTACGCCGCCGTTCTTCAAAGTGCTCAACGCCTCAGACACGGCTTTCTGCAGTTCAACATTGGTGGTGGGCGCAGCAATGCAGTAAGAAGAAGGATCCTGCAACAGCGCTACCGGATAAGCCTCAACCGAAGAAGAGTGAACCACATAGGCACCGATGGTGCTGTCGGCAGCTACATAGTTCACCGAACCGGTCTGCAACGATTCGAAAGCGCCCTGGAGATCGGCGCTGTTACGCAGGCAGCTTTCGCCATAGTGATCGGTTACTTCCCATGCGCTCATGGAAGAAGACTGAGCTGCTACGGAGAATGAGCCGGACTGGGTGGGAGCCGTAGCGTTCTGGGTAAGCGAGAACAAAGCTACCGCAGAACTCATGTACGAATCGGACATCCAATATGCGGAATTCGACTTCGCAACGCCCATGACAATGTCAACGTTATCCTTGGTAAAGGCGGTGTCTACCGAAGAACCGACATCCACCAATTCGAGCTTCAGGCCCAGTTCGTCAGCAAGGGCAGCCGCGATATCGACATCGATGCCAACGATGCTGCCAGAAGACTCTGCAGCATAGGGGGCTTTGGACGCGTTTACGCCCACGCGCAACGTGCCGGAAGACTTGAGGGCAGAATTGCTGATCGTCTGCTCCTTCGCCTGGGGCGTGTAATTGTTCGACGTGCAGCCGCATAAAGCCACCGCCATGGACAGCGCCATCACCAACGTGACAACGAGAATCGATGCGCGTTTCATCGAGACTTCCCTTCTTGGTACCGATACTAACGCTCTTCCAGCTGACCTGGTCTTTGACCCCACACTCGCATACTGGAACCAAGCCCGCAAAGCGGACGTCGTCCTCTCGTTCGTGCAACCCTATGTTGCATAAAACCCGAACGGTACGTCTTACCTCTAGGATGCGCCATGCTCGTTTCGGAAAACCGATAACTTACGTGGATCCTTTTGACCGCATCTGCCTTGGACTAGGAAAAACCGCAACCACAGACCTGGATAGAGCATTCCTAGTCTAGCAGAATAGGCAACTCGATCGGCTTCTTGCGCATGCTTTTCCCATATCCTTCGCATTTGCTTCGCACATCCCGATCATAGTCGTTACTGGAATCGGATGATAACCCCACGAACCAGGTTTGACAGCGGGGTCGGCAACAGCCCTGCCCGCATCGCCAAAGCTGGCAATATAAGGCAGCATCAGAAAGAAGAGTGAAGTGCTCGCGGAAATCAAAGGCTCGTTAAAGCTCCTTCAGCTTGGGCTCTCCGAAGCCGTTTGGCAAACCCGGTGCGTTATCTGCGATGTGCCAGGAGTGGCACTTTGCGACAAATGCTCACGAGAATTGCCCTACCTGGACCAACTTTCAGCATGCCCCCTATGCGGAGCGCCCTGGGGGCGCGGGATATGCTGCGAATGCAATCAACAAACCTTGCGCTGGAAGGGATTGGCACGCTTTCCCCTCGATGGCTGCGTTTCTGCGGTATTGCTTTCACCGGAAACAAAGCGCATCGTAACCGTTTTCAAAGATCGAGGAGAACGGCAGCTTTCAGAGATAATTGCCCACTATATGGCAAATATTCTTCCGCCCTCCTGGCAAGCAGAAGCTGTGCTCGTCCCCATACCCGCGCGCACCAACGCCGTCCGAGAGCGCGGGTTCGATCACATCTCGCTTATCGGAGCTGAGCTGTCGCGCATAACAGGAATGCCCCTTACTCCCCTTCTCCGAGCGAAACCGCCGCGACCAACGCGATCTCGACGCAAGACAAAGGCTTGCCAACATGGTTGGATCGTTCGACCTCGAACCAAACGGGCCTTCCCCCTATGGAAACGCCCTTAAGGCGCGTTTGGGCATCATGCCCCGCATCGTATTAATCGACGACGTGTTCACCACAGGGGCAACTCTCTTCACTGCAGGAAACACTCTACGAGCAGCGGGCGCAAAGGAAATCTATGCGGTTACTTTCATCAGAGCATAAGCCGCCGCGGAGCACGGC
>OGRO01004100.1_pt1 | contig 9883 bp, 9 predicted proteins | sample 1553451 | NCBI WGS metagenome assembly OGRO01 (sample SAMEA2580021, study PRJEB22360) | human gut metagenome
GGCGGCTGCCGCTGATTTCAGACTTCATCTCGACCGTAATCATGCGAGCATATTCGGAGGCAACCGCCGACGGCAGATGCAGTCCGAACGGTGACGCATACATCGCACCCCAGCGTTCGATTGATTCGCGCATCGCGTCCGAAACCGCCGTTTCCTCGCCGATAACCCTCTTTAGTGTTCCTCTGTCCAACATTGTAACCTTCACCCTTTCAAAAACTTCTTTTAATTTATTTAACATAATACATCCCTTCTCGTTGGAATAAGAAGTAATCACTTATTCCGGTTTTTCAACAAAAAGTCAAATCTCACGGTCTGTCGAAATTATTCGTACCCCTATGCGGCGCATTGCTTGTCAAAAGACGCACGGCTTTTGACGATACCAGTGAAAAAAAATTATTGACTTACACTGTTTTCACCGCGCAGCAGAGCGAAAATAAGCAGTTTTGGCTGCGATTGTGCTGCAAAAATACCTCATATCGTCCATCGCGTGGTCGTTTTCCTTAATCACAGCGTCCTCGCCCGCCTTGGCGTCCCACATATACGCCCCAAATTCGCGGATAATATCCTTACAGCCGCGGCAGATAAGAAGTCTGTTCCCACTCAGCAGCGACCCTACCGTGCGGATTCCGTCAAGTACGTTATTGTTCGCCTTCCTCACTGAAAACCGTCCGTGCCGCCTGATTGTTTCAATAAAGCTCGCCGCGGACGGGTCGACCACAACCGCGCGAATATCTCTGTTGCCCGCAAGTCCCTCCAGCATCAGATAATATTCCTCATCTGTCATAAGCCGTTTCTGTGTTCTGCCCGAATAGTACCGCTCGTCAAGACGCACCGCCCTCACCTCATCAAGCCGCCAAAGTCCCATACTGCACGGATTCATTGTGCCGTAGTCCACCGAGATATAATACTCCTCATACCCCACCGCCGCGGGTATATCGTCGCAAACGTGCCGTGCGGGGTCGAACATGGGAAACACCAGGCCGTCCGCGCTGCACCACTCGCCCAGAATAAACCGCTTATAAAACACCCCCGTGTACTCCTTTTTCAGACTTGCCACATAGTCGGGGTCAAGAAACGTGTTATCATCTATCAGAAACTTGAACACCAGCATATTCAGCTCATCCGCGCGGTCGATGTAGCCGCGCTTAAACCAATGCTCAGGTCCCTCCGGGTTGGTAGTACCGAAAAGCCTTGCCCCCGGCTCGGAAAGACGCGACAGCAACATTCCGAAAAATTCTTCGTCAAGCAGCGTCACCTCGTCACAGTACGCGCCCTGTAAGGTCATGCCGCGGATTTTGCTCTCCGCCAAGCTGTCCGCCGCGCCTTCAAGATAGATTTTTCTGCCGTAGAGCCGCGCCTCCTTGCCCGAAACCGAGTATTGAAAATTTCGCCGCCCCGCAAGCTCCTCAAGGAGGTCAAGGCAGTTTCTTTTCAGCGTGGTTAGGGTCTTTGCGGTCATAAGGTAGGTACCCCCGATGGGCATATTGCGAATCCAGATGCACCAAAGCACAAGACTAATCCATGTCTTGCCGCTGCGGACGCTGCCGTGAAGAATGTTGATTCGTTTCAAACCGCCCTTTGCAAGCTGCAGCAGCTCGTTCTGACGTTTTGTAAGCCTGTTGTAATACCTCATATCATTTTATGTCCTTAAAATCACTGAAAATTTTTGTCAGCTCCCCGCTGCCGTCCTCATCCGGGGTTTTTGAAAACTTGTCAACAAGCGTGCCGAGAGCCGACGAGATTTGATTAAGCGGCGCGCTTTCGAGCCGTTCCCGGTTTTGCAGCTCGGAGAGTATACCGTCAACAATGCTGCAAACCTCGTCAGCCTTTCCGGCAATATGTTCGGAAACGCTCTCCGACCTCTTTTCATCAGGCATATGTATCACTCCCTTGCAGTGTATGATTAAGAAAATGTGGAAATTTTTCACATTTGTTTTAATTATATTTTATATTAAAAAATCGGACAAAACGTACAACGGGGCTGTTTAAAGAGTCTTACAAAAACCGAGGATAAAAAGTCCTCGATTTTTTGTATAGAAAAAAGGCTGAAACCATAGAGGAAACAGCCTTTTTGTGGTATAATATATTTATGAAAACAATAAACTACAACAATCATTATACACCAATTCAAATGGGAATTCCGGTAGATTTAGAAAAAATTATTGAAAATTCTGATCCAATCTACACATTTAACGAAATTATGGAGCAAATCGATCTATACAAATATTTTGCTGAGAAAGGAAGCAAAACAGGTCGCCCAAAATTTGACTCTGTGAAATTGTTAAAAATCATACTGTTTGCTTTTATGGAAAACGGATATGCTTCCGTTGGAAATATCGAAAAGCTTTTTAAAAGCCGTGGCAAAAAACGGGCTATCATTGCTATTGCAAGAATGATTCTTACAGCTATTTACAATATGCTTTCAACAGGAGAAGTCTGGAACCTCTGCGACCTTTTCAAAATTGATATGCCTGATAAGCTTAAAGCAAATCAAGAAGAAAAGGCTGTTAAGAAAGCTGTCAAGTTCCTCGAAAAACGGGGATATTTAGTCAGTTAGCTGTAATTTGATTTTTGCCTTGCAAAAATTTTGTTGCAAGGTTTATTTGCTATGGACTTTTTTATATTGTTTTTAATTCTTTCATGTTATCACCTTATATATTTTATTTTACCATTTATGATAATTTATTATCATTATTGAAAAATATAATGGACATTATAAAAATAATGTGATAAAATAAAGAAAAATATTAGAAAGGGAGAAAAATATGATGAGGGATAAAATAAAAAAACTATATTGGGTATTGGTTTTATCGGTATTGCTGATTGGATGTGAAAGTATGAAAGCATCATCAGAAAATAATAACAGGATTGAATATAAACAAGAGGGGACATCGGAGGAAGCTGCTTTGCTGCTCAATCAAGTAAATTGGTATGGGTGACCGTTGGAACAATACGGACAAAATATTCACGACCGACACAGGAAAAACTATACACCCTGATAACGGTGAAGGCATGGTTAGAAATTTATTAAACGCCATAATCTGCCCTATATGCCGCTGCACAGCTTAAGGCATACGAACGCTGCGCTTTTAATCGCAAGCGGTACGGATATAGGGACAATCGCCAAAAGGCTCGGACACTCAACACCGACCACTATCGGCAACATATATCTGAACGCGATAAAAACTGATGACGAAATGGCAGGCGATAGCCTTGATGATATACTTCACCCGACATCAAAAAAAGCAAGCTCGGGCGTAAACTCATAAGAGAAAAATTTCGAAAAAAAATAAAAAGTTGGACAAAACTCGTTTTTACTCTCTGTCCAACTCAAACATTAAAACCCCATAAGCCTTGCCGCTACGGGGTTTTTGAGTGGTATGCCTGATGCGATTCGAACGCACGACCTTCAGAGTCGGAGTCTGACACTCTATCCAGCTGAGCTACAGGCACATATTTAATTTTTTATAAACCGCTGCGGGCGGGTCATGCCGCCCGCATACGGCTAAATTTTAGTAGTTTTCTATCGCGTCATCAAGCCAGAAAAATCCAATATCAAATGCCTTATACAAACCGTCTCTTTCCGCCTGCTTGATAAGCGTTGAATTTTTCTCGTCATTGGTGCGAAGCTCTATTACAACTCTTTTGGATATGTCTAAGTCCTCCAGCTTATCCGTTTCCATTATACGGAAAAGCACAATATACTTATCCTCCGGACTTCCGTAATATATCTCGTTGCCCTTTCTGAGCAGCATTTTTCCCTTGTATGTTAGTACATCGCTCTTTTTCTTTGAAGGCATATTCTGTCCTCCCTTTCAAAATTTCTATCTGACAATATTCTGCTCTCTGTCGGGACCTACGCCGATTGTGGCAATCCGTACGTCGCAAAGCTCCTCAATCCGTTTAATATACTTTTGACAGTTTTCCGGCAACTTGTCAAATTCACGGATATTGCTTATATCCTCGCTCCAGCCGTCCATTTCCTCATAAACCGGTTCGCAGAGCGCGAGTTCTTCCAGCGTGGGCGGAAAATCATATGTCAGCTCGCCGTCCTTGCGGTATGCCACACAGATTTTCAACTTATCAAGACCGCCAAGCGGGTCAATCTTGTTGAGAACAAGCGAGGTAAGTCCGTTTACGCGTGCCGCATAACGAACGATAACCGCGTCAAACCAACCGCAGCGACGCGCACGTCCCGTAACCGTTCCGAACTCGTGTCCCTTGTTGCGGATTTCATCTCCGATTGCGTCATGCAGCTCTGTCGGGAACGGTCCGTTTCCGACACGGGTTGTATATCCCTTCGCTATTCCTATACATTCGTCAATCATCGTGGGTCCTATGCCGCTGCCCGTGCATACACCGCCCGAAATCGGGTGCGATGACGTAACATACGGATATGTTCCCATGTTTATATCAAGAAGTGTTCCCTGTGCGCCTTCAAATAATACCTCTGCGCCCTCTTTTACCTTTTTGTAAAGAATCGGTGCGGTATCTCTGACATACTTTCTGAGTCTGTCGGCATAGCCGTTATATTCCTTTATAATTGCATCGGCATCGCACGGTGTGCCGCCGTATACAAGCTCGATTATCTTATTCTTTATGACAAGGTTTTCACGGACCTTAGCCTCGAATATCTCGCGGTTTATCAGGTCGCACATACGAATACCCGAACGCTCCGCCTTATCCATGTAGGTCGGCCCGATACCCTTTTTGGTCGTGCCGATGTCAGACTTGCCTCTTGCCGCCTCGGACAATCCGTCAAGCTCAATATGGTACGGCATTATAACGTGCGCCCTTGCGTCTATCATGAGGTTATCCGTGTTTATACCGCGGCTTGTCATGCCGTCAATCTCTCCGAGAAGTACCTTGGGGTCAACAACAACGCCGTTGCCGATTATGCAGAGCGTTTTCGGATTCAAAATACCCGACGGCATAAGCTGGAGCTTATATGTCTCGCCGTTTGCTTCAATCGTATGTCCCGCATTGTTTCCGCCCTGAGTTCTTACAACGACCTCCGCCTTTGACGCGAGAATGTCTATTGTCTTACCCTTTCCTTCGTCACCCCACTGGGCGCCTACCACTACCTTTGTCGGCATAAAAACCAACCTCCCAATATCTTGTTTTATCGCCGTACTTAGCCGAAATCAGCCGCGCGCGACGCAGGTTATCACCAACACCATTATATAATACCAAATTTTTCGTAAAAAATCAATAGTTTCTGCCGATTTTATTTAATAAATCAGTCAACCCACAGTTTTATCCGCCCTGTTTTGTGAAGTCCTACCAAAATTGTTACCGCAACAGGCAGCATAATCATTCCCGAAACGCCAAACCAACGGTAGCCGAGATAGATGACAATCAGCGTAACAACCGGGTTGAGTCCGAGCTGGTCGCCGACAATCTTCGGCTCTGTAAAATTCCTTACCACAAGAATTATAACATACAAAATCAGAAGTCCTGCTCCGACAAGGTAGTTTCCGTTGATAAGACTGATTATTCCCCACGGAATAATCATCCACCCCGTTCCGATAACCGGAAGTATATCCAAAACGGCAATAAGCGCTGCAATGCCTATCGCACCCTTTATTTTGAGTATTGACAGACCTATCGACAGCTCTGTGAACGTAATCAGAAGGATAATAAAGTACGCACGCAGATAACCGGAAAATGTTCTTCCCAAATGCTGCTTGGCATCGCACAAAAACTCAGCCGTTTTCGGAGACATCTGTTTTTTCAGAAACTCCTTGATTTTGTCATAGTCAAGGCTTATGAATACGGACGCAAGTATGCTGAATACAAGCGATATAAGGAAAAACGGCAGCTTTGCGGTCAGTCCCGCAAGGTACGACACCATTCCCGACGAGAATTTTACTATAAATTCCCTTATGTTGTCGGTCACATTTTGCATCATATCATAAAGCTGATTGAGCGTATCCGGTGAAATCCTTGTCGCAAGGTCAACCAGCAGTTTATTCATCTTTTGTATAAACGGATAAATACTGTCATTGTAATACTGTGGCAAATGCGTAAAAAGTCCCTTCAGCGTTGACACCATTTTTGCGCCGAGAATCCACAAAAGCATTATTATAAGCGCGTAGTAGATAATCAGCACTGCCACCGCACAGACCTTTCGGTTAATGCGCGTAGCCTTACAGATCGCGTCCACCGGCGGCTTTGCCGCAAGGACGAACAGCAGTCCGATTATAAACGGCATTACCCAGCTTACCACATATTTCAGGCATACAAAGGCAATCGCCCCCACCAACGCAAAATAAACCGTATTTATTATAAATTCTCTGCGTTTTTCCGTTCGTTCCTCGTGCATTTTTTCATCTTCCTCTTTTGGTTACTGAAACGCCTGCCCCTAAAATTTCTCTTTTTTCAGCCTTAGCCAAATACATTATTAAAAGGCTATACTTACTCGCCGCTCTGCGCGGTGTCTATAGAAATATTATGTCACAAAAGCGGCATTTTGTCAAGGCGGAAAAGCCGAAAAAACACAGCATACCCTTAAAAGCGGTATGCTGTGCCATGTTTTTTACTTATGATAAATCCTCAACGTAAAGAGTTCTTACGCCATCCGCGTCAGTCTTTGCGGCAGCAGCCGAAGGCTGCTGTGCCTTTTGCGGGTTGTCGCGCATTTCAAAGAATTTCTTTGCAACCTGCGGGAACAGAGCATAGCTCAAAACATCCTCCTCACATTTCGCAATACCCTTTGTTTCCTCGCGGTATTTTTCAAGCTCAGGCTCAAGAAGGTCAGCCGGTCTTACGGTAATAACCTCCGCGTCGCCGATTGCTTTCTTGCGTACCTCCTCGTTTACCTCACCAGGGAGCTTGCCGTACTCGCCCCTCAGAACGCCCTTTGATTCCTTGGTTATCATCTTGTAACGCTCGCCGGAAAGAACATTGAGCACTGCCTGTGTGCCGACAATCTGGCTTGTAGGCGTAACAAGCGGAGGATAACCGAAGTCCTTGCGGACTCTCGGAACCTCGGCAAGTACCTCATAATACTTGTCCTCCGCATTTGCCTGTTTAAGCTGTGAGATAAGGTTTGAAAGCATACCGCCCGGAACCTGATAAAGCAGTGTATTCGGGTCTACGTTCAAAACCTTGGGGTCAAGTATTCCTTCCTCCTTCAGCTTGTTTGCAACCTTTCTGAAATGAGCCGCAGCCTTTGAGAGCTTTTCAAGGTCAAGACCGGTATCTCTCTCCGTACCCTTCAGTGTTGCAACAAGGCTCTCCGTTGCGGGGTTTGAGGTACCGTTTGCCATAGGCGAAAGCGCACAGTCAACAATATCGACGCCCGCCTGTATCGCCATAAGGTTTGTCATGTCGCCCGTTCCCGCCGTGTTGTGCGTGTGAAGGTGAATCGGAACCGAAATGTTTTCCTTCAGCTTTTTAACAAGAGTGTACGCATTGTACGGCAAAAGAAGGTTTGCCATATCCTTGATGCAGATTGTGTCCGCACCCATTTTTTCAAGCTCCATAGCGAGCTTTACGAAATATTCGTCATTGTGAACCGGGCTGACGGTGTAGCTGATTGCCGCCTCGCAGTGACCGCCGTATTCCTTGACGTACTTTATCGCCGCCTGAAGGTTTCTGGGGTCGTTGAGCGCGTCAAACACCCTTACAACGTCAATTCCGTTTTCAATGGACTTTTTGCAGAATGCCTCGACAACGTCGTCGGCATAGTGCTTGTAGCCGAGGATGTTCTGACCTCTGAAAAGCATCTGCAGTTTCGTTTTAGGCATATGCTTTTTAAGAGTTCTCAGTCTCTCCCACGGGTCCTCGTTCAAAAATCTCATGCAGGCGTCAAATGTTGCGCCGCCCCAGCACTCAATTGACCAGTAGCCAATGCTGTCAAGCAGCTCAAGTGCCGGTATCATATCTTCAATTCTCATTCTTGTCGCAGCCTGCGACTGATGAGCGTCACGAAGAATCGTATCTGTAATCTGTACTTTATTCATATTCTCTCATGCACCTTTCTTATGCTGTTTTTATGCGAACAACGCTATGAGAACACCCGCCGCGATTGCCGAGCCGATAACGCCGGCAACATTCGGCCCCATTGCGTGCATAAGCAGGAAGTTCTGCGGATTTTCCTTCTGACCGACAACCTGTGAAACACGCGCAGCCATCGGAACCGCCGAAACGCCCGCCGAGCCGATAAGCGGATTTATCTTGTTCTTCAGGAACAGATTCATCAGCTTTGCAAGCAGAACGCCGCCCGCAGTACCGAATCCGAATGCGATAACGCCCATAACGATAATCTTGATTGTCTGCATCGAGAGGAATGTCTGAGCCGTTGCGGTTGCGCCGACCGATATTCCGAGGAATATGGTAACTATATTCATAAGCTCGTTCTGCGCCGTCTTGGAAATTCTGTCAACAACGCCGCACTCTCTTGCAAGGTTACCGAGCATAAGGCAGCCTACCAGAGGGCCTGCCGACGGTACAAGGAATGTAACGAATACGGTAATCGCAACCGGGAAGATAATCTTTTCTGTCTTTGAAACCTTGCGCAGCGGCTTCATAACAATCGATCTCTCGTGCTTGGTTGTCAGAGCCTTCATAATAGGCGGCTGAATAACCGGAACAAGCGCCATGTACGAATATGCGGCAACCGCGATAGGACCGAGCAAATGCGGCGCAAGTCTTGTTGTAACGAATATCGCCGTAGGTCCGTCCGCACCGCCGATAATACCGATTGAGCCTGCTTCCGCAGGTGTAAAGCCGAGGCATCTTGCTCCGATAAACGTGATGAATATACCGAGCTGTGCCGCAGCGCCGAGGAGAAGGCTCTTCGGGTTTGCGATAAGCGGCTCAAAGTCGGTCATAGCGCCAACACCGAGGAATATAAGACACGGATAAATACCGAGCTTTACGCCGAGGTAAAGTATATCGATAAGTCCCGGTGTAATCGCATTTGTAGCCTTAAACAAATCCCAGTGAATATGTCCGTTTGCAAAAAGCTCCTCATGGAACATATCAGCGCCCGGAAGGTTTGTAAGCAGCATACCGAAAGCAATCGGAAGGAGCAGCAGCGGCTCGAACTGCTTTACGATAGCCAGATACATCAAAAGGAACGAAATCAGAATCATGATAATAATTCTGTAATCCGAGAACAGTGCCATAAAACCTGTCTGCTTTGCAAAGTTCACAACTGCCTGTTTTGCGGTTGCGCCCGCCGTAAAGATGTTATCGATTTTGCAGGTCTTGATTTCCATATCCTTTGTTGCATCAATAACGCCGTTTTCTGTGATGTACTGCAATTCAATGCCTACCTTAGGCAGCTTTTTCGCGTCATAGTTCGCGATTTCCGCAGTAACCTTGATTACCTTTTCGCCGCCCGCCTCGAACGCTCCCGTTCTGAGCTGCGGCGTTTCTATTTTCACATCGGACGCGGGATTCAGTGTTACAACCGAATCCGAAATCTCCGTCTGAGAGGTATTTGCCAGCGTAAACGAAAGCACCTTGGTCTTTGCGTCATACGCCGTATTCTTAACACTTATTATATCCGTCTTGTCCGCCGCAAAACAACCCATAACACTGCACAAAAGCAACATAGCGGCAACAAGCGCGGTAAAAATTCTCTTTTTCATGTTAATAACCATTAGCCTTTCCGACCCACATAACTTTTATAAGCGCATCGCCTTGCAGTGAGCCTGTGCAAAGCGGGTATCCGTTTCGTCAAAACCGACGTCGGCGTTTGGCGCCGATTTCATCCGCGCCGCGGACAGCCTTTTAAAGCCGCCGAACTTTGTCAAAACGGATTTTATGTTTCCCCCGTAAATTCCCGGGAAATTATTTTATCGTGCAAAGAAGCGCGCCGGCCTCAACGGTTGCGCCGCTCTGTACCGCAACGGATGTAACTGTGCCGTCG
>OGRO01004104.1_pt1 | contig 9878 bp, 15 predicted proteins | sample 1553451 | NCBI WGS metagenome assembly OGRO01 (sample SAMEA2580021, study PRJEB22360) | human gut metagenome
CGGGAAGACTGGGCCGTATTGCCAAGCTTCGGGACTTTCATCGCAAAGACGAAAATTCAGCATCGCAAGAGACACGCCATAGCAGCAATACATGAGCTTCTGAAGCTTTGTTGCGTTCACTGGCACTTGCAGCTCGCGGCACCTTTTGATGATGTACGCCATCACCTGGAGGCTGTCCAGCGGGCGAAACGTTTCATTCGTCATAGCTCCTCCTGTGAATAAATGTTTCCGAGCCTTTTATTGTGGCATGTAAGTGGGCTTCAAGGTGTGAAAAATGGTGAGAAAAGAGGAGAAACGCGGAAAGTTTCGTCCTGCTTCACCACTTTAAATTTGAGAGCCTGGCTATGCCGGTTCGTTGTTTACTGCACAGTCGCTGTCGTGGCAATCGTTCATTAATCTCTCCGTAAAAGGCCCACAGAAGCGCTCTCAGAAGAAAGCGCTTCAATTGGCCCTCTCCCTCGCCGATGGTCTGAACCAACTCCCGGCGGGGGAGATTCACTGCTCAGGTCTGCCCGTGTGCGTTTTTGTCCGCTCGGCGGGAGGTACTAACTCCGCGCCTTTATCGGCTTTCCTTCGCCCGTCTGACTAATCATCATCCGGTGCACCTCTCCGCCTTTCGGGCGGTGGGGGAATTTTGTTGACAACCAATAGTGGCCATCAACGAACCAATAGTAGCGCACAAAATGATGATTGGCAACCTATGGTTGCTATCTGAGGCGGTCAAAATGAAACGAAGAGTTGACATAGCGCAAATAAAAAAGCCCGCACATTGGCGGGCCGTCTGAGCGTGTCTGATTGAACTATGCATCCTTGATACCAACGGTGCGGATTACTCTGCCGATGACGCAAGCAGTATCCATAACGTCACGTGGAACGACTTGGGGAGGGTAGCGCGGATTGTCCGAGAGGAGCGTGATTGAACGGTCATAGTTTACGGCGACGCGCTTCAGGAAATAGGTGCCCTCGATCTGGATCCAATAGATCCCGTCGCCGCGAATTTCGCACTACTTCCTATCTACCAGGCAGTGATCGTATTTCCCGATCGTCGGCTCCATGCTGTCCCCGGTAGGGGAGACCATGCAAAAGCGATCTCTGGTGATGCTGCCGACGACGCCGGGCGAAGCGAGCAAGAAAGAATCGGCGAATTCGACAGATCCGATGATTTCGCTGGTCTGGGCAAAAGCGCCGATCGTCGAGCAGCCGCCATAGGCGTCGAGCACCGGGACGATTGTCCACCCCTCACGATGCGGCTCCGTAAAGCTGTCCACCGGATGAAAAGGCCTTTCGTCGTCACCGGTAAGGGAAGCGACAGGAACACCCAAAAAACGCGCCAGACGCTTCAGGTTCGCAAGCGTGGGCGGCGTCCCCGTAGTCCATTTCTGGACTGCCTGACGGCTGACACCAAGCGCCGCAGCTACGTCGGCTTGAGTTTTGTTCTGGGCCAACATTGCGGCCCGAATCGGATTTGTCGAATCAGTGCTCATAGCAATCTCCTGTTCAGAGTGTTAACCACTCGTTGACGAGAGGCAAACAACTAAAGTTTGCGCACGTGCTATCATCGTCGTCAACTAGGAGTTGCTAATGTCAAATACGCCTATCTCTCCGCATTCAAAACTCGTTGAAGAAGCTGTTCGAGCTGTTGGCTCCCGCGACAAGGTAGCAAAGCTCTATACGCCTCCTCTTTCTCGTCAGGCTATTTCCAAGTGGATTAAGCGCGGCTATGTGCCCTCTGATCGTGTCCGAATCTTTGCGAAGGCTGCAGGCGTTCCCCGCAGCGTTCTCAACCCGGACTTTGCCGAATAGGTGCGGCATGGGCTGGAAACACGACATGTGGGCATGGACTGCAAATGTTGATACCCCGGCGGAGTGTCTGACACTCCTCTGGCTGAATCAGCGTGCAGACGACGATAGCGGCGAATGCTTTCCGAGTGCGGAAGACATTGCCGCGCACCCTCGTCTCAACCGCAAAACGGTGTTTGCCGCCCTCAAGTCTCTGACTGAGAAAGGTCTGATCGAAACAAAAAAGCGCCCCGGCCCCGGTCGAAGGAATCTTTATCGCCTCTGCTATGAACGTACCGAAAACGGAACGTCCCAAAAGTGGAACGTCCCAGAAACGGTACTTTCAACGTCCCAAAAACGGGACTTTCAAAGTACCCAAAACGGTACTTCTAACGTCCCAGAAACGGTACGAGAAACAACCATAGAAACAACCACTGAATCGATAAGGAACCAACAAGAAGTTATGTGCGCGCCTTCCGGCGCTCCCTATTCCGAAGACTTCGACCAGTCTCTTTTCGACGAAGCGCAGCGCGAAGCTCAGCTCGACGTGGGTTCAAAACCCAACACAGTGAAGGCCGAAGCTCCGAAGCACAGGACTACCACGCCGCGCAAAAAGCCCGCTACCCGATGCCCGTTTGGGCCTGATGCCTCAATCCCGCCCGAATACCTCGAAATCGCGCAAAAGGCCGGTATCGGGGACCCTCAGCAGGTCTTCTCCGCATTCGTCAATCACGCAATCGCACACGATCGAAGCCTAGTGGTCTGGCCTGCAGGTTTCCGAACGTGGTGCTCCAACGAGCTCCGATACCACCCCAACCAAACACCCAAGCCGAAGCCTCTCCACCAACGAACCGCTGCCGATTACGACTGGTAAAACCCTATGCCCGAACTTCAAAAAGCATTTTCAAAGCAAGCCCTGCAGCCGATATTCACGCAGATTGAAGCCGTGCGTGTTGCAAACCCGCCTCCACGAGCTCTCCCCAAAAAGTCCGAGCGCGAGCTAAAGGCGGACGAACTCCGTGCACGCTTCAGCGACATTCACGCCTCTCTGTCCCGCTGTCTCTCATGGCTTCGTCAGCCGACTGCAGAGACCTTCTCGAGCTTTCAGCTAGACGCGGCCGAGAAGGATCAGGCTAAAGCCCTCGCTATCTCGAAGCGCTTCTCTGAACGCCTCATGACGCGCCTCCTCGATGAGACTCACCCCGAGGCCGGGATCCTTTTCCTTGGCTTCACAGGCACTGGGAAAACTCATCTCGCTAAGGCCATCCTCACCGACCTCGCGGCACGCAAGGCTCCCGGATTCTTCATCCCGGCGTCGGAATACTTCGACCTTTACATGCCAGCCTACGCGGCGAAGCTCGATCAGCCGCTCTGGAAGATTCGCCAGTGGCTACCCGCCTGCCTCGTCATCGACGAAGTGGGAACGAGCGCATGGACCGACGCCCGCAAAGATCGCCTTCAGCAGATCATCGATCTGCGCACTGCAAACCGCCTGCCGACCATCGTCACAACCAACCTAGCACAGGCCGACTTCGATGCCGCAGGCGCTGAGCGCATCGCCTCACGCTTCAATCAGGTCCTTTACCCAATTAAGTGCGTCTGGTCGGACTTCCGACAGCGCTCTGCCCTCAAAAACCTCAAGCCCGAGGAGGTGTTCTAAATGCCTCAGCTTATTCGCCAATACCAGTTCAACTGGTTCTTCAAGTGGTTCATTCGCTGGCAATGCATGCGCAGGTCGATCTGGGATCCGAAAAAGCTCCCGTTACAGCGCACGACTCAGACTGAGAACGGCATGTTCTACATGCTCTACCGAGGTTGGTGGGACGGCTCAGATGAGAGACTGCCCCACTTCCCAGGGTGCGAAGCGCTTTATACGGACGGGACTAAAGGGGCTTGTTCTTGCGGAGTGAGACTCCTGGCAGAAGGGCATCTTTTTCGATTTGTTCGAGTCCGGGCAGTATCTCTGGGAAGGCGCCTCCCGTCCACTTACCGTTGGTACCGAGATAGGGATCCGTTTCTAGATCAATCGCTGTCGGGAAGGCTGAGAGTCCGCACTCTGTTACAGAGTATGCAAGCGCTGTGGCGTGCCCGCTTAGCGATATTTCCGGCTCCAGCAGGCGGGCTAATACAAGTTCGTTCGTGGCCCCCTCGATCGAAAACCGAAGAATCGTCTGATTCTCAACAGCCTTCCGGGCTTCAGCAAAAGTAAGTTTTTTCATATTTCCTCCGTGGGATGGTTTGAAGACGTGTTGGGGAACACTCCTCAATCTTCTCACGGAGGTCCTTCAAGGACTTCCTTATGACCATCAAAGACCCGAACAACTTTCTACCTGAGGAGCCGCAATGAGCGAATGCCTTAAATGCAAGCACTGCGGAAGGCTCGAACCCTTACCAAGGGGCGATCCCAGCCGGCTGCAATCCGGTCAATGGGGAATGCTCGCGCGCGGCCTCGTCTACTGCTCCCTCCCCGGGGAGATCGGCGGCTACAAGCGATTTCGCTCCGTTGAGTCTAAAGATCGGTGCAAGTACTTTCGGAAAGAATCCGACCAGTCGCGCATCGAAAGACGCTGCCTGACCGTCAAACTCCTTCGGGCCGCATTCAATGAGTGGATGCTCTCAGTCAAACAAAAGAACGGATAAAAACAATGACCCGCATCGCGCGCGACATTGCGACTTTTTATAACGCATGAAACTACCCCAAAAAGGATGTAAATGACGAAGGCTTATCAGTCGGGAAATTTGCCCCGGAATCTTATGAAAGAAGAGACGCTGGATGACGGAAAGAAGAAGTTCAAGGCCGGCGTGTGGTATGAGCTCGACCCCTTCGATATAACTACGTGGCCGCCAATGAGAGTAAGGCTTCTGATTGAGAGGGACGGCTTCGCGTTTTCGCCGTGTTATGCAGTCAGAATGACCGAAACGATGTATGGGCTGGCTCTTTACCCGAAGAGCCGATATCGACCAGTTGCAGAAATTACTCGCTTCCAATTAGCCCACGTGTCCCGCTCGGATATGGCCGCGAAACGGAAAATGGAAGTGCTTGGGGCGGTTTACGGTGAGGCGCATCGTCGATGAAGATTTTCGTAGAGGGGATCCCCGTGGGTAAGGGAAGGCCGCGCTTTACAAGAACGGGGCATGCCTACACCCCGGGAAAGACGCGAATGTACGAAAATATCGTACGGTTGAGAGCGCTCGAAGCCATGCGGGGTGAGGCCCCACTGAAAGGGGCTGTAAGCGTGACGATTTTGGCGCGCTTTCCCGTTCCGGCCTCCTATTCCAAAAAACGTCGTGTGGCATGCCTGCAGGCCTCTGAAAAGCCCGCTAAAAAGCCAGATATAGATAACCTTGTAAAGGCTATTCTGGACGGTCTCAATGGAACAATCTTCGAAGATGATTCGCAGGTTGTGCAGCTCTCTGCCGCAAAAACTTATGCTGAAGTCCCCGGATGCGAAATATTTGTGAACAAAGCTGATGATTGATCCTTTCTTCCTTTCCCGGCTTGAGAATTGGAGCCGCGCAATTAGATCATCCGAAAAGAGAAACACTTCCTCTATGTTTCAAGTTATGGAGGTGCTTCGTCTTTTGCGCGAGCCCGAAGAAGATGAGCAGGGAGAGGAAGAGAAGCAAGAAAGGCCACCCGCCATCGATACAAAGGACGCCCGTATTCTTAGTGAAGCCTATAGCTCAACAAGGCTATCTCCTAGTGCTAGAGAGTATCTTCGCGTTGCCTTTGGAGAGTGCTGGCCCGAAAGAAGGTGCGCCCGCTACTTTCATCAGTCGGTTTCTTTATATCGGGAATGCTTGGAAGCGGTAGTGCGCAGGTTCCAATTTGTTGTTGAAAACCACTTTGACAACCGAGGGGAATGCAATTAAAATCCGACTTACAGTTTGATTAAGTGCACAGTTGCAAAGGGTTGGGAGCCGGAACGGCTCCCTTGCCGCACCCGGAAGAAACGCAAAGCCTGATCTGAAGAGACCGGGCTTTTTTGATGCTTGATTTGACATTCACGAAATAAATAATATTTGCAAAAATGCTAACCTCATGGTAGAATATTCACATGTTCAACCAATAGAGGAGATCATGAAGCAAAGTGAATTTCTTCGGTGGCTTAAGTCGATGGGCGTTGAGGTCACCCACGGAACCAGGCACCTTCGCCTGAGAGCTCCGGGGAGCCAGAAAACGCAAACCATGCCTCGACACCCAAGCGCCGAGATGAACGAAAGAATCCGTAAGGACATCATTCGCGATCTCGGCCTCAAGGAAACCACCAAGAAGTAAAACAACCCCCGCCATAACCGGCGGGGCTTGCTACATGATCGATTAGCCGGAAATGTCAAATTTCGATTTTCCATGCCGCTTTGAAAAGCTTGAGGATGGCACGGACATCATTAGATGCCGGGACATTCCCGAACTTCTCTCCTATTCCGTAGATGGTGAGCCCCTTGAAAACTGGGCCCGTTATGCCGTCGAGGATTGCGTCGAGTTCCGCATTAAAGATGGAGAGCTTATTCCGGAGGCGTCTCCAGCGCTTCCCGGGGAATATGTCGTTCATCTGGATGCTAATCAGGTCGCCAAAATCCTGCTTTCAAATGAGATGGTGCGCGACGGGGTCTCTCGCGCCGAACTCGCTAAGAAGGCAGAATTGAAGCTTCCTGAAGTGACGAGGATTCTCGACATTCACCATCCAACGAAGATCGATCGGATTGAGACCATTCTTCGGTCACTCGGCCACAGGCTTCAGCTGTCGATCGCGTAAAATCAAATTAGGGACGGAACCAGCTTTTCACTTTGCTTCACTGGTTCCTGTTCCAAAGCACAAGGGCTTCTCTTCGGAGAGGCCCTTTTTCTTTGAGCGGAGAGAAATGCTGCGTTTTTCCGAAAGCTCGGGATTGACTAACAGCCGATAAAAGAGCTCGCAGAAGTACGAAAGCGATTTACCGATGGTTTGGCGAATTTCTCGATGGGTCTTCTTCTTTGGCCTGTCAATCGCTGCGCTTCCGGCTTCGCAGCCATGACTTCGTTTTTCGTACATGTCGCTATGTCATACTGGACGCTTTGATTGGGTATTGCGTGATGTCGATGACTGATGAAGAACGGATATTGATTGACCTTGCGGATAGAGATCTAACGCGCCTGATGAGTACGCTCGTACCTCAGCAACGATCTCTCTTCATTTTCTATGAAACGTTTTCGGCGGCGATGCTTGCCGCTCATATTGCTTCATGGCAAATTTTCAAGCCGGTGACCAGCATTGCGCTCGTCTGCCCAATAGTTTCGGCAGGATTGTTTGCGGCATCACTCCTCATGAGCGTCCTTTTCATGAGCGGCGCCAATCTCAAGACCGGAGCCATTAAGGGCTATTTCGCATGGTTGAAGTCTGCTCAAAATCCCGGATTTTCCGATGACGTTCTAAAACGGTACGACTCTGCCATCAAGGACATAGAAATCGTCATTAAACGGCGTGGCGCTATGCTTCGGGGGATCAACTTAATGACGGTCGTCGCGCTTGTAATCGGAGCCGTAGGAATCGGCGCTATGGTGCTCTGGTGAGCGGCATCAACACCATCAACGGGAGGCAATCATGAATGAAGAACTTGCCTTCCGAATGGGGATTGCCTTCTCGGATGGTATTCGATATACGAGAAGCAAAAATCATCTTGCCGAAGACAAAAAGAACGGATGGATTACCGTCAACGGCGCTCATATCTTTGTTCGAAACGGGAGACCGTTCTGGAAGGCGGGAAAAATTTTAAAGGAAAAGATTGCCTATTCCCTTAAGTCCGATCTTCCTACTCTAGACGAGTACTCGACGAGTAAAGGTATGTCAGAGTTGTCATTAGGGAAGCGAGCTAAGTCATACTTGTTTGATCACTATGCAAATAAGGCGGTCAATTCTCCGAAAGCTTTCCCCGGGGCTCGATTCTTGGTTATGACAAAGACGGGGTTACGTGAAGTTGCTAATAGGATCAACGCCGATAAGGCAAAGCTCCTTCCACATCTTATTCAGTTGTTTGAGAGTGCGCGTCTTGATCACAAATCTCCGCCAGACGGTCATCACACCGACGTAGATCATTTTGAGTATGCGGTAGGGATATTTGAAGTCGGCGGAAAAACAATGCGAGTTGAACTTACGGCGGCAATCATGAGGCAAGGATATGAACCTCAAAGTAAGTTTCACGAAATCGCTAAGGCCGATCCCATACAACCCACACATAAAATTAAAGAGGTTTCGCCCCATACTGCCGTATCCCGAATACGGTGCGGTCGCGAAACCCCTTTGCAGAACGACAGTATACCCCAGCATCAGATCGCAATCCTTGACCGGATTGAGGTGTCTGTACTGCCTTAAGGGAAAGCGAAGAGCAAAAAAATAGAGCACTCATGCAAGCTGACCATCAAACGGGGGGGGGCAGTCGTGCCCTACCTTTTCCTCACGTATAGCAAAAGAGAAAAACCATAGGAAGGTGCCTGATGACCAGCGCACAAAAGATCTCTACTGGTGTATTTCGCCAGAAGCTACCCGTTCAATACAGCGACGAGATAGCCGAGAAGGTACTCCAGCGCCTTATGGATGGAGAAACTCTTACGGCGATCTGTCTGGATCTCGGGCTTAAGCCTCATCAAATATACACATGGACAGAGCATCGAGATGAGTTCGCCCGACGCTTCACGCGCGCGCGCGATTTCGGTGACATGATGCTTGAAGATCAAGCAATTGACTTATCGGACTCTCGAAACGCAGATGAAGAGTCCGGTGAATCTATGACGGAAAAAGGGACGAGCACCAGCAGAAGGAAATTCGACAACGTTGCCAGAAGTAAGTTGCAGGCAGAAACGCGGCTCAAGATCGTCGCTCGACGCAAGGGCGGCAAGATCACTGCAGAAATCAGGCGCACGAACAAGCGTGAGGAAGAACAAGCTGCCGAAATGTCGGACGAAATGCTTTTGAAGATTGCGGGGTTGCAGATCGATGACGATGAAGCCAACGCCGGCAATGATTCAGGCGGCGAAGCGGGAACTTAAGATCAGGGGCGCTCGACGCGCTCTCGCTCCATTCGTCACCTACACGACGCCGGGTTATTTGCTCGGCTGGGTGCATGCAGAGATCTGCCAGGCGCTCGATAAATTTTTAGCGGACGTTGTGGCGAGGAAATCACCTCGACTCATCATCTGCATGCCGCCTCGCTCTGGCAAAAGTCAACTCGTTTCGAGGTCCTTCCCGGCTTACGCCTTCGGGCGCCATCCGGATCTGCAGATTATTGCTACCAGCTATTCTGCGGACCTGTCTCAGCGGTTCAGCCGAGACGTGCAGCGCATCATCGACAGTCAGGAATACCGAGACATTTTTCCGGGCACTCAAATTTCCGGGAAAGGCGTCAAGACCGATACGACGTACCTTCGTACCGCCGAGCTCTTTGAGATTGTGGGGCACAAGGGCGCTTATCGATCTTGCGGCGTTGGCGGCGGCATCACCGGTATGGGTGCGGACATCCTTTGTTTGGATGACGTGCTGAAGGACCGCAAGGAAGCGAATTCTCAGACGGTGCGCGATTCACTGTGGGATTGGTACACATCCACGGCGTACACGCGCCTCTCGCCGGGCGGCGGCGTTATTGTCATGTTGACGAGATGGCACCTGGATGACATCGTCGGTCGCCTCATAGAGCGCGACAAGGATGGTTCGGGAGATCATTGGCAGATCATCAATTACCCGGCAATTGCGGAGCATGATGAGCCGCACCGAAAGGCCGGAGAGGCACTGCACCCCGAGCGATACCCGCTCGACGTGCTGTTGCAGATCAAGGCGAATATCGGCTCGAGAGATTGGGCGGCGCTCTATCAGCAAAGTCCGGTACCGGATGGCGGCGGGCTGTTTAAGGCTGATTGGATTCAATACTGGGATCCCGCAACGCTTCCCAAAGTGTTCGATGCTTCCTGCATTTCGTGGGACATGACCTTCAAGGAATCCGCGACATCGGACTACGTGGTAGGGCAGGTATGGGGGCGCAAGGGCGGCTCTTTCTATCTGCTCGACCAATTCCGTGGGCGCTGGGACTTCGTAAAGACGTGCCAACAGTTTCTTGCGGCGGCAGAAAAA
>OGRO01004114.1_pt1 | contig 9861 bp, 6 predicted proteins | sample 1553451 | NCBI WGS metagenome assembly OGRO01 (sample SAMEA2580021, study PRJEB22360) | human gut metagenome
CGTGCCGTATATTGGTAAACCCGCGGGAAGTCGGCATGCAGTTCGGCGGTTCGGGCCCGTGCATCGACCCGGTCGACCCCATAGTTGGTGCGCACCCACAGGTAGCCGTCGTCCGTAGCGACGATCTCCTGCACCAGGTTACCGGAAAGCCGGAAGTTCCGGGCATAATGCCCGTCCCAAAGGTTCAGTCCGTCACAACTCCCGGCCCAGACATATCCGTCCGCATCCTGCGCAAGCGAGAGGATGGAACAATTCGAAAACCCCTCGCGGTGCGAGATACGGCAAATATTCTGGGACAACGCCGGTACCGCGACGCACACGGCGACCAGCAACAGATACCTCAGGTGCATAAGACGGTTAGATAAAAACATACTCCGTTTCCATGTAAAAATAGGGAAAAGAAAGCAAATCGGCAATAAATCAGGGCATAACAACCGCATTTCCGATATATAATCATACTATTTTCAGATGAATTCATACTCCACAAAGGATACAAAAACATAATTTTGTATAACCGGATATACTAAAAATTTACCGGCAGGACAGAACACCCATCAAAAATCTGGAAGCCATGAAAAATTTCTACTCGTTGCCGCTCCGCACGGGAGATTCGCGGAAAGTGATTAAGTGCCAGATTTGTCCGGCGGCACAGGCCGCCTTCCGTATTTTCGCCGGAAACAACCTTGTATATAAGGGACCTTTAATATAAAGGCAATAAAAGGGGAACACTCTCCGCCACGCCGAATCCTCCGGTATTCAACGGCCACAGTCGAACTGCCGACCATCCTGCTTCGCAAACACCCGGACGGTTCATTGCCCCGGATTTGGCACCCTCCATCAACTCTACGAATGTCTGCTTACGGAAACCTGCCCACACGGGCGATCCCGTAATTTGCGGCTCCCGGAAAATCCGTTTGCCACGGCAAACCGCCGCCAGCAACCTTTCCGGCACGCTACAATCCCCGCGAACCGTACACGGAACTCGCTCCCGTCTCCGTACAGGGAATGTTTGCTCGTTTTCAAACCCGGCCTGCAAAGGCCCCCATACTTAATCCTTTAATTAATAATTATTGCCTATGAGACGAAAGATTCTCCTATCGCTGATGGCAGTCTTCTTCATGGCGGCAGCGTCGGCCCAGACCAGAACGGTCAGGGGTAGCGTTGTCGACGAGAACGACACCCCGGTAATCGGGGCGACCGTGATCGTGAAAGACAGCCCGACACTCGGCACTTCGACCGATGTCAATGGTGAGTTTGTACTCAAAGACCTTCCCGCCGGAGGGGGGGGGAATTACAGGTTTCCTATGTGGGTTATAAGACCCGGACAATAGCCATCACCCCCAATGTCCGTATAAAGCTCGAACCCGATGCCCAGGCCGTGGAAGCAGTCGTGGTCACGGGTATGACCAAGACGGACAAGCGCCTCTTCACCGGGGCATCCGACCAGCTCGTCGCCGATGACGTGAAACTTTCCGGCATGGCCGACATCAGCCGCGGCCTCGAAGGCCGTTCGGCCGGCGTCTCCGTCCAGAATGTTTCCGGTACATTCGGTACCGCACCCAAGATCCGCGTCCGCGGTGCCACGTCGATCTTCGGAAGCTCGAAACCGCTGTGGGTCGTCGACGGCATCATTATGGAAGACGTGGTGGACATCGACGCCGATGCGCTCTCGTCGGGCGACGCCACGACACTGATCTCTTCGGCCATCGCAGGCCTGAATGCCGAGGATATCGAAAGTTTCAACATCCTCAAAGACGGTTCCGCCACCTCGATCTACGGCGCACGCGCCATGGCGGGCGTCATCGTCATCACCACCAAACGCGGCCGCGCCGGCGTGAGCACCATCAACTACACCGGCGAATTCACCTACCGCATGATTCCGTCCTACCGGGATTTCAACATCATGAACTCGCAGGACCAGATGTCGGTGTACATGGACATGCAGAAAAAAGGCTGGCTCAACCTCGCCGAAACCATCACCGATTCGGAAAGCGGCGTATTCGGAAAGATGTACCAGATGATTGCGGCCGGACAATTGCAAAACGACGACGCGAGCATCGGGAATTACCTGCGCGCGGCGGAGTTCCGCAACACGAACTGGTTCAGCGAGCTGTTCAACAACAACGTCATGCACACCCACTCGGTGAGCCTCACGTCCGGAACCGACAAATCGTCCTACTATGCGTCGCTGAGCGCCATGAGCGACCCGGGCTGGACGAAGACCAGCAAGGTGGAACGCTACACGGCCAACATCAACGCCACCTACAACATCTTCAAAAACCTGTCGCTGAACCTGATTTCCAACGGCTCCTACCGGAAGCAGAAGGCGCCGGGAACCCTGTCGTCGGCAACCAACTACGTGACGGGCGAAGTGAAGCGCGAATTCGATATCAACCCCTATTCCTATGCGCTCAATACGTCGCGCACGCTCGACCCCGACGAATTCTACACGCGAAACTACGCGAGCTTCAACATTCTGCACGAACTGGACAACAACTACATCGACCTTTCGGTCGTCGAGACCAAATTCCAGGCCGAACTGAAGTGGTCGCCCGTCGAGGGCCTCGACTTGAGCGCCCTGGGCGCGGTAAAATACCAGGCCTCGATCCAGGAGCATAACATCACCGAGTCCTCAAACCAGTCCGTTGCTTACCGGACCGTCGAACCGACCACCGTCCGGGACAACAACCCGTTCCTTTACACCGATCCGGACAACCCCTACGCCGTTCCGGTGACCGTGCTGCCCAAGGGCGGTATCTACGAACGCACGGACAACAAAATGCTTTCGTACGACTTCCGCGCGTCGGCGACCTACAACAAAACGTTCAACAACACGCATATCATCAACCTCTACGGCGGTATGTCGGTGAACAAGATCGACCGGCACAACACCTGGTTCCGCGGCTGGGGACTCCAGTACGATATGGGTATGGAGCCTTACTACGATTACCTGGCCTTCAAGCAGGGCATGGAGAGCGGCAGCAAGTACTACACGATCGGCGACTCGTTCTATCGCGAAGTGGCCTTCTTCTTCAACGGAACCTATTCTTACAAGGGACGCTACACCATCAACGGAACCTACCGATACGAAGGGACCAACAAGATGGGCAAGAGCCGCAAAGCCCGCTGGCTGCCGACGTGGAATATCTCCGGGGCATGGAACGTCCACGAGGAGAAGTTCTTCAGCCACGTACAGCCCGCCCTGTCGCACCTGTCGCTCAAAGCCTCCTACTCGCTGACCGCCGACCGCGGCCCGTCTTACGTCACCAACTCGCTGGCCGTCATCAAAGCCTCGACCCCGTGGCGCCCGACCAGCGGCGATACCGAAACCGGCCTCAAGGTTTCGAGCCTCGAAAATGCGCAGCTCACCTACGAGAAGAAGCACGAGCTGAACCTCGGACTCGACGTCGGGTTCGTCAACAACCGGATCAACCTGGCCTTCGACTGGTACAAACGCAACAACTTCGACCTGATCGGCACGGTCACGACCCAGGGTATCGGCGGCGAGATCTCCAAATACGGCAACGTCGCGGAGATGAAATCGAACGGCGTCGAAATCAGCCTTTCGACCAAGAACGTCCAGACCAAGAACTTCAGCTGGACCACCAACTTCATCTACTCGCACATCCACAACGAAGTGACCAAACTCGAAACCTCCACGCGCGCAATGACGCTGGTTTCGGGAACCGGATTCACGATGGAGGGGTATCCCGCCCGCTCGCTCTTCTCGTTCCAGTTCGCAGGATTGAACGAAGTCGGACTGCCGGTCGTGGTCAACACGGAAGGCAAACTCAGCTCCAGCTCCTTCAATTTCCAGGACAGCAACGAGAACAACCTGAAAACGAATCTGGTCTACTCCGGACCGGTCGACCCGACCGACCTGGGCAGTTTCGGCAATACGTTCCAGTACAAGGGATGGCGTCTGAACGTCTTTATGACCTACTCGTTCGGCAACGTCGTGCGGCTCAACCCGGTCTTCAGCAGCATTTACTCGGACCTCGACGCCATGCCGCGGGAATTCAAGAACCGCTGGATGGTCTCCGGCGACGAAGCCGTCACGAACATCCCGGCCATCGCCTCGAAGCGCCAGCGCCAGCTGAACTCCTCGATTTCGTACGGGTACAGCGCCTACAACTACTCGACGGCACGCATCGCCAAGGGCGACTTCATCCGCATGAAGGAGATTTCGCTTTCGTACGACTTCCCGAAGAGACTCATTTCGAAACTGCGGTTCTCTTCGCTTTCGCTCAAACTGCAAGCCACGAACCTCTTCCTGATCTACGCCGACAAGAAGCTCAACGGCCAGGACCCCGAGTTCTACAACACCGGCGGCGTCGCAGCCCCCGTGCCGCGGCAGTTCACGCTCACAATCCGAATCGGACTGTAAAATCTGATTTATCTTAAAAAGATTCCTATGAAAAAAAACATCATATATTTACTGGGCATAGCGGTCGTCATTCCGGCATTCATGTCGTGCAGCGATTTTCTGGATCAGAATCCCGATCTGCGCACGACGCTGGATTCCGAAGAGAAGATCGCCAACATACTCGTCTCGGCCTACATCAGCGGGGCAGGCAGCTACCAGCTCGTTGCGGAACTCTCCTCGGACAACGTCTGCGACTACGGCATCACAAAGAATTACAACCAGTTCTATCAGGATGTCTACGAATGGGCCGAAGAGGTTACCAGCAACAACGACGCCCCGCGGAACATCTGGAGTTCGAACTACAACAACATCGCCAACGCCAACCAGGCGCTTTCGGCCATCGAGGAGCTGGGAGGACCTACCACCACGAGGCTCAAGGCCAGCAAAGGCGAAGCGCTGATTTGCCGGGCTTATTCCCATTTCGTACTGGCAAACATGTTCTGCATGCCCTACAACCCGGCAACAGCAGGGAACTGCCTGGGCATACCCTATATGGACCACGCCGAAACCGACCTCAACCCCAGGTACGAACGCGGAACGCTCCAGAAGGTCTACGAGATGATCGGCAAAGACATCGAAGCGGGCATCCCCCTGATCGACGACACGGCCTATTCGGTTCCGAAATACCACTTCAACTACAAGGCCGCCTGCTGCTTCGCCTCGCGCTACTACCTGTTCATGCAGGACTGGGGCAATGCCATCAAATACGCGACGATGGCCCTGACCTCCAACCCGTCGTCGCTGCTGCGCGATTACAGTGCGATCGCCGCTCTGCCGAAGGGCACCAGCAGGCATCAGGAATATGTCAATTCGGCCAGCACGGCCAACTTCCTCCTCCAGGCCGCGACATCGAACAGCGGACTGCTTTTCGACTGGTACTCCACCGCCGGCCGCTATTCGCACGGCAAACTGCAAGGAATCTATGAAACCGTTCAGCCGAAAAAAGGCGGTCCGTGGGGCAGCAGCGTGACTTTCAAAGCGCCGCATGCAGTGCTTGCCTCATCGGGCAAATACGTTCTTCCCCGGACATGGCGCGTGTTCCAATACACCGACCCGGTCGCCGGAACCGGATTCAACAAAGCGATTTCCGTTCTCTTCACCTCCGAGGAGGCGTTGCTCAACCGCGCCGAAGCCTATATTATGAAGATGAACGAAGACCCGACGGCGCTCGACAAGGCCCTGGAGGATATAAACCTCTACGCCGCGAACCTCTTCTCGGCAGGGTTCAAATCCATGACGGAGGCTTCGATCATCAAATGGGCTACGGAAACCTACCCCGACTACTCCGAACTCTACGTCGGAAAGACCTCGGTCAGCAGCCCGCAGACGCTCAATCCCAAGAAAAAGCTCCATGCGGCCCCCTACAACACGCTCGAAGAGGGCAGCCCGCAGGAGAGCATGCTTCAGGCGCTCATCTTCATGCGCCGCTACCAGTTCCTCCACGAAGGCATGCGGTGGTTCGACACCCGTCGCTTCGGCATCACGGTCTACCGCTACCTGCTCGATGAAGACGCCGAAACCGTCGTGCAAATCACCGATCAGATCAGCGACGAGAACGGTACGGCCGATCCGCGCCGCGCCCTGCAACTCCCGGCCGACGTTATTGCCGCCGGCCTGACCCCCAACCCGAGAAAATAACAAACCAAAGTGCGTATGAAAAAGAATCTGATATATCTGCTCTTTTCCGTCACGCTGCTCTGCGCAGCGCTGACAGCCTGTTCGGACAACGACGATCTGGATTCCACCAGCGTGGTCCGGCCGACGACCACCGAACAGAACGACCTCGACCGCTGGCTCAAGCGCAACTACGTCGAAACCTACAACATCCAGCTCAAATACCGGTTCGAGGACATCGAGTCGAGCATGGGCTACTACCTCACACCCGCCAGCTACAAGCAGTCGGTCGCCATGGCCAAACTGGTGCGCCACATGTGCCTGGAAGCCTACGACGAGATAACCGGCAGCACGGATTTCATCAAGGCCTATTTCCCGAAAATCCTCTTCCTGGTCGGCTCGTATGCCTACAAGACCAACGGAGCGATGGTGCTGGGAACGGCCGAAGCCGGGGCGAAGATCACGCTCTACAACCTCGACAACCTGAACCCCAAGACCGTCAATGCGAAGACGGCCTATTTCAAGACGATCCACCACGAATTCGGGCATATCCTCAATCAGACGAAACCTTACCCCACCGATTTCGCGGAGATTTCCGGCCCGGATTACGTACAGGACCAATGCTTCGAAATCTACAAGACCACCGAATCGGCACTGCAAAAAGGATTCATTTCCCCGTATGCATCGAAAGCCGACAGCGAGGATTTCGTGGAACTCATCGCCCTCTACGTCAACCGGAGCGCAGAAGAGTGGGAGGAGATGCTGACGACGGCCGGCGACACGGGACGGCCGAAAATCGAAGCCAAATTCGAAATCGTCTCCAACTACATGAAAAGCACCTGGAACATCGACCTGAACGAACTGCGGGAAATCGTACTGCGCCGTGCGGAAGAAGCGCCCAACCTCGACTTCGACTCGCTGGATGACGAAGATACGGACACGCCCGAAAATTCCGGTACAAACGAATAAGCGACACCGAATATGAAAAAAACAGCAATCATACTATTTCTGGTTCTGGCCATTCCTGCCCTGCTCACCTCATGCCTGTTCGACGAGGAGGATCTTTTCGACAAGTCCGCCTCCGAACGCATCGAAGCCGCCAAGCAGGAGGCCAAGACCGTGCTCGAAAGCGCTGAAAACGGATGGCACGTGCGCTATTTCCCCTCCCCGACCCAGGAGTTCGGCGGATACAACCTGTTTTTCAAATTCTCCGAAGGCAGCGTCACCGTTGCCTCCGAGATCGAAAGCAACCCATCCACCACCGAGACGAGTCTCTATTCGTTCGGCGAGGATCTGGGCGTCACGCTCAATTTCGATACGAAAAACTCGCTCATCAATTACTTCGTACACCCGAAAAATCCCGACAACATCGGATCGACCTACAAGGGCATGGAGGGCGACTACAAATTCACGGTGATGGAGACATCCGCGGCAATGGTCGTCCTGCGCGGCATCATCACGGGGAATTACTACATCCTGACCCCCGTTTCCGCGGACACCGACTGGTCGGAAGACCTGGAGACCTACCGGAATAATGCGGAAGACATGTCATTCAACACCTATTCCTTCGTCGTGAAAGACAAGACGTATTCGGCAACGCTCACGAACCGTCGCTTTGCGGTCAAGATCGACAGTGAAACCACCGTGTACGCACCGTTCATCTACACCAAGGCCGGCATCAGTTTCTACATGCCGGTCGAGATCGACGGAGTGACCGCACAGAACTTCACCTTTGTCGACGACTACTATTTCGCCGAAGTCAACGGCGCCGATTTCAAGATTATGACGCCCGAGCCGGTCCGGTCGGACATCACGTTCGAAGTGACCGCTCCCGATGCCACGAAGACCTACAACAGCGTTACGGTGAATACAGTTCCATCAACGGATACGGAGTACTACTACATGGGGCTGATGCTGAAGTCCGAATTCGAGGCCCAGCGCGAGAAAAAGCTCCTGCAAAGCCTGGTCGGCACGCTCAACGGCAACATCGGCGCAGGCGACGATCCCGAAGCGATCGCAGCCAGCCTGCTCCACAAAGGTGCGGACACCTATACGCTCAACTATCCGAGTTTCTACGACGAGTACGTAGCCGTCGTATTCGGATGCGCCGTCTCCAACGGATTCATCGTCTCCACCACGCCCATCACGTCGCTTCCGGTTTCGATCGACGCCTCGCTCTTGCCGGACAATACCGATCCTCTCTACAAGAGATGGCTGGGCAAATGGAGAGTTACGAGCACCACCTCGCAGGTAAACGAAGCTCCCGTAACGTTCGAGGTTATCGTAAAACCGGGCACCGTCAACTCGTCCTACATGATCCGGGGCTGGGGCATCACGATCTACGGAAACAGGTACGACCTGCGGGCATATTACCAGGCATCCTATAATGGCGCCTCCACTCCGGCCATCCCGATTCCGAAGTCGACCGGTATTCTCTACACGAAAACCGACAATGCGATTTACGGCTACGACGGAGTCTACCCGATCCGGACTCGCTACTCCCGTATAACCCACTCGACCGGAGCCTACTCGTCATTTACGACGACCCAGACCTCGCCCAAACTCGTCGGCATTTACGACGAGGCGCAGGCAGGCCAGGCAACGATGTACGGTTCCGGCTACAATACCGGCACCGATTACGTCGGCATAGAGTTCTTCAGATGGACGGAAAACCAGGCATCCTACTACACCTCGCCGGCTGTCCGTCCGGGCTATACTGCCAAAGACTTCCCGGTGGGCCCCTTCACGTGGGTTCAGCTGATAGACGCCGACGGGAACGACCTCACCACCGGCACCCCGGCCGAATAAGCGAAACCGGTTCGATCCTCAAATAAGTCCGGGCCGCCCATTGAGGGCGGCCCGGACTTTTATCGGATACAGAAAACCCGGTCCGTGTCAGTCGAAGAAATTCTCGTCCTCGGGGTTGTTCCGCCCCTCGGAGTCGACTTCGTCCTCGCAGTCGTAACGGGGCATCATCGCCGGACGCACGAACTGGTCCGTACGGCTGATACCGAAACGACCGTCGTCGTAGATCTTTTTCATATATTCGCCCACGATCGGCAGCGCCATCACGCTGCCCTCGCCGCCGCGGATGAAGTGCACCGACTGGTCCTCGCCGCCGACCCAGGCGCCGGTCACCAGCTTCGGGGTCACGCACATGAACCACGCGTCGCGGTTCTTGTTCGAAGTTCCGGTCTTGCCGCCGATCTCCATGTCGGTCAGCCCGAACTGCCACCGCAGACGGCCCGCCGTCCCCGAGTTGACCACGTCCTGAAGCATCGTGAGCATCGTGTAGGCCGTGCGTTCGCTGACGGCGTCCTGCGACTGGGGAATGAAACTGGCGATCAGGTTGCCCTGACGGTCCTCGATGCGCGTCACGAAGATCGGATCGGTGTGCACGCCCTGATTGGCAAAGGTCGAGAAGGCGCTCACCAACTCGTAAACGTTCGATTCCGAAGAGCCGAGAGCCAGCGCCGGAACGGGGTCTATGTAGCTGCGGATGCCCATGTTATGAATGAAATCGGCCACGGCAGCCGGCTGCTTGGCCTGCTTCATAATCCACGCCGAGTAGTTGTTGCGGCTGCGCGCAAGTCCCCACTTGAGGGGGTGCAGCACCCCGTCGTACTCGACATTGCCGGCCTCCTTGGGCGACCAGGCCGTACCGTTGGCCGTCTCGATGGTCGTCGGCAGGTTGGGAACCATCGTGCAGGGCGTCAGGCCCAGATGGTCGATGGCGAAGGTGTAGACGAAGGGTTTGATCGTCGAACCGATCTGCCGCTTGCCCTGCTTGGCCATGTCGTATTTGAAGTAGCGGAAATTGG
>OGRO01004119.1_pt1 | contig 9856 bp, 9 predicted proteins | sample 1553451 | NCBI WGS metagenome assembly OGRO01 (sample SAMEA2580021, study PRJEB22360) | human gut metagenome
ATTGTCGACAGCGGTACACACTGTTCACAGCCTGAAAATCAGCCATATCCACGATGAATACGGTCACTTTGGTCACATCCGCGGGCGTGGCTCCGGCTTCGGCGAGGACGGCCTTCATGTTGGCAAGGGCCTGCGCGGCCTGTTCCTTCACATCATTGGAAACGAGTTCACCCGTGGCCGGAACCATACCGATCTGGCCGGAGAGATACAGGGTGCCGCCTTTACGGATAGCCTGCGAGTAGGGGCCGATGGCGGCGGGGGCTTTGGGAGTGGAAATCACGGTTTTCATGGCGTTTTCCTTGTTTGCGTTAGTTCGCCCATTTAAAGGTGAACACCTGCTCGACATCGGGATGCAGGCTCAGGTGGACCGGGCAGGTATGTGCGGCACGTTCGATCATGGTCTTCTGCTTGTCGGTGTATTCTCGATCGGGCATGATGAAGGTCACCTCGATCTTGCCGATGCGGCGCGGGTTGGCGCTCATAGTCTTAGCGACTTCGATTTCCGTTCCGACAACGTCCACGTTGTGCATCTTGCCGTAAATGCCGATGATCGTCATGGCGCAGGACGCGAGGGCGGTCACGCAGAGGTCTGTGGGGGAAAAGGCTTCGCCCTTGCCATTGTTGTCCACGGGGGCATCGCTCACCAGTTTGGTCCCGCTCGCGACATGGGTGCATTCGACACGCAGATCGCCAAGGTATTTTGCGGTAACTGTAGCCATGTGGTTCTCCTTTGTCGTCAGGGTTGAGCTTGTTGCTGAAAGCACAATACCTCGGACACGCAAAATGGTCAACAGTATACCGTCGACTTATTTTCGAACAAAGAAACTTCGCCGTCACCCGGGCGTGGTTCCCCGTATTTCCTTATGCCTTCGGGAGTATCCCTGTCGGGAAACGCTCTAACCGGGTATCAAAGAAACATCGGCAGGCATCAGAGGAGAAAAGCGGAAGCGGCAACAGTCGACTAAAGCAGTCGACAGTAAGCGGGATATAAGGTATCTCCTGCCGGTACGACGAACCTGGAGGAGAGGAATGCACGGGAAAGGAGAGGCACCGGCCATCCGTATTCTGGAAGAAGCGGGTGAGGCCGTGGGGCGTTTGGAATATCGTTTTGTCGAACGGGGCGGCACGAAGGACGCAGCCCGCCAGCTTGGGCTGTGCGAACACGACATCGTAAAAAGCCTTGTGTTCGACGACGGGAAGGGAGGGCAGGCAGTCATGGCGCTCATGCACGGCGACGAGCGCGTATCCCTGCACAAGCTCCAGCGGCTTTCGGGCGTGCCGCATCTCCAGCCGAGTTCGCCGGAAAACGCCGAACGGCTGACCGGATACAAACCCGGCGGGATCTGCCCGTTCGGGCTCCCCTCGCCGCTTCCGGTGTTCGCGCAGATATCCCTTTTTAATCTCGGGATGTTGTACATCAATGCGGGCGAACGCGGCGTCATCGCCGTCATCCGGCCCGAGGCCCTGCGGCTTTCCGGGGCCGTAGCCGGAGACATTCTGAGTGGCGGATCCCGGCGATAGCCCTTGACGACGTGTATGGGGAGAGGCTATTTGGTGTCAGATACATAAGATAAGGCGTTCACAATCGGACGCCGCCAACGAACTATGGTGAGCGATGCAACAGCTTAATAAACCGACATACAGCGAACAGGTCGTCAACCTCATCCGCCAGCGCATCCGTAACGGAAAACTCCGCAGCGGGGATCGGATCAGCGAGGCGAGCATAGCCGAGGAATGCGGCATCAGCCGGGCTCCCGTCCGTGAGGCGCTTTATCAGCTTGAAACGGAAGGATTTCTGATGTCCCATCCGAAGCGGGGCAAATGCGTAACCCTGCTCACGGGCGACGGCATCCGCCACCGCTACGAACTGTGCGGGCTTCTCGAAGGGGCCGCCGCCGCTAATGTAGTCTTGAGTCTGCCCAAAGGCCCGTGGGAGGAATTGGAAGCGCTGCTTGATCGCATGAAGCAGGGCGTGCTTTCCGGTACGTCCTTCGAGGATCACGCGGCGCTCGGAACGGCCTTCCATGAAACAATCCTCGAAAGGGCCAGCAACCCCCTGCTTATCGCCATTGCCCGCAGCTCCTGCCGGGTGATTTCCAAGTACCTCATGTTTCAGCAATGGCGTACGCTGTACACGACCGAAGAACTTTTTCAGCGGCACAACAGCATGTATGAGGCGTTTCTTACGCGCAATCCGTACACCATCGAAGAAGCCGTGCGGGCGCATTATGCCGATTCCGCCGAACGGCTGGCCCAAATCTGCGAAGCGGAACAAAAACCCAAGACAGCCCGCTCCCAGCGCCGCGCCCATTTCCCCACTGAATAAAAGCCCTGCCCCGTGCGGGGCTTTTTGTCTCTAGCCGAAGCTCCGATAGGTTCCCTTGTAGGGTACAGGGGCACGCGGCTTTCCCTTCCCGTTTTTGCCCTGACAAGCGCTCAGGAAGGAGAAGGCCCGACCTCCCCATACGCAAAACCCTCGGCGGACCGAGGGTTAGGGAAAAGAGGGAAAAAAACCGATTAGATGTAAAAGCGGAAACGAAACATTTACAGGACGGCGATGGCTTCGATTTCCACGCGCGCGCCTTTGGGCAGGGCGGCGACGGCGACGCAGGAGCGGGCCGGGGCATCGGCGCCGAAGGTTTCACTGTATACGCCGTTCACGATCTGGAATTCGGCCATGTCCACGATGAACACGGTCACTTTGGTCACATCCGCGGGCGTGGCTCCGGCTTCCGCAAGGATGGCCTTCATATTGGCGAGGGCCTGCGCGGTCTGCTCCTTCACATCATCGGAAACGAGTTCACCCGTGGCCGGGACCATACCGATCTGGCCGGAAAGATACAGGGTGTCGCCTTTACGGATAGCCTGCGAATAGGGGCCGATGGCTGCGGGAGCCTTGGAAGTGGAAATCACGGTCTTCATGGCAGTCTCCTTGCTTGTCAAGCTGTTATTGAAGTCCTCGGCACACTCGCCGCTGCCGGGATGCGGGCTGGATTCAACCTCTGTTGCCCACGGAACGCCGCTCACAGGCATGTTCGGGGCGTATGCATCAGGCACGCGGTACGCCAAGCGCTTTCGTCGGTACAGTAGCCGCAAGGAGCCCCTTTGTCATCAAGGCTGGCAGTGCCGATATAGAGAAAGGCTCCGGAGAGTATCCCGCCTCCGCGCAGGCATACGCTTGAGCAAGGGTGTTCCGCCGGAAGCTCTGCACAGAAGGGATAACCTTCTAGTATGCTGATATTCAGTGCATTATCGTCCATAGCGCATTTCATGGAAACGACTGATGCGGAGAGAGCCCTGCCCCTGGTTCGCGGTGAAAGGCTTTCCGGACATGTGCTGGCCTTGAATGTATTTGAGAATGCACGTAAAAGCGAAATCATCTCCTGACGTCTTACGATTCGGGAGCATACGGATGTCCCGGCGTGCACGCTCCTCCGGGAACGCGGCTTGAACGGCCGCCTGTCTAACCTTGTGAAAAACAGAGTCGCCATGAATCGCTTTTGTCGTTTGTTCCTCTTTATGCTGATGTGCGGCGGTCTGCTCTTTGCCGCCGTTCCCGCGTCCGCCGGCGACGGAACCCAAGCTGTTCAGGAAAAAACTCCCGCCCATCCCGCAAAAAAATGGCGGGTGGCCTACATTGAGGGCGGCGGGTACACGGACTATCAGCGTATCCTTGCCGCAACGGCCAAGGGGCTTGCCGAACTTGGGGTCATTGCCGATGGCGATGTGCCCATCCCGGAGAAGACGGACGACACCCGGCCCATTTGGGACTGGCTCGCCGAACATGCGGGCGGCGATCGGCTGGTGTTTTTGAAAGACGGCTACTATTCCGCCAACTGGGACGCGGCGCAACGTGCCGCCAACAGAAAGGCCCTGCTCGACCGTATCCGTGAAAAGGGCGACGTGGACATGATTTTCGCCTTCGGCACATGGGCCGGGCTGGACATGGCCACAGCCGATATTTCCGTTCCGGTGTTCTCCATGTCGGTCACCGACGCCGTACAGGCGGGTATCGCCAAATCGTTGAAGGACTCCGGGCGCGACAACCTGCACGCACAGATCGACCCCGAGCGCTACAAGCGCCAGATCGCCGTTTTCCATGATATTTTTGGTTTCAAGAAAATGGGCATCCCTTATGAGGATACGCCGGAAGGCCGTTCCGACGTCTCGTTGGCCGCCATCGAATCCGCCGCCGATGAGCTTGGCATCGAGCTTGTGCGCTGCACCACGGCGCTGAATGTGCCTCCGGATCAGAGCTTCGCCAATCTCAAGCAGTGTGTTTCCCAACTGGCGAAAACCTCTGACGCCGTGTACCTCACCACCAACTCGGGTATGCAGTGGAACCGGATGCGGGAACTGCTCCAGCCGCTCATTGAAGCGGGCGTCCCCTCCTTTTCCCAGAGCGGCATCGAGGAAACGAAGCTCGGCGTCCTGATGAGCCTGTCCCAAAGCAGTTTTTCCAGTGAAGGCCGCTTCGGGGCCGAAGCCATCGTCAAAGTCATGGACGGGATACGCCCCAGAGATGTCGGGCAGGTATTCGACAGCGCAATAGGGCTTGCCATCAATCTGGAAATGGCGCGGCTCATCTATTGGGACCCGCCTTTCGAGATCCTGCTGGCGGCGGACGCGATCTATCAGGACATCAAAAACGCGGGCGAGTAAACATGGAATCATCCCGTAGGCGTTTGCTCATCGGCGGTCTGGCAACGCTTCTCGCCGCGCAGTGCCTGTATGGCATCCTCACGCTGGCTACCCTGTACAAATCCTATAAGACTTCCCTTGTTTCGGTGCAGGCCATTGCCAGCGAAAAGTTCAGCCTCGATCTCTCGCGTCTGGCCCGTTTCGGCAAAGATCCCGAACGCGTGGAGGACATGGCCGAGCGCGTGCGCCGTTTTTGCGAAATCGCGGGCGTCAGCCGCCTTGCCGTACTGGACGGAAAAGGGCGGAGCATCGCCGCCTGGCCCTCCGACGCATCGGAGGCCCCGCCCGTCCCTCAGGACGAAAACAAGCTCAAAACGCTGCACGGCGAGGTGAAGACCTTCGACGCCGACGGGAAGGTCTGGATCGTCCAGCCCATCAGGAACCGGACCGGAGCCGATGTGGGGAGCGTGCTCGCCGGGTTCGACGAGGCGGGCATGACCGCGCTTGTCGGCAAAGCCGCCTCCATGCACGCGCTCCTGTTCCTCGGGGTGGCCGTACTGGGTGGCTCTTTGTTTATCCTGCTGGTATTGCGGGAAGGCAAGCCCCCTTTCCCCAGGCTCGGAAAAGGATGCCTCATCATCCCCCTGCTCGTCAGCCAGATCGCTTTCCTTTTTTTCCTCCGGGGCCCGGTCGTTTCCTTTTTGGAGGAAAACGCCCGAGACGCCGGAACGCAGCTTGCCCGCTACATTGGGCATGATGTCGCGCACATCAACGATCTCGGGTTGAAGCTGGCGGATGTGCCTTCCGTCAGGACGTATCTGGACCACATACGCCAAAGCTTGCCCTGGGCGCAGTCCATCACCGTCAGCGACGCCGGCGGGACCACCTTTACGGCGGGGAACCCGAGGACGCCCCTCCAAGCGGGCGTGCCCCTGTCCGCCGACAGCCCGGTTTCCGTGACCGTGGGCATTGACGAGAGCACGGTATGGGAAGCCTTCCGCTCCATCGTCTACGACACCCTGACCATCATGATCATCGCCATGCTGTTCATGCTGGAGCTTGTGCCCCTGCAGGGCGTGGGGCAGGCCGCCGCGCAGGCCGCCGGTGACCCCCTGCCGCCGCGCATCATGCGCCCGATCATTTTTCTGTGCATGTTCGCCATCGATCTGCCCGCTTCCTTTATCCCTCTGCGGATAGCGGAAATGGATCTCGGCCTGCTTGGGCTCCCGCCCGATGTGGTGATGGGCCTCCCGCTGTCGTTTGAAATGTGCGCGGTGGGCATAGGCATCCTCATAGGCAGTTTTTGGAGCCAAAAGCGCGGCTGGCGGCCCCTTCTGCTGTGGGGGGCGCTGCTGGTGGCGCTCGGCAACGTCGCAAGCGGCCTTGTCTCGGATTCCCTCGCCTATATCCTCTCCAGAGGCGGCGCGGGGTTCGGCTACGGCCTCATCAACCTCGCCGGGCAGGTCTTCGTCGTGTCGCACTCCTCGCCCGAGCACCGGGCCGGGAACCTCTCCGCGCTCGTCGCGGGCCTGTACGCCGGGTTCCTGTGCGGCAGCGCCTTCGGCGGGCTCATCGCTGATAACCTCGGGTATGCGTCGGCCTTCCTCGTTTCGGCGGGATTGATGGCCATCATCGGGATCTTCCTCCATTTCGCGCTGCCCCGTGAGGCGTGGGCTCCCGAACCGTCCGCCTCAGGGCGCATCTCCCTGCGCGGGCTCGGCGCCTTTTTCTCGGACATCAAGATGGCGGGCCTGCTGCTGGGCAACATCTTCCCCTGCGCCTTTGTGACCGTGTGCCTGTTCCAATTCTTCCTTCCCGTGTCGCTCAGCCAGGCCGGGGTCAGCCCGGCGGGCATCGGGCGGGTGTTCCTGCTGTTCTGCCTCGTGATCATCTACCTCGGCCCCTTCTTCGGGAGGGCCGTGGACAAGTCGCCCAACAAGCTCGTCTGGCTCGTGGGCGGCGGGTTCCTGTGCATCGGCGGCATCATTGCCCTGCTCCTTCTCGACGGGCTCGCGGCGGCTTTCGCCTGCGTGGCGCTGCTCGCCCTGTGCAATGCCATCGTCGCCAGCGCGCAGGGAACCTATGCGCTCGAAATCCCGGTTTCCCGGCAGGTCGGATCCGGCAGGACGGTGGGGATCTACAATATCACCGAACGGCTCGGCCAAATGCTCGGCCCGGTAGCTCTCGGGCAGGTAATCGCCCTGTGGGGCGTGAATTCGGGACTGCTCGGGATGGCGGCGGTCCTCGCCGTCCTGAACATCCTTTTCGCCCTGACCGGGCGCTTGGCCAAGGCTGGCGCATGAAGGATTGCCGCCCTCCCCTTGAGGGGACCAGCTTCCGCTTTTTGCATAGACGCCACATGTTTTCCGCAAAGCGCCTCCTCCGATCCTCCTCCGTGCGCCGCAGTATGGCATTTCACGCGGGAGGGTTCCTTTCCGGCCCGCTTTTTGCTTTGTTCCTTGCAAGAGACAACGATGCGCAATAGTGTTGGCACCGCTGGATGCCGCCTTGCAAAGGAGCACACATGATTGATCCGCTGGCTATGCCCATCTTCAAGCCTCTTTGGGAGGCCTTTCCCTATCTTCCCGGCTGTTTTGCGGCATGGCGCGGCATGAGCCTCGGTGAAATATCCGCTTCGGCCTACGCGGCGGCGGACGGGGAACGTCGGCCTTCCGACGCCATCGTGGACTGCATGGCGAAACACGCGGCACGAAGCCTCGGCAACGATGTTGGCGAGGCGGTCAAGCGGTATTTTTCCCGGAACAGCGCCGTCCTGTCGGCGAATCTGCACGGCATTGACTGCCTGCCTGAAATGGTGCAGGCCGTGCCGTTCTTCGGCCTTGACCGTCTGGCCGGCGGCACACCGGGGGCCGTAATCCCCGTGCTGTCCTGCGGCGGCGTGTCCCTGCAAAGTTCGGCATACCCACGCGGGCTGCAATCCTTCCACGCGGACGCCCCGGCACGGTTCCCGCTGTTCCGGAGTTCCTGGCAGGATACCGTGGAACTGAATGCCCCCGCCTTGGCCGCAAAGGACGTACGTTCAAGTGCCGCCCACTGGAGGCCGACCAGGGCCTATGAGGAGCGCGGGCTTGGGACGGTGCTGCACCATTTGCTTGACCCGGACACGCTCGCGCTCAAACGGTTTGGGGAACAGGCCGCGCGGGTCAACGCGAAGCTGTACGCCGCCCTGTTTCCGGATGCCCGGCCCGTAGTCGCCTATCTCGAATTGGAGGAAATCGCCCGGGAGCTGCTGATCGGCGATCTTGCCCGGCCCGATTCGGTATTGCACAGGGCGCTGTTTACGCCGGTCCTGCGCGAGGGGCTTTTACGGCGTCTGGCCGGCGTGCGCGGCTGTTGGAGCCCCTGCGTGGCTTCCGGCGGCGAGCTGCCCCGGACAGCCGGGAACGGCACGGCCTTTTTCTGGGGCGTAGACGGGCGCGGGCGGCGGCACCCTCTGCGCCTGTCTCCGGACAACGGCGCGTTCGAATTTCCGGGCTTCCATCTGCCGCTTGTGCCGGAAGCCGTCATCGGAGCCCTGCGCGACCGGAACATCTATCCGGGGCTGTTCATTTCCTACATGACGCTTGCACTTGAGCACGGGCTTTGCTGCCACGGCGGGATTTTCCTCGTGCGCTATCTTCCGACCATGCTCCACGCCGTACGTGATCTATTCATGGAGTGCGGCGAACCGCTCCCGCCTCTCCCGGGCCGGACGATGCTGGCGGCTTTCGCCATTTCCATGCAAGCCCGAGAAACCGGGAGGCTTTTCCCAGCGGGTATGCTGGAACTGCTCACCTCCGGAGGCATCAGCAGGGCGGACCTGCAACGCCTTGCCGATCTCCCGCTTGAAGCGGTCCTTCCCCTCAGCCTCGCCCGGTGGTGTCTGGACTACACACCCCGCTCGCAGCGGACCCCGGCCTGGGAAGCCGACTTGCGCAATGTGGCTTGGGAAGGCCTCACCATTGACGTATCATGAAATAAAGGCAGTTCGGGACTTCCCCGATAACAAGGCCCGCTTCTGAAAGAAGGATGCGGCCCTCTGTATCGTACCATGTGCTCCACAGTGGCTTCAGCACTTCCAGCCAACATCTTCTTTCCATACAAAAGCCCCACGCATTATCCGTGGGGCTTTTTCCGTTCCGGCCTCATGGAGAAGAATCTGAATGTCGACAGGCCCGGCCATCACCCAGAATGAGGAGTGTCGCGTGATAATCAGATTTTATACATGTCTATGGACATGTTCTTTTTTTCTACAAGCGTGAACACGCCGTTTTTCGTCTTCTCTCCCGAGAACATCCCGATTTCTCACCCTCTTTTATTCCCTTTTTCACAATACGGCGCCCAAGATACGGCCCGGCCCAATTATTGCTTTCCCTTCAGCATGATAGTCCGAGGCTTCATCAGAGGTTGAACATTTGGACAGGCCGCACGGCCTGCGTGAAGAAGGGGATCACCATGTCATTCGCATTGACACGGGAAGGGATAAAGCCGGTTGCAAAGGGGTTTGCGCTGGCTTTGGCCCTCTTCCAGATCTGGTTTACCACGGGTTTTGGGGTGCTTGACGGCTCCATGATGCGTGTCATGTTTGTGTCGTTTATCACAGTGCTCGTTTTTCTGTTCATACCTTGCCGTAAATACAAGGAAAACGAGAAAGAACCCACGCTGTTTCTGCTTATCGACCTGTGCTGCGCGGGTCTCGCCATCGCCACGGCGGTCTACTTCGCCCTGCATCTGACCGAAATCACCACCCGTATGCGCTACATCGACGACGTAACCCCGGCGGCCAAATTCTTCGCCGCCGCAACGGTCCTGCTCGTCCTCGAAATCACCCGCCGCACCACGGGCTGGGCGCTGGTCATCGTGGCCTCGACGCTTATCCTGTACGCCTTCTTCGGAGACATGCTGCCCCGCGCCGTCAAGCATACGGGCTTCACCTTCGACGTCATCGTCGAACATCTTTTCCTGCTCAATGAAGGCGTGTACGGCATCCCGATCGGCGTGGCGACGTCGACCCTGTTCGGGTTCATCATGTTCGGGGCGTTCCTCGAACGCTCCAAGATGAGTTCCATCTTTATGGATCTCGCCTGCCTGCTCACCCGCAACTCGCAGGGCGGGCCCGCCAAGGTCGCCATTTTCGCCTCGGCCCTGTTCGGGACCATCTCGGGAAGCGCCGCCGCCAACGTCTACGGCACCGGCACCTTCACCATCCCGCTCA
>OGRO01004120.1_pt1 | contig 9855 bp, 5 predicted proteins | sample 1553451 | NCBI WGS metagenome assembly OGRO01 (sample SAMEA2580021, study PRJEB22360) | human gut metagenome
AATATAATCAAGAAATATATAGGTAAGAGCAGCCTGATGATGGCTTTCGCCCTGATGGCAACCGGCACTGCGATGACTTCTTGCTCTGATGATACCTTGAGCAACATCAATACCGACAAGACCAAGGTGGACGAGCTCGACCCTAACGCACAGTTGACAACAGCTTTGCTGCAGACTTACGGTGACTTCAGTCTGATGGATACCTACCGTAACTATATATCTGGTTTTCCACAGTATTTCGCTGGTGGTTGGAATGTAACCAATTACGCTGGTTCTAATTTCAGAGAAGATGATATATCCCGTAAAGTTTGGGACCGCTATTATGAAATCAGTATCAAGAACCTTGTGGATGCCATCCACAAATCTGCTGACAAGGCAAACTTGAATGCGGTACTTCGTATCCATCGTGTCTATCTCACGGCAGTTTTGGCAGATACCTACGGTGACGTGCCTTGTTCGGAGGCAGGTCTGGGTTATATCTCAGGTATCTCCACCCCTAAGTATGATACCGTAGAGGAACTCTACAGCTGGTTCTTCAAGGAACTTGACGCTTGCGAGAAGCAGCTTGGCACAGGTACCGACCACATTTCTGGTGATGTCACCAGCATGGGTGGTGATGTAGCTAAGTGGAAGAAGTATGCCAATGCACTCCGTATGCGCTATGCCATGCGCATTTCCGATGTTAATCCACAGAAGGCAAAGGAGGAGTTTGAGAAGGCTGTGGCTGCCGGTGCTATCGCCAGTGCAGCCGATGATGCTTATATCAAGTATGCTGATGCACCTTATACATATTATGATGGTGCCAATGATTATGATTTCCGTACCAATGCCTTGGGAGAGATTCTCTATAGTCAGAATGCTACATCGCCTACCATGATATGCTCTACCTTGTTCTATCAGTTGCAGAATACCAACGACCCTCGTCTCTATCGCATCTGCCGTCACTACTACAATATCAAGCGTAGTCAGGTGAAGCCAGATAAGGAGCAGAACATCGACTTGACCGATGATTTCCTGGCTTACTTCCAGAGCAAGAACCTCGGTGAGGAGCCTTGCAACCCTGGTGCAGCCTGGTACACAGACTGGATGAATCCAGCTACGTTGGATGACCTTCCTACCTTGAAGAAGTATGCAGAGATAGACGAGAACACTTATGCCAGCTCTGAGTATATAGCCCGAGCTGGTCGTCCTTGCCTGAACATCGACTTCGAGATGCCTTCTTGTCCTGGCGACTTGATGAGCTATGCCGAGGTAGAGTTCCTCAAGGCTGAGGCTGCAACCAAGGGTTGGAATGTAGGTGGTGGTGATGCTGAGAGTCACTACGAGGCTGGTGTTCGTGCCAGCATGGAGTTGCTCAACAACTACTATCTTACATCCAACAAGATTTCCAAGGAAGAGATTGATGCGTTCATTGCCAACAACAAGTTGGGTGACAATCCTAAGGAGACCATCAACACCCAGGCTTGGATTCTCCACATGATGAACCCTTCTGAGGGTTGGGCTAACTTGCGCCGCTCTGACTATCCTGCCATCTTGAATCGTGATCTCTTGACCAAGAATGGTTTCACTTATACGGATCCCGATTGGTCAATGCCTGTCCGCTTGCAGTATCCTGAGTTGGAAGCTCAGTACAACAAAGCCAACTACAAGGCTGCCATCGACCGCATGGGTGGTACAGACGATTGGCACAAGCGCCTCTGGTGGGACAAGGCTGATGTAAACCTTCAGCCAGACTTCAATCCTCCATTCGGAAAGGGATATAGCAAGTAGTGTTTAATGTTAAGTGTTAAATGTTAAGTCTTATAGGACAATAGAATAGAATAATTAATTATGAATAAGACAATGAAACAATATAAGGGAAAAGTCTTGAAGGCTATGATGATGCTCTTAGCCGTGGGTTTCGCACTGGCTGGTACATCTACCTTGTCTTCTTGCTCTTCTGACGATGAACCATACTTCACAGCCAGCGAAGATGACAATCCACGTATCTTGAACACCGACTTGGCTGATTCCAAGATAAACCGCAAGACTAATTATAAGTTGGAAATCAAGGTGACTCCTGTTCACTATACCACTGTGACATGGTTGCTCGACGGCACTAAGATTGCCGAAGGTACTACTATCGACCAACCTTTGCCTTTAGGTGATCATGAACTGAAGATTGTGGCAACCACCACCAAAGGCAAGAGCACATCCCGCACCTTGAAAGTTACCGTGACTCCTGCTGCCGATGATCCAGCCTTGGGTACCAATGCCAGCGAGCTTTGGGTAGCTCCGGGTGCTGAGACCACTATCCATAATTGCAAGAATCTCGGTACAGTTACTAAAGTGATGGTAGGTGGCAAGGAAGTAGCCTTCGAGGTTCTCGAAGAGGGCACAGCCTTGAAGCTCACAACTCCTACAGGTTTGGAGAATGGTGACTATGATATCACTTTGGTAGATGGCAGTGGTGTACAGTTCCCTTGCGGTACCATCAAGGTAACCACCGAGCCACGTCCATCTATGGAGAATACCCTCTGGGAAGGTCATCACTATGTATCTTGGGACTTGGGAGATGATGACCCTAACAAGAAATTCAACCTCATCACCAAGGACCAGGTAGCTAAGTGGAAGGAGGGGCAGATCCTCCGAGTTTACTGCTCGATGAAGGATGACGATGCTTACCATCAGATCAAGCTTGCCACCGGCTGGTGGACCGACTTGACTTCTCCATACGAGTTTGGTGAGGGCAATGTCGTGAAGTTTGAGTTGACCCAGGATGCACTCGACAAGATGGCTGCAGAGGATGGGTTCATCTGTGTGGGACATGGCTATTATGTAGATAAAGTAACTATTGAATAATATATTAGAAAGATTTCCGCTTTTATCATAAAGCGTCAAACCTTTACTGTTTATGAAGAAAATTTTATTATCTATTTCATTATTGGCATTGGCTTATACAGCCAGTGCCAATGTTCCGGTTATCAAGAGCGCCCCTAAGATTGAGGCTCAGGTAGAACAAACTCTGAAGAAACTCACCTTGGAGGAAAAGATAGGTCAGATGATGGAATTGGTGACCGACCTCTTTGGTGCCAACGACAAGAATGGTGTGTTCTATATCGACGAGTACAAGACCGATTCTATCCTTTCCCGCTATAAGATTGGCTCTATCCTCAACGCTCCAAATACCTGCGCACCAACCGCTAAGCAGTGGGAGAAGTATATCGCACAAATCCAGAAGATCTCGATGAAGCGCATCGGCATCCCTTGTGTCTTCGGTCTCGACCAGAACCACGGTTCTACTTATACACAGGGTGGAACCCTCTTCCCGCAGAACATCAATGTGGCTGCCACCTTTAATCGTGAGATAGCTCGCCGTTCGGCTGAGGCTACCGCTTATGAGACTCGTGCGGTGAGCGTGCCTTGGACTTACAGTCCTACCGTTGATCTCGGTCGTGATGCCCGTTGGCCTCGCATCTGGGAGAACTTTGGCGAGGATTGCTACCTCAGTTCTGAGATGGGCAAGGCGATGGTCTATGGTTTCCAGGGCGAGGACCCAAACAACATCGACCAGTATCACATTGCTACTTCAATGAAGCACTTCATGGGCTATGGTGTGCCTTGGACCGGTAAAGACCGTACGCCAGCCTATATCTCTCCTGCCGATTTGCGAGAGAAGCACTTTGCTCCTTTCCTGGCGGGTCTGCAGGCTGGAGCCTTAACCGTGATGGTGAATTCCGCTTCCGTCAATGGTGTGCCGATGCATGCCAACAAGGAATTCCTGACAGGATGGCTGAAGGAAGAGACTGGATGGGATGGTGTGCTTATCACCGACTGGGCAGACATCAACAATCTCTATACTCGTGAGATGGTGGCAAAGGACAAGAAGGATGCGCTCCGCATCGCCATCAATGCCGGTATCGACATGATTATGGAACCTTATTCTTGCGATGCTTGTGGCTATCTTGTAGAACTGGTGAAGGAAGGTAAGATTCCGATGAGTCGCATCGACGATGCCTGTCGCCGTGTGCTTCGCATGAAGTACCGTCTCGACCTCTTCAAGAACCCAACCCAGAAACTGAAGAATTATCCTAAGTTTGGTGGTGAGGAGTTTGCCAAGCTCGCCTTGGAGGAAGCTACCGAAAGTATGGTGCTCCTGAAGAACGAGGGTAATATCCTTCCTTTGCAGCATGGCAAGAAGATTCTCCTTACAGGTCCTAATGCCAATCAGATGCGTTGTCTGGACGGTGGATGGAGCTATACCTGGCAGGGTCATCGTGCTGATGAGTTTGCCGGCAAGTACAATACCATCTATGAGGCATTCTGTAATGAGTATGGCAAGGAGAATGTTATCTTGAACCAGGGTGTTACCTATAATGAGAAGGGAAAATACTGGGAGGAGAACGAACCTCAGATTCAGGAGGCAGTGGCTGCAGCGAAGGATGCTGACGTCATCGTGGCTTGCATTGGCGAGAATTCCTATACAGAGACTCCGGGCAACCTGACCGACCTTTGGCTCTCAGAGAACCAGCGTAATCTGGTCAAGGCTTTGGCTCAGACAGGCAAGCCTGTCATCTTGGTGCTGAATGAAGGTCGTCCTCGTCTCATCGCTGACATCGAACCATTGGCACAGGGCATCATCAACATCCTTATCCCTGGCAACATGGGCGGCGATGCTTTGGCAAACCTGGTATCGGGCAAGTCAAACTTCAGTGGCAAGATGCCTTACACCTATCCTAAGGAAATCAATTCGCTCGCCAACTATGACTTCAAGAAGAGTGAGGAGGTGGGTACGATGGAAGGTGCTTACGACTACAATGCGAAGATTACCCAGCAGTGGGGCTTCGGATATGGTTTGAGTTATACCTCTTACAAATATAGCAACCTGAAGGTTTCTCAGTCTGATTTCCGCCACGGCGACATCATCAAGGTGAGCGTGGATGTGAAGAATACGGGAAAGGTGGCAGGCAAGGAGAGTGTCCTCCTGTTCAGTAGCGATCTCATCGCTAGTATTGTGCCTGATGGCCGTCGTCTCCGTGCCTTCGACAAGGTGGAACTTCAGCCTGGTGAGACCAAGACTATGACATTTGAATTAAAGGCAGACGATTTGGCCTTCGTAGGTTGGAATGGCAAATGGAGATTGGAGGAAGGCGATTTCAAGTTGATGATTGCCGACCAGAGTGCTGATATCCATTGCACTGATACTTATCAGTGGCCTACTGCCAACCGATAATGTATATTTAAAAGATGATTTAAAGAAAAGAGCGTGCCAAGAGTGGTGCGCTCTTTTTGTTTGCATAGTAAAATGCAGAAGAGTTAAATATCTACAAGAATCCCCCATGATGTTTGGTGTTATGTCTTGAAATGATTACTTTTGCAAATCATAATTTTTGCAGATTTACAGAATCATTCAAAACAAGGATAAATGGAAATAGTAATTGGAATCATCATAGGGCTTGCCATCGGATTCTTCGTGGGGAAACTGATGGAAGCAAAAAGTGCGGGAGAGGAGAAAACCCAGCTCGTAGCGAAAGCTCAAGTGCTGGCGGCTAACATCGAACAGATAAAACAGCATCATGCTTCTGAGGTTCAATCAATGAAATCTCAAATGGAGAACGAGCGGCTGTATGCGGCGAAACTCAGAGCGGAAAGCGACCAGCAGTGGGCACAGAAACTCGAGAGTCTGAAGCAGGAAATGCAGCGAATGACGATAGAACAGCAGAAGGTGGCGGCTGAGCAGTTGGCTGCCAAGCAGTCGGCTCTGCAGGAAACAAACCGTCTGCAGATGGATGAACTCCTGAAACCTATCAAGGAACAGTTTGCTGATTTCAAGAAATCGGTAGAGGAGAGCAAAACCCAGAACGAGGTGAACAAGAAGGAACTGCAGAACACCTTCGCGGCAACGATGAAACTCTTCCAGCAGGAACAGCAGCAGGCTGTACTGAACCTGAAGGAGCAGACCGAGAAGATTGGCTCCGATGCTGCCAACCTGACCAAGGCATTGAAGGGCGACAGCAAGATGCAGGGCGACTGGGGCGAGATGGTGCTGGAAACCATCCTGGAGAACAGCGGACTTCGTAAAGATGAGGAATTCTTCATTCAGGAGAATACGAAAGATGAAGAGGGAAAGAACTATCGTCCGGATGTCATCGTCCGATTCCCGGAAGGCAGAAGTGTGGTCATCGATTCCAAGGTTTCGCTTACCGCCTATTCCGATGCTCTGGCAGCTGAAGATGAGGCTGAACAGGAACGCCTGATGAAGGCACATGCGCTGAGCGTACGAAAGCACATCGATGAACTGGCAGCCAAAGACTATTCCAAACTGGTGGATGATGCCATCGGCTTCGTACTGATGTTCATCCCTAACGAGACCAGCTATATCGCAGCGATGAAGCAGCAGCCGGATCTCAGCCGTTATGCTTATCAGAAGAAGATTATTATCATCTCACCAAGCAATCTGCTCATGGCGTTGCAGCTGGCGTATAATCTCTGGCAGTATGACCGGCAGAACAAGAATGTGGAGAAAATCGTGAAGACGGCTGCTGACCTGTATGATAAGGTGGCTGGCTTCGAAGATACCTTTATGAGTGTGGGTGATCTGATAACCCGTCTTTCGGGTACTTTTGATAAGGCAAAGAAGCAACTCTATGACGGCACCGGCAATGTGATGAGAAGGGTAGAGAGCCTGAAGGGACTTGGAGTGACACCGAAAAAGCAGATCAAGGAACTGGATAATCTGTAAAGTGTATATAAATAGTCTACTACCGGTAAAAAGGGAAACAGGGCGAAAAGTATTTTTTGTTACCGAAACATTTCTAATTGTTCAATATTTTAAAATAATCTCTAAAAAGGAGCGGTATTTCAGATTAAATTCGTAATTTTGCCCTGACCCAACAGAAAAGAAATCATTGTATTGCTTATAAAAAAGGTTAAAATTTACATAAAACAACATCAATAATTATTAATCATGAAACTGAACGAAATTCTTTCAGACAGCTTTAATGCTGCAGAATGGGAAGCTAAGGGTTATGAGCTTCCTAAGTATGACATCGCAGCCGTAGCTAAGAAGACTCACGACGAGCCTACTTGGGTTCACTTTGGTGCAGGTAACATCTTCCGTGCGTTCCCGGCAGCCATCCTTAACGATGCACTAAACACCGGCAAGTACGACCGTGGTGTTATTGTTGCTGAAAGCTTCGACTACGAAATTATCGACAAGGCTTATCGCCCTTACCATAATCTCTCGCTCCTGGTGAGCCTCCAGTCTAACGGCACCATCGAGAAAAAGGTCATCGCTTCTATCACAGAAAGCCTCAAGGCGGATAAGCAGTTTGGTGAGGACTGGGCCCGATTGGTCCAAATTTTCCAGGCACCAAGTCTGCAGATGGTAACTTTCACCATCACCGAGAAGGGATATTCTTTCAATGATGCCGATCTGGCACGTGGTCTCGATGCAGTATTTGCTATGGGTAAGCTTACCGCTCTTCTCTATGAGCGTTATAAGGCAGGCAAGTTGCCACTTACTCTTCAGTCTACCGACAACTGTTCTCACAACGGCGACCATGTTAAGGCTGGCGTAAAGGCTTATGCTGAGCGTTGGGCACAGGATGGTATCGTAGAGGCTGGTTTCGTAGATTATATCAATGACAGCAGCAAAATTACCTATCCTTGGTCTATGATTGATAAGATTACTCCTCGTCCACACGAGAAGGTACAGGCGATGCTCGCTGAGGATGGTTTCGAGGATAACAATACGATTATCACCGAGAAGCATACTTTCACCGCTCCTTTCGTAAATGCCGAGGAAGTGCAGTATCTCGTTTGCGAGGATACTTATACCAACGGTCGTCCGCCATTGGAGTTGGGCGGTGCGCTCTATACATCCCGCAAGACTGTAGATGAGGTTGAGACCATGAAGGTAACCACCTGTCTGAACCCTCTCCATACAGCGATGTCTATCTATGGCTGCATGCTCGACTATACCTTGATTTCTGCCGAGATGGCTGATGAGGACCTTCGTGCCTTCATCCAGAAAATTGGTTATATCGAGGCAATGCCAGTAGTAACAGATCCAGGTGTATTGAACCCATACGAGTTTATCGGCACCGTTATCAACAAGCGTCTGCCTAACCCGTTCATGCCAGATGCTCCTCAGCGTATCGCTACCGATACCAGTCAGAAGCTCTCTATCCGTTTCGGTGAGACTATCAAGAAGTATATCGACCGTGGTCTCGACAAGAGCAATCTCGTGTTGATTCCTTTGGTATTAGCAGGTTATGCCCGTTATCTCAAGGCATTGGATGATAACCTGAAGCCATTCGAGCCATCTTCCGACCCATTGTTGGCAGAACTGCAGACCATCGTAGCTCCTCTTGAAGTAGGCAAGGCTGATCAGGACTACTCTTGCCTGAAGAATCTCTATTCCCGCAAGGATGTGTTCGGTCTCGATCTCTATGAGGCTGGCTTCGGTGAGCAGATTGAGGGCATGGTGAAGGAACTCTTTGCCGGCAAGGGTGCTGTAAGACAGACATTGCATAAATATGTTTCTGCAAGATAATTCATTTTTAAACTTATACATTATATAATATCTATGGAAAGAACATGGCGCTGGTTTGGCAAGAAAGATAAGATTACGCTTGCACAGTTGAAGCAGATTGGTGTTGAGGGCATTGTTACCGCATTGCACGATGTTCCTCTGGGCGAGGTTTGGACACGCGAGAAGATTCATGAACTCAAGGAGTACATCGAGTCTTATGGTATGAAATGGAGCGTGGTAGAGTCTTTGCCTGTGGTTGAAACTCTGAAATATGGCGGTCCTGACCGTGATCATCAGATTGAGGTTTACAAGGAAAGTCTCCGCAACCTGGGCGAGGAAGGCATCAAATGCATCTGCTACAACTTTATGCCTGTTTTGGACTGGGCTCGTACCGATTTGGCACACGAGAATCCTAACGGAGCCAACAACCTCTATATGAGCTGGGGTGAGTTTGCCTACTTTGACATCTATATCCTGCAGCGTGAAGGCGCTCGTGAGGATTGGGCTGAGTTCTCTAAGGAGCACAAGTGGGGCAGAGACCTCGTGGCTGAGGCTGATGAAATCAAGAAGACTTCTACACCAGAGCAGGATCATGCCTTGGTAGAGAACATCATCATCAAGACCCAGGGTTTCGTATCGGGTAACTTCAGCGAGGGCGATTCAGCTCCTGTCCAGAAGTTCCGCGACCTGTTGAAGCTTTATGATGGTATCGACAAGAAGAAGTTGCAGGAGAACATGAAGTACTGGCTGGAGGCTATCATGCCTATCTGCGATGAGTACGATATCAATATGTGTGTTCACCCAGACGATCCTCCTTATCCTGTATTCGGTTTGCCAAGAATCATCGGTCGTGCCGAGGATATCCAGTGGATGTTGGATGCTGTGCCAAACAAGCACAATGGTTTGACTTTCTGTGCAGGTTCATTCTCTGCCGGCGAGCACAACGACTGTGTGGCGATGGCGAAGCAGTTTGCCGACCGCACTCACTTTGTTCATCTGCGCTCTTGCTACATTTTCCCTAACGGCAACTTTACAGAGGCTTCTCACTTGGGTGGTCGCGGCCATCTCATTGAACTTTGCCGCATCTTCGAGAAGGCTGAGCAGGAAGGCAAGTGCAATTCCGGCCGTCGTCTGCCAATGCGAGTAGACCACGGTATGACCTTCACTGATGAGCCTGGTGGCGTATTCGATGAGAGCAATCATGGTCACAATGCCGGTTACACTCTCCTCGGCCGTATGTTTGCCATGGGTCAGATTCAGGGTGTCATCGCAACAGTAGATGATGAACTGGGCATTGAGTATAAGCAGCCGGGATTCTATGATTAGTTGATAGTTTATAG
>OGRO01004121.1_pt1 | contig 9854 bp, 5 predicted proteins | sample 1553451 | NCBI WGS metagenome assembly OGRO01 (sample SAMEA2580021, study PRJEB22360) | human gut metagenome
AAACTCCTGTAGAAGAAAAAATAGCAGGAATAGAACTTATGAAGAAGATACTTGAAAAGTGTGAAGATAGTGGAGAAGGTATTTATCTATTAGGTGCAAGCGAAGAAAATTTAAAAGCTTGTGTAGCCAATATTTTAAGAGATTATCCAAGAATAAATATATCTGGATATCACAATGGTTTTTTTGATTTAGATAATCCAAGAGAAATATTAGAAGAAATAAAAGAAAAAAAGCCTATGGCAGTTTTTGTAGCAATGGGTTGTCCAAGACAAGAAAAATTTATTGTAAGATATATGGATGAATTACCATGCAAAATATTTATGGGGGTTGGAGGTAGCTTTGATGTTATTGCAGAAAAGGTAAATAGAGCCCCAAGATGGATGATAGATATAGGAATGGAATGGGCTTATAGAGTTGCAAAAGAGCCATGGAGAATAAAAAGACTTGGAAGTATTCCTAAATTTATATGGACTGTTACCAAGAGTAGAGGTAAAAACTAATGAAGGGTAACAAGATATTTAAAGCTGCATTCTTAGTTATGATAATTAGCATTCTAAGTAGATTTTTAGGTTTATTTAGAGATATGCTGGTTGGATATCAATTTGGAGTTAGTATTTATACAGATGCATATAAAGCAGCAGTATCAGTACCTGAGACTGTTTTTACTATTGTAGGACTTGCAATATCAACAGTGTTTATTCCAATGCTTAGCAAAGTTAGGTTTGAAAAGAATAAAGAAGAGATGTTTAAGTTTTCTAATAATATTATTTCTATATTATTAGTTATTTCAGTAATTGCTTTTGCTTTAGGATTTGTTTTCACAGATAAAATTGTTGCTTTTATGTTTGATGGGTTTAATGAAGAAAAGTTTAATCTTACAGTTTTTTTAACAAGAATAACTTTATTTAATCTTTTATTCTTATCAATAAATGCATGTTATACTGCAATGCTTCAAGTTTGTGAAGATTTTATAATTCCTTCAATTTTAGGAATGTTTTTTAATGCTCCAATGATAATTTATTTAATATTTTTTAAAGATATTAGTATCATTGGATTAACTATTGCAAATGTTATAGGAAATTTTTTGAGAGTTGCAGTACAGTTACCGGTTTTATATAAACATGGATATAGATTTAAGTTATTTATTGATTTAAAAGATGAAAGAATAAAGAAAATATTGATATTAATTATACCTGTAATCATTGGTTCGGGAGCAAACTCCTTAAATATGGTAGTTGATATGAAGGTAGCATCTTCATTAGGTGATGGAGCAGTAAGTGCATTAGATTTTGCACAAAAAATAATAGTTTTTGCAAATACTGCAATAACAACTTCTATCGTATCTGTAATGTATCCACTAATGGCTAATAAATTAAATGAAGGAGATATTAAAGGATTTACTAATTACTTAACAAAATCTATTTCTATTATAGCCTTATTATTGGTGCCTATTTCAATAGGATTTATACTATTAAACAAAGATATCATAAGTGCTTTTTATGAAAGGGGTAATTTTAATGAAGCAGCTGTAAAGATTACAGCAAGTGCTTTTTTAGGATATTCATTAGTATTGCCATTTACAGGAGTAAGAGATATTTTAAATTCATCGTTATTTTCTATGCAAAAAACTAAAGTAACAACAATTAACGGAATTATTGGAGTAGTTGTTAATATTATTTTAAGTATTACTTTATCAAAAATATTCGGAGTATTTGGGGTAGCAATAGCATCTACAATAGCATCAATGGTAACGTCAAATTTATTATTTATTTCTACTAGAAAGTTTGGTGGACACTTTGATGTTGTACCTATGATAATTAAACTGTTAAAAATAAGTTTATCAGCAATGGTAATGTTATTAGTACTAAAAATATTAAATATTATGATAAATTTAAATAATGCAATATTAACTATCTTATTTAATGGGGTAGTAGGAGGCGTTGTTTATTTTATATCATGTAAAATATTTAAAATTGAAGAATTAGATGAAGTAATAAATATGATGAAAAATAGAGTATATAAGTAAGGGACTTAGGAGGAAATATGAAGATATTATTTATAGCATGTTATTCACCGTTAATTAATAATTCGGCATCTATTGAAACCTTACAATATTTAAATAACTTAGCAAAAATTGATGGGAATGAAGTTCATCTTTTAACAGTGAACTTCCCCAAAAATTCAATTTATTATGATGAGTATATATTAAGTATGTTAGATAAAAGAGTTAAAAAGCATATAATTTCTGGCGGAAAAATATTTGAAAGAATAATGCCTAAGAAATCTAAAAATGCAGAAGTAGTTAATGTATCTAACGGTAATAAAAGTTTTGTAAAAGCTTTATTAAGAAAAGGTAAATCAATAGTAGCGATACCAGATATGTATTTTAATTGGGCAAAAGCTGCAAGTAAATATGGTATTGAATTAGTAAAAAGAGAAAAGTTTGATGTTATGTTTTCAATGCATGAACCGCCTTCTAGTCATATTTGTGCTCTTAAAATTAAAGAGGAATTTAAGGATTTACCTTGGGTTACATATTGGAGTGATCCATGGCTGAAGGATTCAACTAGGGCTAATATAAGCAAAGCAAGAAGAAAATTTGAAGGATCATTTGAAAAAAGAATAGTTGAATTAAGTGATAGATTTATTTTTGTAACTAAAGCTAATAGAGATGATTACGTATCTTCTTATAATATTCCAGTTGAAAAAACTTATATTGTAACAAGAGGATATGATGAAAATCAATATGAAGAGATTAAAAAGAGTTTAACTCCAAAACTTATAAATAAAGAAAAAGTTAATTTTGTTTATGCAGGAGAAATATTCTCAAAGCTGAGAGATGTTAGGCCTTTTATAGAAGCATTAAATAATATTAAAGATACAAATATTAGTTTGTATAATGATTTAAATGTTATGTTCTTTGGGAATATTGATGATGAAGAAATAAAGAATAAATTAATGGCAGTTGATAATATTAATGTTTCACCAAGAATTCCTTATGATGAAGCGTTAGCTTATATGCTTAATAGTGAAGTGCTATTATTGTTTGGAAATAAAAATTCAAAACAAATTCCGGCTAAAATTTATGATTACTTTGGAGCAGATGGTATTATTTTTGTGATACTTGGAGATGAAAATGATCCTATAAAAGATGTAGTAGAAAATAAAAATAAGTGTGTTGTTGTAAATAATACTGCTGATGAAATTGTAAGTGGAATTAATAAAATAATTTCTATGATTAAAAATGGTGAAAAATATGGTCCTATAGAAGAATACAAATGGCAATATATATCAAAGAAGCTTAATGATATTTTAAAGGGGTAATTATTATGCATGTAATGTTTATACCTTCTTGGTATGATAATAATAGAAATAAAGTTCATGGTAGTTTTTTTAGAGAACAGGCAAATAAGCTTCAAGAAAATGGAGTAAAAGTAACTGGATGGCAAACAATTGACGGCAAGAAGTACTATTTCGGAACAACTACCGGAAAATTATATACAGGATGGAGCCAAATCGGTTCAAACACTTACTACTTCAGCAAAACATCAGGTAAATTATATACAGGATGGAGTAAGATAGGTGGCAAGACTTATTACTTAGGTTCAAATGGTGCTAAACAAACTGGCTGGGTTATAGTAGACGGAGAAAAATACTATCTAGGTACAGATGGAGTTAGACGTACAGGATGGCAAACAATAGGCGAAAATAAATATTATTTCAATTCTAAAGGTGTAATGACTAAAGGATGGGCCACAATAGACGGTGATAAATACCATTTTGGTAAGATATCAGGTAAATTAGCTACTGGATGGACTACAATAAGCGGCAAGAAATATTACTTCGGTACAGATGGCGTTATGGTTACTGGAAAACAAACAATTGACGGTGTTGTATATGAATTTGATGCAAATGGAGTATTAATCCAAGGTGCAGAAAATAATTCTACTAATAAACCAGGTCAAAACACTACTAAACCAGAAAATAACCAACCAAGCCAAGATAATAATCAAAATAAAGAAGACAATACACCAAATCAAGATAATACAAATGGCGATGTGAAAAATGAAGATAACTCTTCAAAAGAAGATAATTCTTCACAACAAGAAAACGTAGAACAAATGCAAAGCGAAATCGCAAACTAAAATAGAACAAATGAAAAGTAAAATTACAAACCGATCAAAGGATTGTAGTTTATGCTTTAAAATACGAATATAATTATTTTTGTTATAAATACTGCTTAACGTAAAACAAACCTACATTAGGCAGTATTTTTTTAATTGTAAGTAAATTGTAAGGTTTTATCCGCCCTACTTACTTGAAATTTAAAATTTATTGTTCTATAATAAATTAAGTAACACGAACTATTTCAATGTATTGAGTATAAAAATAAGACAATTTCAATTTAGGGGGGGAATGTTGTGAAGAAATTAAACGAAATATTTAAGTTAGACAAAAGGACAATACATCAAATTTTATTATGGTTAATCGGAGGATTAGTACTAGTATTTGCAACTGAATTTCTACTAAGAGGCAGTTTTGAAGATGTAATAACATTGATAAAAGAAAAGCCAGGAGTAGTTTTGGCTAATTATCTTCTAATACTTATGTTGACATCTATATTCTTCTTAGTAAAAAGAAAATATATGGTATATTTTATTTCCTTTATGGTAATATTAGGAGTAGCAATTACGACTTTCTTCTTAATGAAAGTTAGAGGTATCCCGCTTACTTTCTCTGATTTATACTCTATTGGAGAAGCTATGGAAATAGCCGATAAATACATAAACAAAACTATGATAATAATAGCAGTGATATGTTTAGCATTCTTAATAGCAGTTGCAGTATTTTTATATAAATTAGACTGTGATACAAAAAGATTTAAATTAATCAACTTTGTACTTATATTTATAGTATCAATAGGATTTTTCTCAACAGTAAGATCTCAACAATCAAAAAATATAATGCAATTTAAAAGATGGGACATACCTGCATCATATAAATGCAACGGTCTGACTTATTCAACTGTAGAGTCATGCGTTAAATACATCAGAAAAAAACCAAACGACTACTCACAAGCTAAGATACAAGAAATTAAAGACAAGGTGGACAAGGCTGAAGCAAGCGACAACAGAACACTAAACAACAAAAAGCCAAACATACTATTTGTTCAGCTTGAGGCGTTTATGGATCCTACTGAAGTAAAGGGAATCAAATACAGCGAAGACCCAATACCGAACTTCAGAAAGTTAACACAGACATTTACTCATGGGATGGCAAGTGCTCCGACAACAGGAGGAGGAACAGTAAGAACAGAGTTTGAAGTTATGACAGGAAACAACATCGACTACCTTACACCTGGAGAAATCCCATACAACACAATACTTAAGAGTAAATACTATAACTCTGTAGCAACAACACTAAAATCAGAAGGATACAAAGCTCATGCAGTCCACAACTTCCAAGGTAACTTCTACGGAAGAAACAACGCTTATGCAAAACTTGGATTTGACGATTTTACATCAAAAGAATACATGAGCAACTACGAATTAAACGAAAGAGAATGGGTAAAAGACGTAATCTTAACTAAATATATCGAAAAGGCATTAGATTCTACAAAAGACTCAGACTTAGTATATACAGTCAGCGTTCAAGGTCACAGTAGTTATCCTACAGATGCTGAAAACTACGACTTCCCAATAAAAGTATCAGGTACATTAGACCAAAAAGTTCTAAACCAAATGTACTACTATGTCAACCAAATAAAAGGAACTGACGACTTTATTGGAGAACTAGTAGATATGGTAAACAAAAGAGACGAAGACACAATAATCTTATTCTACTCTGACCATATGCCAAAGCTTAAAATATTTGAAGATGACGATTTTTATTTAGATAAATACAAAGCCCCATTTGCATTTTATGCTAACTTCGACATAGAAAAATACGATATAGATGAAATAGAATCTTATGAATTAAGTTCATTAATGTTTAAAGAAGCAGGGTTAAAATACGGTCCAATGGAGAGATTCAACACATATATGAAAGATGATCCAGAATTCTCAAAAATGCAAGACCTTATAGAATACGATGTTTTATTCGGAAAATCATACTACATAAATGATGACGAAAAAGCAAAGAAAAACACTCTTAAAATGGGAGTAGAAGACATCGTAATCAACAATATCGAAACTAAAGGAAATAAAATGATTATACATGGAGAAAACTTCACTACAAACAGTAGAGTTTACCTAAACGACAAACAAGTCGATAAAAAATTCATAGACGAAAATACTTTAGAAGTCGATAAAATAGACAACTTAGACACAATATCAATAAAACAAATTGGACGTAATAGTGTAGTACTTAGTTCGACACAAGATTTCAAATACAGCGATTTACAAGCTAGCAAATAATTTTATAAAATAAATTAGCAAGTAAGTCACAAATTATCAAATAAACTGATTATAAGCTATGAAACAGGTTTAGTAAAATTTATAAAATAAGCTGATTATAACTTATAAACATAAGTGGGGGATATAAAAATACTTAGAGATTTTTATATCCCCTTTATTTGTTTAAATTAACTTAATATTAATTTGCTAAATTATAAATTTAAAACAAACATTATTAGGAGGTGGGGCTGATGTCTAGGACTGCGAAGAATGCAGTTATAATTATGGTGGCGACTTTGTTATCTAGAGTACTTGGATTTTTAAGAGAGACAATACTTGCGAATTTCTACGGAACAAGTATGGTTGCGGACGTATTTGTACTTACTCTAAATATCCCAGGGCTTATTATATCTATTGTCGGTTCTGTAATTTACATGATGTACATACCGATGTACTACGACACGAAAGAGCGTCTCGGCGAAGAGGAATCGCTTAAATTTACAAATAATATACTAAATATTTTATCAGTATTTTCAATAATAGTTTCAATCTTAGGGATAATTTTTGCATCCGAAATAATCAAAATCTTTGCGATTGGATTTACTGGAGAAAAATTCGCACTAGCAGTAAAATTCTTGCGTATTATGATGTTTGGTGTATTATTCTTATCTTTAAACAAGATTCAGTCATCCTTCTTACAAGTGAAGGACAGCTATTTGCCAGCGTCAATTGTAGGCGTTGTCTACAACTTAATCATAATAGGCGCGATATTTATAAGTGTAAAATACGGAAGTTATTACTTGGCGATTGGAGCATTAGTAGGTCTTTTTGTCCAAGTTATCATACTACTTCCTTGCATGTATAAAAGAGGATATAAATACAGCTTTTATATGAATATAAAAGACGAATCCATCATCAAAATGATTAAATTAAGTATACCTATGATGATGGGGGTTGCGATGAGTCAGCTTAATGTATATGTCGATAAGGCGCTTGCGAGTACTTTAGGTGATGGTAAATTATCAGCTCTTAACTACGCATCAAGACTTAACGACTTTGTCGTTGCTATTTTCGTAACATCTTTAATTACTGTTATTTATCCGAAATTATCTCAGTTTGTAAACGAAAAAGACATAACAAACTTCAAAAAGATAATGGTTAAATCGAGTAACTGCATAATCTTAGTCGTTGTACCGATAGTATTCGGAGCGATATTATTAGCAGAGCCGATCGTAAGAGTTTTATTAGAAAGAGGAAGTTTCAGCCACGAATCAACTCTTATGACTTCAAACGCACTTAGATTTTATGCAATAGGTATAATCGGATATGCAGTAAAAGAAATACTGAGCAGAGGGTTTTACTCATTGGGAGACACAAAAACGCCAATGATAAATTCATCAATCGCTGTAATTATAAATATAATACTAGACTTATTATTTATAAAACCATTTAGTTATATGGGGCTTGCGATGGCGACAAGTATCTCATACATGGTTACAGTAGTTCTGATGTTCTTCAGCCTTAGAAAAAAGGTCGGCTCATTTAACGGTAGAGCAGTAGCACAAGTTCTTATAAAATCTATAATTGCATCAATTGCTATGTCGATAGTAGTATTATTTACTTACGACGCTTTAGTTACAATGTTAGGATTATCGTTTATAGGAGAATGTGCGTCTTTAGGTGGAGCGATTTTATTAGGAGTTGTAGTATATGCAATTTGTATAAAATTATTTAAAGTAGAAGAAATTAAAGTTTTAGAAGGAAGTATAAAAAACTTCTTCTCTAGATAAACTATATTAGTTTTAATAAATTACTTTGATAGTGACGATTTTGATTTGGAAAAGTAAGAATCATACCCCTAAACAGCCAAAAACTTAGTTTTAAATTTGTGTATGTAAATTTATTAAAAAATAAAATGAATTTAACTTAAAATAAATTTAAAATCGAATAAATTTGGTTTCTACTTTAAATTAAAAAGAAAAAGTAGAATAAAACATGTAAAAAAATTTACCAAAAAAGCCAAAAACTAACTATAAATTACCTGGCTTTGTAGAAAAAAGTTTTGAAGTATGTTAGAATAAATAGGAAATAAAATTTATAATATTAGGGGGTGAGTGTCACAAATCATGTTTACTGAAAAGAAAACAAAAACGACACTATCAAAAGCATTAGCTCTAGGAATGGTTGCAACATCTGTTTCTTTAGCTGGGCAAACAACAACAGCAGACGCAGCAAAAAACGAAAATACAGATACAACTTCATTATATAAAACTCAAACAATATCATCAAAAACAGGAACAGTTACAGCAAGTTCTTTAAATATTAGAAAGGGACCATCTACTTCTTACTCAATCGTAGGAGCTTTAAAAAATGGCCAATCAGTTACTATAACTGATACTGATAGCGCTACTGGCTGGTATAAAATAAAAACTTCAGCAGGAGTAGTTGGATATGCAAGCAACAAATACATAAAAGTTGATGGGCAAGTATCTGAAAATACTGGAAGCAATAACACAACTACAGCAACTGCTAAAAAAACTGCTACAGTTACTGCATCATCACTAAATGTTAGATCTGGACCAAGCACAGCATACTCTATAGTAACAACTTTATCAAAAGGACACAATGTTACTATACATGAAACTGCTAGCACAGGTTGGCACAAAGTTACAACTGCTACAGGAAAAACAGGATATGTTTCACCAACTTATGTAAAAGTAACAGGAAGTACTAATAGTGGAACAACTAATAACAATACTAACACAAACACAAATACACAAAGTGGTGTTTATGTAGTACAAAGTTACTCAACTATAACTAAAGTTGGTAAAGTTAATGCGACATCATTAAACGTTAGAAGTGGACCATCTACATCTTACAGCGCGAAATCTAGTGTTAAAAAAGGAAATGTAGTAGGAATACTAAAACAATACAGCAATGGTTGGTATGAAGTTAAATTAGCTAATGGAACAACAGGATGCGTTAGTGGAAGTTACTTAACAATAACAGCAGGAAGTTCATCTAGTATAACTTCAGGAAGTACTTCTGGAACTACATCAGGAAATACAAATACAAATACAGGAACAAGCACAAATGCAAAAGTTCAAGCTGTTGTAAATATGGTAAAAAGACAAGTTGGTAAACCATATGTTTATGGAGCTAGTGGACCAAACTCATTTGACTGTTCAGGACTTATGTACTACTGCTACAAAAATGCAGCTGGAATAACTATTAATAGAAGTTCTGCTGCTCAAGCATCAAACGGTAGATATGTAAGCAAAAGCAACTTACAACCAGGAGATTTAGTATTCTTCAACAGTGGAACAAACAGAATACGCCACGTTGGTATGTATGTTGGAAATGGACAATTTATCCATGCTCCAAGTCCTGGAAAAAGTGTTAAATACGAAAACTTATATTCTTCATATTACGTAAAAGGATACGTAACTGCTAGAAGAA
>OGRO01004128.1_pt1 | contig 9843 bp, 5 predicted proteins | sample 1553451 | NCBI WGS metagenome assembly OGRO01 (sample SAMEA2580021, study PRJEB22360) | human gut metagenome
ACCAGCCGGTACGGATCACAATGCTTCTGTTTTGCTTAAAAAGGATAAAAATACCGAAAAAACCCTCGGTATTGCATTTTACGCCAATCTGCCCGCCGGAGTAAGCAGTACGGATATGGGAATACGGCTAAAGATCCGTGAGGGCGAGTATTTTGAATTTGTTCCCGAAGCTCCGATATATTATGCGCAATCATTCGGTTCTCCGGTATTTACCGTAAAGGCGCGGAATATTCTGCAAAACAGGCAGGTACAAAATCATATGTGTTTATACCGTTTGATTCGATGCGTCGCGTATATACTGCGGACGGAAAAACGGTAAGCGAGACCCTTAACGCAACCGCCTCAAAGTATTTTGAAAATACAGAAGAGCCGGAGCTGGTTATAAATAACAGACGAAGCAGCGACAGGGATACGCACTATGAATATATATTTGATACGCTGGGTCTTTACTCAAATATAGAGAGCTATCTTGAAAAGGCGGCGGCAGGCGCAACAGTAAAATACGTAACTTCAGCGGGCTATGCTCCGGGAAGAAATGATTCCGCGGAGTCCGAGCTGCATATAGTTAACGCACTGAATGACTCTTCGGACGTTTCGGTTGCCAGCGGAAAGGCGAGCCGCGTTTTACTGAACGGCAGCGGCGCGGTAGCCGTCACGCCCTCATCGGCATTCAGCATATCGTTTGCAAACGAATTGTTCGGCTCGGAAGAGGCAAAGTATGCGAACGGAATTATGTTTTGGCTGGAGACCCCGGAGGGTGTTTCCGATCCGACGCTCACCGTTACTCTTACCGATAAACGCGGAAACAAATATGTTTTCGACAGCGGAAATTACTACTTTAACAGCCCCGAGGAGTCGGGCAGCACAGTACCTATGAAAGGCAGGCTGTCTCTCGGCGGATTTAAGGGGAATGTAATACTGCCCCTGGAAAGTTTTTCCGACGGACAAAAGCTTTCCTTTATTGACATTAAAGAAGTAACGGTATCGGGAGGCGGCAGTTTTAAAAACAAAAGCATTGCTTTGCAGAGCGCATATGCGTATCCGTCTTTGGATTTTCTACGTATGTCATTGGGCGACCTTGCGGACAGATATACCGTTTCATCCGACGGCAATGATTCTGTAGCCGTTTCAAAAGACGTAATCAGAATACACAGTGTCAACATGACCTATAACGATATTATCGGGCATCTTAAAATATCCCCGTCTCTGTACAGTCTGTCACTTCCGAACGGAGTGAACGGCGGCAGCAGGGCAACCGGCAGCTTTACCGTTGACATTTTACGGAAAGGAATAAAAATCGGCAGCATTAATATTGAAATCGTAACCGATGATATTGTGACCGATACCGTTATAATAATCAAACCCGAGGTTCCGGAAATACCCGAAAAAGAGGTTACGGTGTCAAACAGGGTATTGGTTGAGGAAGAAATATTCTCCGATGAAGAGAATAAAAACGCCGCAGAGCTGATCAGCGTTAAAACGGCGGCGAAGAACCTCGTGAGACTTGAAGGCGATACGGTTATAATCACCTCGGTTATGTCGGCTGACAGATTAAAGAGCGCTTTTGTTACGGCAGAGGGCGTGAAGCTTTATATTGCCGATGAAGAAAGCTATATTGTAAACGGAAATGCGGGGGTTTATAACAATTATTACCTTGTGGTGGAATATGACGGGGTAAAAACCGGCTTTAAAATTTCCGCACCGGGCAAACCTGCCGCGGAGATCGGTAATTTTAACCTTATGCGTATAATTATTCCGTCGGCGTCGGCTGTATTTGTTCTTGCTCTGGTTTTAATCATAGTATTTATAAGGAAAAAGAAAAAAACAGCATAATTTGCAAGTCATTTCAAAGGAGCAGCTATATGAAAAATCGGTTCAAAGGAAAACTAAATACGGTTACGGCAATTATGCTTTCCGCAGCGGCTGTAATTATGTCGCCGCTTATTGCAAGGGCCGATTATTATGACAGAACGCTGTCTCTTACAGAGCAATCCGGTGTGCAGTCACCGGATTGCCGCATTGAAATTACGGGCGATTCATACAGCGGATTTACGGGCAATGCCCCGGGCAGAAGCGAATACGCGGGCGGCATTTCACAAACCGAGGATACCGAAACGGTTTCCTGGACTCTTAACATCCCCGAGTCGGGTCTGTACGGAATAGATATAACGTATTTGCCGTTGGATGGCTCTACGCTTTCCCCGTCAAGAAAACTTACAATAAACGGCGAGCTTCCGTTTGTTGAGGCATCGAAAATAGTATTTGACAGAGAATGGGCAGACGCAGGGAAGCCGGGCAGAAACCTATCGGGCGATGATGTTGTACCTGTTCAGAAAGAGGTGTCCGAAAGAAAAACAAAGCACATATCCGATGATACGGGAAAGAATTCCGGCCGCTTAAAATTTTATTTTAACGAGGGAATAAACACATTATCGCTTGAGTACATAAACGAGCCGCTGGAAATTGATAAAATTGCCGTGGTGCCGCTGAAAAAAATTTATTCCTATGAAGAGGCTGCCGGGGGGTATACTTATGCAGCCTCGGAAAAAGGAGTACTGCTGGAAGCCGAGGATAATGAATGTGTAATATCGAAATCGGAGGCTTCAATACTTATTCAGGCCGACAGCGATCCGTCGGTCACGCCGTATGAAGCAACACATGTCCGTCTTAACACGATCGGCGGATATTCATGGTCAAAGGGCAATCAGGAAATCCGCTGGCGGGTAAATGTTCCCGAAAACGGTTTGTATAAAATACATCTTCGTTTTCTTCAAAACTGGAACAGCGGGCTTGCATCATACAGGTCATTGAAAATCAACGGTGAAACGCCCTTTGCCGAAGCGGAATGTATCACTTTTTCCTACGGTAATAAGTGGCAGGATATGACGGTAGGCGATAAGGACGGCAACCCGTATATCTTTCAATTTGAAAAAGGTGAAAACGAAATTTCTCTCGCGGTGACATTTGAGCCCGTAACCCCCGTGATAGAAAAAATGAATGATACGGCGGATAGCCTGCGCAGTCTGATTTTTGACATAACACGGATAACGGGATATTCACCCGACCCCAATTATAATTATTCTCTCGAAACCGAAATACCGGATCTGACCGGTCGAATGAAAAATATCCGCGATAATATTGCGGAATGCAGAAAACAGGTTGATTTAATTGCGGCGAAAAACTCCACAATGGAGGGCAATCTTAAATCGGCGCTTTCCGATCTGGATCGGCTCATTGAAAGACCGACGTTTATTTCAAACCGGCTTGAGGACTTAAATACAATGCTGACCAATCTGTCGAATTGGGCTGAAACACTTCAGACGGGACCTCTGAGCCTTGATACGATCGGGCTGCTGCCGCCGCAGGCAGAGCCGCAATATAAGAAGAGTTCGTTTTTAAAAAAGGTATCCGCAACCTTTCAGAACTTTATTGCCTCGTTTACGCGTGACTATACTGCCGTAAGCGGAAGCGACGGCAGTAAAAAGGCGATTGACGTATGGGTCAGCCGCGGCAGAGAATGGGCGCAGCTGATTCAGGAAACTGCGGATTCGACGTTTACATCAGGAACGGGACAACCGGTTAATTTTCATATACTTCCTTCGGGTTCCATTGCAAGCTCGGTAAACCCGTTGCTTTTAGCGTTGTCAAGCGGAATTACTCCCGACGCCGTAATGGGGCTTTCTTACGATCTGCCCGTTGAGTATGCTCTCAGAAATACGGTATGCGACCTGACGGAATTTGCGGATTTTAAGGATATTTCCGATCGGTTTTTAGAGCAGAGCCTTGTTCCGTTCAGCTTTAACGGTAAGGTATTTGCTTTGCCCGAATCCATTTCGTTCAGAGTAATGTATTACCGTACGGATATATTTGAAAACCTGGGCATTAAGGCACCGGAAACATGGCAGGAGCTTTATGACAACGTTCTGCCGGTGCTCAGCCGGAATAACATGAAAATATTTGTACCGCAGATATTTGATATGTTTCTGTATCAGTATAACGGTAATTACTACACCGAAGACGGTTCCGCTTCTGCCCTTAATACGCCGGAGGCTTATGCCGCGTTCAAGGAATTCTGCGAGTTGTACACAGATAATGAAGTGCCTGTTTCGGCTAATTTTTATAACCGCTTCCGCACGGGTGAAATACCGCTCGGCATAGAAAACGCAAGTCAGTATTTGCTTTTGGCTTATGCCGCTCCGGAAATCGCGGGTAACTGGAAAATCGCGCCTATACCCGGACATACGGATTCTGACGGCAATATAAACCGGACCAACAGCGGAACGGCGGTTGACGGCTGCATAATTCTTGAAAATGCCGCAAATAAAAACGGCGCATGGGATTTTTTAAAGTGGTGGACATCATCGGAAACCCAAATGACGTTTTCAAAGCTGGTTGAGGGAAGAATCGGGGCGCAGGCACGCTGGTTTTCTGCAAATATGAAGGCATTTTCGGCGCTGCCCTGGTCGAAAAGCGACAGAATTGCCATAGAAAGCGCCTTTAAAAACGCAAAGGAAACTCCGGTGGTTCTGGGCAGCTATTTCAGCAACCGCCATTTGGTAAACGCAATAAACCGCACCGTCATTCAGGACAGGTCGGCGCGCGATTCGCTGGAAGAGGCCGCGGAGCAAATCAATATGGAGCTTAGCCGCCGCCAGAAAAGCTATTATAAAAGGAAATCAAAGCTCAGCCAAAAGGGGGATGACCGATGAGCAAAATCAAACGCAGCCGTAATATAAAGGAATATATTTCGGGAACCCTTTTTGTTGCACCGTTTATGATACTTTTCTTTACGTTTGTGGCATTTCCGGTAATTATATCCCTGCTTATAAGCCTGACCGACTATGATATGCTTCAAAAACCGAATTTTGTCGGTCTGGAAAATTACTCGGAGCTTTTCTTAAATGATGATGTGTTCGGAATTTCAGTGCGCAACACACTTCTTTTTGCTTTGATATCCGGTCCGATAGGATTGTTTTGTTCGTTCGGCATGGCGTGCCTTATAAACAAGATGAAATGCCGAAGCCTTTTTGCAATAGGCTTTTATGCGCCGAGCATTACAAGCGGCATAGCTATGTCTGTTGTGTGGCTTTATCTCTTTTCTTCGGATCGCTACGGTCTTGTAAATAATCTGCTTATTCAGCTGGGCATTATTGACTCTCCGATTCTTTTCACGCAGGACGCCAGATATTTGCTTTACATTATCATTCTGATAAAGGTATGGATGAGTATGGGAAACGGTTTTCTTGTGTTTCTTGCGGGACTTCAGAATATCAATACCGAGTATCTGGAAGCGGCGCAGATAGACGGTGTACGTTCTTCATGGCAGGAGCTTGTTTATATTATAATTCCGCAAATGAAGCCGCAGCTTCTTTTCGGCTGCATAGACGCCATAACGGGCAGCTTTGCGGTTTTCGATATAGTGGTCGGTTTTGCGGGGATGCCAAGCCCCAACTACGCGGCGCATACTATAGTTGCGCATTTGTACGATTATGCGTTTATTCGCTTTGAAATGGGATATGCTTCTGCAATATCGGTAGTGCTGTTTGTGTTTACTTTCGGTATTAACCGCTTTGTTATGAAGCTGCTTTCCGATTAGGAGGTCAATATGTCTGTTGAAAAAGGAATACGGTTGAAAATCGGAAAAACGGGGAATATACGTATCTCGGCGGGCAAAATTTTCCGCTATACATTCGTCAGTCTTATGATGTGTTTTACGGTCTTACCGCTTGTGTATGTGATAGTTACGGCGTTCAAGCCCGATAATGAACTGTTTGTTTTCCCGCCGAAATTTTTTGTCCGCAACCCGACTTTGCAAAACTTTTCATCGCTTATAGGGGCGTTTGACAGCAGCTCCGTACCGTTTTTGCGTTATGCCTTTAACAGCGCGGTTACAACTTTGGCGGTAGTGGCGCTTACAATACTTTTTTCGGCAATGGCAGCCTACGGACTTTCAAAGAAAAAAGTTATTGCCGGAAAATTCCTGTTTGCGCTTATTATTGCGGCGCTTTCGTTCCCTACGCACGTTACTCAGGTTCCCAATTATATTATAGCAGGCGCTCTGGGGCTTATTAACACGCTCGCGGCGCTTGTTATACCTAAAATTGCGGTTGGATATAACCTGTTTCTTATGAAACAATTCTGCGAGCAGATCCCGGATACTCTTCTTGAAGCGGCGCGCATTGACGGCGCCAGGGAATGGACGGTATTTTCAAAACTTGTTTTCCCTATGCTGAAACCGGCATGGGCGACCCTCATAGTTCTTTCCTTCATAAGTAACTGGAATGATTATTTCAGTCCTCTGGTTTATATAACCGATGAATCGCTTAAAACCCTGCCGCTTATTATGAGCAGTATTTCCGAAAACGGGAGTATGGCAAGAGTAGGCTCATCGGCGGCGGCCACGTTTCTGATGACGATGCCTACCATACTTATATTTGTAATTATGCAAAAGCAGGTAATTGAGACTATGACGCACTCCGGCATAAAGGAATAGGAGGCACGGTAATGAAAAAAATATTTAAAGCCGTTGCGGCTTTTTTGGCGGTTACGGCCGGCTTAGGTATTACATGCCTCGCTGAGAGTTCAAATTATGTAGTGTATGACGGAAAGCGCACGGTTATTCCCGATGTATATGAATATGTAACTACAATAACCGGCGTGGCGTCGGATTCGGGAAGTTCGTTTTCTGCACCGAATGATGTTTTTATAGACGATGAGAATTTTATCTATATAGCCGACAGCGGAAACAACCGTGTGCTGAAGCTCGCCGAAGACGGTCGTCTGTTAATGGAAATATCAGATTTTGACGACGACGCTTTAATCAATCCGACCGGAGTTTATGTTGATAAGAGCGGAAGAATTTTTATAACCGATACCGGTAATTACAGATTGCTGATATTTGATAAAAACGGTAAATGCCTTGAAAAAAACGGGAAACCCGAATCCGATCTGCTCTCGGGACTTTCAATTTATATGCCCGAGCATGTGGTTTACAGTGAGAAAACAAAATATTCTTACTGTATAGCGGGCAAGCAGCTTCTCATGATGGATCCGGAAAATGTTTTTCAAGGATATTGCGGTGCGGAGCCGATAGCGTTTTCTTTAAAAAACTATTTGATCAGACGTTTCGGAACAAAGCAACAAATAGATACGCTTTCTCAGCGAGAGGGCGTATCGTACAAGAATATCTGTATGTTCAACGATAATCTCTATGCCGTAACTCTGGGCGGGAAAAACAATATAAAAGTACTAAACGGATTGGGCGTAAATATCTATCCGTCGGGAAATTACGGCGAGGTAATTGTTGATTCTGAAAGCAAAACTACGGTTGATCCCGAATTTTGCGATATTGCGGTTGAGCCTGACGGAAATATTTTTGCCGCACAGTCGAATAACAACCGTATATATGTTTACGACCCCGACGGAAATATGCTGTTTTCTTTCGGAGGCAGCGGTAAAACAAGGGGAAAATTCAGTAAAATATCTTCAATAGCGATTTCCCAAAAGGGTTATCTGTATGTTCTTGACAGCGCGCTTAATCATTTGCAGGTTCTTCATCCGTCTAATTTTGCCGAGGAAATATACTCCGCCGGCGTTGCGTATAACAACGGAGATTATAAACAGTCGCTTGAAATATGGAACGATATATCGTCCCTCTGCCCGGGCTACCTTTTGGCGCATGAGAAAATAGGAAACATAAAGCTCAAGCAAAAAAATTACTCCGGGGCGGCGTATGAATACAAGTCCGCAAAGGTCGGGGACGGCTATGCCTCGGCATACGGAAAACTTAAAACCGAATGGATCCGTGATCACATTTACATTGCGATAGTCTTAATAGCATTATTGCTGGCGCTTATTTATATAAGCGTGACAGGATACAGAAAATGCTATAAAAAAATCGAACACAGGCTGTACTTTGAAAGACAGGGGCGCTTTACCGTTTTCTTTGAGCTGTTCTTTGTACAGATTTGTCATCCGATTGTTTGCTATGACCGCATAAAGGCTAACAGGAGCAGGATTCCGCTGTCGGTATGCTTAATAATTCCGGCGCTGGTTCCGATAGTATCCGTTTTCAGAATAGCCGCAGGCAATTATGCCGTAACAGGACAAACAGTGGCTGATTCGAGTTTTTTCTACGAGTCTGCGGTCATATTGCTTCCCCTTTTTCTATGGGTATTTATAAGCTATCTCGTAACATCGCTGATGAGCGGAGAAACAACCCTTAAGGAAACGGTAGCCGCGGGTTGTTACAGTCTTATACCGTGGGTAATATTCACGCCGCTGTTAACGCTGCTTTCGCATATTTCCGGCTCATCCGACAATGTATTCTTTGTAATGGCACAGGCGGCGCTTGTTGTCTGCGTTGTAATTAATCTTCTGATTGCCATGGGTACCATGAATGACTATGGGTTGTCAAAAACCGTAATTGTCGCCGTTATTTCAATTTTCGGTATGGCGATTGTATGCTTTGCAATTTTACTGTTTTCTTCCCTCTCCGTTCAGACGTTTAATCAAATATCGGGTATAGTTCATGAATTGAACACTTTAGAGTAAGGGGCGTAAAAATGAAAAGGGAAAAACGAATTATTGCCGCAACGGCATTTTTACTTGTGATTCTTATAGTTATAATTAACAATCGGATTAACCGCCCCTTGGCATATGATCCCAAGTCCACCGAAAATTACACGGTTTCGTTTGCACGGCCGAAACAGTCTTCTTATGAAATTGAAAATGAGAACCGGGAATTTCAGGTTGCGGAAAGCGAGAATATCAGGCTGGTTTACAATCCCGAACTGCACGAAATCGGGGTTGAAAATAAAGCTACGGGATATATCTGGAAGTCCGCATTCAAAAACAGCACTTTCAGGCAGTTATGCAATGTGACGCTTATAAATAACGAAAGTGATAATACGCTTGTAATAAACGACGCGGAGCAGCAATGCGATATTAAAGCCCGCGGCATTAAAAACGGTGTTTCTCTGGAACTGTATTTTCCCGTGCAGGGGGTAGGCTTCAGGCTTGAAATATGGCTGGAAAAGGGCAGATTATGGGCTTTGATTCCGATAGATTCGGTGACCGAGGGCGATGTGTTTTCCATACTGAGTATATCTATGCTTCCGTATTTCGGGTCATGCGAGTCCGGCGAGGACGGTTATATAATGTTCCCGGACGGTTCCGGGGCGCTGTATGACTTTTCACAGTCGGTAGTGGCAGTATCGCCGATTACCGCAGACGTATATTCGGAACATGTGACCGACGCGGATTCTTTTCTGGAAAACCGTGAAAGCGGGGTTCATCCCGTCAGAATACCGGCTTACGGTATCAGGCGCGGCAATGATTCGTTTATCGCATATATCGCGGACGGTGCCGCTTCCTCGTCTATAACATTAGAGCCTGCGGGATATGTTTCGGAAATAAACAGAATATACGGCAAATCCGTATACAGAAAGGTGACCGAGGTTGTCTCCGAAGCCGGAATTTCCAGTTTCCGGTCCGACGGAAGACTGGGTGCGGGTGACTTCTCGGTATGTTACCAGTTTTTAAACGGTGAAAAATCCGATTATTCGGGAATGGCTGCCGCTGTAAGGGAACTGCTTATTGAGTACGGTATGATTAATAAGACGAATTCGGCGCACGGAATCAAGCTTGATATTATAATGGGCGCCGAGAGCAGTACGATGATCGGTAATGTTTATAAAACGGTAACAAATGTTTCTCAGGCAGAAAAAATCATCAGCAGTGTTAAAACGCTGTCCGACGGCATGTCGGTTGTTTTGGTGGGCTGGCAGAAGCAGGGATACGGGATTTACCCCGATACGGGTAAACCGGCTGCCGAAACGGGAG